>Ga0209816_1000404_pt1 | contig 34551 bp, 63 predicted proteins | sample CoawatmetaG01DNA_FD_187509 | JGI IMG/M metagenome (GOLD analysis project Ga0209816, IMG submission 187509) | Marine microbial communities from the West Antarctic Peninsula - Coastal water metaG017-DNA (SPAdes) (version 2) | ecosystem: Environmental > Aquatic > Marine > Coastal ...
TTGGTGATGCTAATATGACAATTAAAAAAGACCAACCAGCTAGAAGAAAGTCTTTTAGAGCCAGACATAAATGTGACGAAAAGAAAAGTAAATTAAGTGCAGGATATTGGTCTTGTAAAAAATGGTAGTTTAAATTAACATAGGGTAACGACCTCATCACGAGAGTTACAAAACAATGGTAAAAGAAATATCAACAGGCTATAAGGCTAGAAAACCTCAAAAGAAGATACATGAGCTAGTAAAAGAAAACAGATTTGTAGTGGTAGTTGCACATAGGCGTATGGGTAAAACTGTATGTGCTATTAACCAACTCATACATAGTGCATTAAACTGTGAGAAGCCTAATCCTAGATTTGCTTATATCGCACCAACATATAACCAGTCTAAGAGAATAGCTTGGGATTACTTACTAGAATACACCAGACCATTAGGGGGTAAGGCTAATATAGCTGAACTGCGTGTAGACTTTATGGGTAAGCGTATCAGTTTATATGGTGCAGATAACCCAGATAGCTTGCGTGGTATCTATTTAGATGGATGTGTATTAGATGAAATAGGTAACATAAACCCAACATTATTTACAGAAATAGTTAGACCCGCTTTAGCAGATAGATTAGGTTACTGTGTCGCAATGGGTACACCCAAAGGACAGAACCACTTTAAAGACTTACGAGATAGAGGTCGTAATAAAGACGGATGGGAACTGTTAGAGTTCAAATCCTCTGAAACTAATATACTGAATGTAGACGAATTAAAATCGGCTCGTGCCGAGATGGGCGAAGACAAATACCAACAGGAGTTTGAATGTAGCTTTAATGCTCCCGTAGAAGGAGCTTATTATTCCTCTCTTATTAATGTATTAGATGAACAGAAACACATAATGGATATTCCTAAAGACGAACTAGCAAGGACATACACGGGCTGGGATTTAGGTATTTCAGACAGTACCTGTATATGGGTAGCACAGCTAGTTAATAAAGAAATAAGACTCATAGATTTTGTAGAGAATCATGGTGTAGGTCTTGATTACTATGTTAATTGGTTAAAAGAACATGACTATATGTACGCCACACACATACTTCCACATGATGTTGCGGTAAGAGAATTAGGTACAGGTAAGTCAAGAAAAGAAATGTTAGAAGAAGCTGGATTAAATATTACAGTCGCTAGCAAATTAACAATAATGGACGGCATACAATCAGCTCGTAGAATATTACCTCGTTGCTGGTTTGATACAGACAAAACAAAACAGGGATTAGATGCACTACGCAATTATCGTAGAGTGTTTGATGAAAAAAGAAATGTATTTCATGATAGACCATTTCACGACTGGGCATCTCACGCAAGTGATGCGTTTCGTTATTTAGCAGTAGGGTTAGATGAATCACCTATGGAAGCATGGAGTAAACCACTAGAACAAAACAGGATATGGATAGTATAAATGGCATATAAAAAGAAAACAAATGTAGATTCAGATGAAAGTAATCATCTTAGTACCATTATTGGTTCGTATATTGATGACTCATTAGGATTTATACAAACTGAAACATCATTACAAAGACAAGTCGCTCTTGAGTATTATCTAAGAGAGCCTTATGGTAATGAAGTGGAAGGTCGTTCAGCTATTGTAACAGGTGAAGTTGCTGAAGTCGTAGACGGAGCACTCCCTCAAGTAATGAAAGTATTTACTACCTCATCTAAAGCAGTAGAGTTTGAGCCAGTGAATGAAGGTGATGGTCCTTTAGCCGAACAAATAACATCCTATGTTAATCATATATTCTATAAAGATAACAATGGTTTTGAAATAATGCACGACTGGTTTAAAGACGCTTTATTACAAAAGGTAGGCGTAGTGAAAGCTTACTGGGATGATAAAAAAGATGTAACCACAGAGAAATATGAAAACCTAACAGAAGATGAGCTTGCACTCATTATGCAGGACGAAGAAGTAGAAGTGGTATCACAAGAAGTAATAGAAGAAGTAATAGAGCAAGACCCACAGCCATACATAGACCCACAGACTGGACAACCTATGTTAGATGAGATGGGTACGCCTATGATGACAGAAGTTCCTCCCATTATTAATTCTTACTATAATATTAAATGTAAACGCACTAAAGATTCATCAAGAATTAAAATAGAAAATGTAGCACCAGAAGAGTTCTTAATAGACAAGAGAGCCACAACGATTCAAGACTCTACCTTTGTCGCACAAAGAAGTTTAGTTACTCGTTCAGATTTAATAGCAATGGGTTATGATAAAGAAGTTGTCGCAGGTTTGTCTACAGGTGATACTTTAGACTTCACTCCAGAGAGGATAGCTAGATATGGTGCAGGCGAAGAACCTTTTAATACTAATAATTCTGATGATGAGTCAATGGAGTTGGTTGAATATTATGAGTGTTATGTAAGAACAGACATAGAAGGTGAGGGAGTAGCTTCACTACATAGAGTTTGCTATGCAGACTATCAAGTATTAATGCACGAAGAATGTGATTATATTCCATTCCATAGTGTATGCCCAATCCCAGTCCCCCATAAATTCTTTGGACAATCTTTAGCAGATAGAGCTATTGACTTACAACTAATTAAATCAACAGTTACTAGACAAATGCTAGATAACTTATACCTAACTAATAACTATCGTGTAGGTGCAGTAGAAGGTCAAGTTAATCTTGATGACTTACTAACATCCACAGCAGGTGGTGTTATTAGAATTAAGAACCCTAATGCGTTAGTACCACTTACAGTACAATCTAGTGCTGGACAATCATTCCCTATGCTTGAATACTTAGATGGCATACAAGCTAAAAGAACAGGTGTAAGTGATGCACAGCAAGGACTTAACCCAGACATACTATCTAATGTAACAGCAACAGCAGTATCAGCAATGACTTCTGCTTCACAAGGTAAGTTAGAACTTATATCTCGTATCTTTGCTGACACAGGTATGACCTCTTTATTTAAAGGCATATTACAACTCGTTTGCAAATACCAACAGAAAGAAAGAATCATTAAAGTTCATAATAGCTTTGTTCCAATGAATCCTAGAGAATGGGACAACGAATACAATGTGACTGTTAATGTAGGTTTAGGTACAGGTGGTAAGCAAGAGCAGTTAGCGACTATGCAAATGATTCTACAGAAACAAGAAGAAATTATTAAAGGCTATGGCTTAAACAATCCTTTAGTTAATCTTAAACAATATAGAGATACCCTAGCAAAATTTGTAAACATGGCTGGCTTTAAAGATGACTCTGCTTTCCTCATGGAAATTTCAGAGGAAGAAGCTCAAGCTATGGCTAAGCAAGCAGCTGAAGCTCCACCAGAAGAAGACTCTAATACTAAGGCTGCAGCTATTCTAGCAGAAGTAGAAAGAGAAAAAGCTCAAATGCAGATGCAAGCTAAGATGGCTCAACTTGAATTAGATAAACAACAAATGGAATTAGATGCTTCTAAAGCTTTAATTAAATTAGAACAAGAGAAGTTAAAATTTGAAAAAGAAATGGCTATGAAGGAATTGGAGTTAGCACAAAAAGCTTCTAATGATAATGAGAAAAATAATCTAAATCAATCAAGAGAACTAGTTAATGCTTTAGACAAGATTAATAACATTGCAGGAATGTAATGGACAAACTAGCAGAACTTAAAACCGTATTAAATACAGAAGCGTTCCTTGAGGAAACACAAAGTATGACTCAAGAATGTTTTGACGAAATAAAAAACTCTAACCCTGAAGATATAGAAATAAGAGAACGAGCTTATAACAGGATTAAAGCAATAGATAGCATGATGACTAGACTTCAATCAGTCGTAGATAGCGACAAGATTAAGGATAAATCATGGACAATATTATAGGCATATAGCCTGTATGGTAATGCCACACCTAGATGGCGATTAAGGAAATACAATGAGTGAAGAAACCACGACTCCAGAAGTTGGAAGTGGGAATGATAACCCTATAACAATAGATGATGCAACATCTGCATTTGAGGGTATGTTATCCGCACCAGAGGACTCGAAAGAGCAACCAACTGACCAGGAAGAAAATACACAAGAATCAGAAGTAGAGGAAACAGAAGAAGAAGATGTAGAGTTTGAAGCTGAAGAAGCTGATGATGATACAGAAGAATCTGAAGATGACTCCGAGATTGAGGATGAAGAAGTAGTTGAGGAAGAACAAACTTTCACAGTCAAAGCGGCTGGTGAAGAAAAAGAAGTTACCCTTGATGAACTTAAAAAATCTTATCAACTTGGCAGCGACTATACGAAGAAGACTCAAGAAGTAGCAGAACAGCGTAAGGTCATTGACCAAGAAGCTAAAGCTATTATTGAAGCTAGACAAGTTAGGGATGAATATTCACAAAAACTTAAATCAGTAGAAGAATTTTTGGTTGGCAGCAATGACAGTCAGGAAGACTTATCTGAATTAAAAGAGAACGACCCAATAGGATACGCAGTTAAGGTCGCAGAGATGACCGAGAAGAAAGAACAGTTACAACTTGTGCAAGCTGAACAGAACCGAATTGCTCAACAGCAAAACTCGGATAGGTCAGCACAAATGCAAAGGTATGTAGCAGCGGAAGCACAAAAATTAACTCAATCCTTGCCAGAGTTTTCAGATAAAGCCAAAGGCGAACAAACTCGTAATGAGATTCGTAATTATGGAAAAAAGGTTGGATTCACAGATGCGGAATTATCCCAAGTCTATGATTCACGCCATGTTCTAGTCTTGCATAAGGCTGCACAATATGACAAATTAATGGCAGGTAAAGCTGGCGTTAAAAAGAAAGTAGCTAATGCTCCCAAGACAATGAAAGGTGGAGCTAAAGTAAAGCAAACTGTAACAGATAGAACTAAAAAACAACACAAGAGGTTACTGCAAACTGGTGATGCCAGAGATGCAGCAGCTTTATTTGAAAACTTTATTTAAGGAAAAATAACAATGGCAGCATTTCATACTTATCAAGCAATTGGTATTCGTGAAGATTTATCTAACACGATTTACAATATCGCTCCAACAGAAACTCCTGTAGTTTCTTCAATCGGCAAAACTAAAGCAACAGCAACTTTACATGAGTGGCAAACTGACACCTTAGGTGCAGCAGCTAACACAGCTCTTGTTGAAGGTGCAGATGCAGCAGCATTTACAGCAGTACCTACAGTTCGTGCTACTAACAGAACACAGATTATGGGTAAAACAGTAAACATTACTGGTACTCTTGATTCTGTTGATACTGCTGGTAGAAAAACATCCACTGCTTATCAATTAGCTAAAGCAGGACAAGAACTAAAACGAGACATAGAGTTTGCTGTTCTTGGTAACATTGCACCAGTAACATCAGCAGGTGGTGCAGCACCAAAGATGGCTTCTTTACAAACTTGGATTAGAACTAATTGGACTTCAGTTGGTACAGTAGCAGCAGGCGCTCCAGCAGCTCCAGCAGCACCTGCAGGTTCTGCAATTAGAACTAAATCAGCAGCAGCTAACACAGCAGCGTTTACAGAAGCATCTTTAAAAATTGCTATGAAAGCAGCGTTTAATGCTGGCGGTACTCCAACTATGTTGGTTGTTCCACCTAACCAGAAAGTTAAAGTATCAGCTTTTGCTGGTATTGCAGCTAATCGTGTTTCTACACCTAATGCAGGCACTACTACAAAAGCAGCATCTATTGTAGGTGCAGCAGATGTGTACTTATCAGACTTTGGTATGCTTTCAGTAATTCCAGAAAGATTTATGACTTCTGATTATGCAGCAAACAATGGTGAACAAGCTCTTATTTTAGACCCAACAATGTTGGCTCTAGCAACATTAAGACCTTTCCAGTCTAACCTATTGGCTAAAACTGGTGATGCTGAAAAACATCAAATGCTTACAGAGCTAACTCTGCAAGTAAGTAACGAAGCAGCTCATGCAATCGTTGCTGATTTAACAGCTTAATTACACATTAAGTATTGATATAGCCCACTTCGGTGGGCATATCTTTTAAGGATAATTATGGCAGACAATAAGAAAAAATTTAAAAGTGCTTGGTCACAACCAATAAAATACAGACACCAAATAAAACACGATGACCATGATAATAATGGTTATGTGATAGAAACAAAACAAGATGTAACAGATATTATTGAAACAAACAAAGAAGAAATTATTACTAAATCCACAGGGTGGGGTAATGATATGTTTGACAATAAGATTGCATCTATACCAATGACAGTTATTGATGACTTAAACCATAAACAGATTATGCAAGGATTTCAAATATTAGATATGAAAAAGTTTAAAGAATTTTTAAACCATCCAGACAATAGGTTTTTTAGAACAAAACAGGGCAGAATATAAATGGCATTTTTCACAGACTATACAACACTACAAGCGACTATCGCTAGTTACTTAGCTCGGAATGATTTAGCAACATCTATTCCAGAGTTTATTAGATTAGCTGAAGATAGATTAAGTAGAGATTTGCGTATTAGACAAATGTTGCAAATAGCAACGACTACTATTACATCTACTGATGGAACTGTAGAGATACCTGATGACTTTTTAGCTATGAGGGATATACATATATCTTCTAGTGACCCTATACAAACTGTTAATTTTCAATCACCTAGTAATTTCTTTAGAAATACAAGAGCATTAGAATCAGGATTGCCTGCTTTTTATACTGCACTAGGTAGTGAGTTTAGATTTGCTCCGATTGGTTCTTCAACAGATACATTACAAATGCTCTATTATGTGAAGCCACCATATATGAGTTCAACAGTTTCATCAAACCTTTGGTTAGCAAATACACCTGATTTACTGCTTTATGCAGCACTTGGTGAAGCAGAACCATTCCTGATGAATGATGAGAGATTAGCAACTTGGTCAGCAATGTATGACAGAGGTGTTAATGCTTTAACTAAATCAGATGATGAGGGGGAATTTCCTGCTCATCCAATGTCTATAACTTTAACTACGAGGTAAATTACTATGGCAGATATGTCAGACTTCTTAGAAGTCGCTTTATTAAATTCAACACTAAACGGTGCATCATTTACTCCTGTAAATAATCCATATATTTCTTTACACACAGCAGACCCTACAGATGCAGGAACAGGCACAGAAGTAACAGGTGGTTCTTATGCTAGAGTTGCTTCTTCTTTTCCAACAGCTTCTGGAACTACTGGAATTGTAGTATCAGATGCAACAGCAACCTTTCCTACAGCAACAGCAGGTTGGGGTGCAGTAGGATGGATTGGTCTTTGGGATTCATTATCAGGTGGCAATATGATTTATCATACGGCTTTAGATGCACCAAAAACAATTGATGCTGGTGATATTTTTAAAATTTCATCAGGTAATTTAAAAGTAACACTAGCATAGAGGAATAACACATGGCTTTGAATGTAAACTCAAGGATAAAAGAAAGTACCACAACTACTGGAACTGGCACAATTACATTAGCTGGTGCAGAAGATGGTTTTCAATCATTTGCTGTTATAGGCAATACGAATACCACTTACTACACTATTATTAATGGTAATAATTGGGAAGTAGGCACAGGTTCTTATACTGTATCAGGAACAACTTTATCAAGAGATACGGTATTAGCATCTAGTAGCTCTGGGTCTAAAATTACTTTATCTGGAAAAAGTGATGTGTTTTGTACTTATCCAGCCGAAAAAGCATTACTTTTAAATGCTAGTAATCAAATTAATGGCAATAATGTTGTTATAGCTGCAAACATTTTAGATAATGCTGTTATTACTTCTAAAATATTAGACAGCAATGTTACTACAGGAAAAATTGCAGACAGCAATGTTACTACAGGAAAAATTGCAGACAATGCAGTTACACTTGCTAAAATGGATAGTGGTACAGATGGTAATATTATATCTTATGATGCTTCAGGAAATCCAGTAGCCGTAGCAACTGGTTCATCAGGACAAGTACTAACTTCAGCAGGAGCTGGAGCAGTACCAACATTTGCTGATGCAGCTAGTGGACTAGAATGGCAGTCATCTATAGTAACAGCATCAACTTTAACAGCAGTAGGTAACAGAGGTTACTGGATAAATACAACATCTAATATATGTACTATTACATTGCCTAGTTCAGCCACAGTTGGCGACAGATTAGTTTTTACTGACTATGCTAGAACTTGGAATACGAATAAAATTGTTTTAGATTCAAATGGACTTAATTATCAAGGTAGTCCAGATACCATGACTGTTGAATACAGTACTGATGGACAATCACTTGATATTGTTTATTCAGGAGCAACAAAGGGATGGATTGCAAATACTGATGAAGCTACTGTAAGATATATTCCAGCTTATGATATAGATTATTTAGTTGTTGGTGGTGGCGGTGGCGGTGGTGGTAATTCTGGTGCTGGTGGCGGTGCTGGTGGATTTAGAACATCAACTCAATCTATGCCTACTGGAGGATTACTAGTTACTGTAGTTATTGGAGATGGTGGTGCTGCAGCTATTAGTGGTAGCCTTTCTCAATTTTCTGGTCCAGGACTTACAACAATTAGTTCTGCAGGTGGTGGTGGTGGTGGAGGATTTGCTATTGCAGGTAGTTCAGGTGGTTCAGGTGGTGGCGGTGGTACAGGTTCTGATATTGGGGCTGTTGGTGCAGGTGGTGCTGGTAATACACCAAGCACATCTCCATCTCAAGGTAATAATGGTGGAAGTGGTAATCCTAATACATCAATTGGTAACCCATATACTGAAATTTCTGGCGGTGGTGGTGGCGGTGCTGGAGCAGTAGGTACGGCTGGTATTGATAATGTTGCAGGTAATGGTGGTGCAGGTACAGCTTCTTCAATTACAGGAGCTTCTGTAACAAGAGCAGGCGGTGGTGGTGGCGGTACTTATGGTACAACTGCTGGTTCAGGCGGAGCAGGGGGTGGTGGTGCAGGAGCTAAAGGCTCAGGTGCAGCAACAGCAGGAACTGTTAATACAGGTGGTGGCGGTGGTGCACAAGGGGTTGGTGGTACTGGTTCATCAGGTGGTAAAGGTATTGTTATATTAAGTATACCAACTGCAAGTTATTCTGATATTACTTCAGGAAGCCCTACAGTTTCAACATCAGGGTCTAATACAATACTTACCTTTACAGGTTCAGGAACTTACTCAGGATAAATTATGGCTACTTTCGCAAAAATAGGATTAAACTCAAAGGTAATAACTTCTTTATCTGTTCATAATAATGAATTATTAGATAGTAACGGAGTTGAACAGGAAGTTAATGGAATTACTTTCCTAACAAACTTAACTGGTTGGAGTATCTGGGTACAGACCTCATACAATGGAAACTTTAGAAAGAATCATGCTGGTATTGGTTATACTTATGATGAAGATAGAGATGCTTTTATCCCACCTAAACCAAATGCAGAGGCAATTTTAAATGAAGAAACATGTTTATGGGAAACTAACTAATGGCTAGTATAAAATGGAAAGATGCAATAGCACAAGTAAAATTAGATAATCCAAAAGGATAATAAATGTTTGGAATAAGTGCATTTTCTGAATCACCATTTAGCTCATTAGCTAGTTCTGCTTTTAGTGGAATTGCCTCTATTAGTGGCACAGCAACTATGACAGTTCATGTTGTTGATTCCTTAGTATTTGGTGTTGCAAATATATCAGGATTAGCAAATCTTCAAGCGTTAGGTGGGTTTACAGCAGAAGTTATTGTTTATATTAATGCAACAGCTATAGTTACGGCAGCTGCAAAATCTGTTTTTTCAGGAGATGCTTCAATTTCAGGAACAGGGTCAGTAACAGCTATTGGTCGTATACAAGGTAACAATTGGACAGTCGTTCCAGTAGGAACTAACACATGGTTAAGGATAGGATAATATGTCAAGAAATAAAATAAGTGAATGGTCATCAACACCAGGTTCAAATACAGATATAGGTGGAATTAATATTAATGAAGGATGTCCTCCATCAACAATAAACAATGCTATTCGTGAAGCAATGGCACAGATTAAAAATTTACAAGCAGGAACAAGTGGAGATTATTTACCTATTTCTGCTGGTGGAACTGGAGCAACAACAGCAAGTGGAGCAAGAACAGCTCTTGGTTTAGTTATTGGAACTAATGTTCAGGCTTATGATGCAGATTTAACTACATGGGCAGGAAAAGCAGTTCCTACAGGTGTAGTTGTTGGAACAACAGATACTCAAACATTAACAAACAAAACACTTACATCTCCAGCAATTACAAACGGAACTATTGCAACTGCTACGCTAACTAATCCTACAGTCACTAATTATACAGAAACATTATATGCACCTGCTGCTGGAAATTCTTTTTCAGTAGTTTTAACTAATGGCACTATACAAAAATTTACTTCCAACTCTAATATATCAATAGCATTACCTGCTGCATCCGTTGGAAAATCATTTGTAGTTATTGTTGCTTATGGTGGAACACATACATTAACATGGTCAGGCGGTGGAACATTAAAATGGAATGGTAACGAAGAACCTACAGCCACTTCTGAATCTGGAAAATTTGATATATTTACTTTCTTTTCTGATGGTACTAATACTTATGGTGCAACATTTGGTCAGGGTTATTAATGTTTAGTTTAGCAAGTAAAACAAGTGCTAAAAAATTACCTCAAAGATTTGAAGTAGTTTCATCAGGCAGAGACTTTGATACTAGCGGTAGTACACATAGTATACCTACTTCAATACAAGCAGGTGATGTAATGGTAATATACAACAATGCTAGAAATATTGTTGTTGGAGGTTCTTCACCTACATCAGTTGTTGCAGTTGGATTTACTGAATTAATAACAGGAGTGCTTGATATTTCAAATGTTGTAGCTAGATGTATTACTTCTTATAGAGTTTTAACTGATGCTGATGCAGGAAGGTCTATTACAGTAATGGATGCTAGAGAAATGGTATACCATTATGCAGTATTTAGATTTCCAGTTCCAATAATAAGTGTAACTGGCACTCAGCAACATGGAAATGAATATTGGGGGGGTAGAAGTACTCTAAGCCAATCATTTGATGCTGGAACTTCTCCAACATTATTTATAGGTTGCAATAGAAGTCAATTTGTAAATTCTAGCAACCCAGATGTAGCTAATTTGTTTTTTACAACACAGACAGGAAATACAAATACTCTTACTGGAGATAGTCAAGACCCAGGCATTTCTTATTATAATGGGTTTGACACAACTGTTGCTAATACTTACTCTGGCTTTGTTGAAGCAAGATATGGTTACGCAAATAGTTTGTGGGATATAGTTCAATCTGGTAGATTAGACCTTAGTATTACATAGGAAAAATATGACAACACAAAGAGTACAATTTACAGAATGGTTGCCAGACCAACCTTCTAATGCTGGCAGTTTAAATGAAGCATTAAATGTGTTTCCAGTATCTGTAGGATATTCACCTTTTCCTAATTCAGTAGATTTTAGTGGAGCAGCTTCTGAAACACTTAATTCTGTATACGCAGCTAAATTTGGTTCAGAGGTAGCAGTGTTTGCAGGTGGAGCTACTAAATTATTTAAGTTTAACGCAACCACAGAAGCATTAGAAAATAAATCATTAGCAGGTGGATATTCAAGTGCATCTAAATGGAACTTTGCTTTATTTGGGTCTGAAGTATTAGCTGTTAATCATGCAGCTAAAGTACAAAGATGGACGATAGGAACTTCTACAGCATTTGCTGATTTAGCAACAGCAGCTCCTGTATCAAAGTTTATTACAGTTGTAAGAGATTTTGTAGTATGTGCCAACATAGGAAGTTTAGCCAATAAAGTTCAATGGTCGGATATTAATGATGCCACCGATTGGGTATCTGGAACAACATCACAGGCTGATTACCAAATTATGCCTGATGGTGGAAATATTACTGGTATTACTGGTGGTGAATTTGGAATTGTATTTTTAGAAAAAGCAATTGCTAGAATGTCATATACTGGCTCTCCTTTATTCTTTCAATTTGATACTATATCAAGAGGATTAGGATGTATAGCAGGTGGCTCAATAGCACAATATGGTGGATTAAGTTTCTTCTTATCTGATGATGGATTTTATCAAACAGATGGTCAATCAGTTACAGGCATAGGAAATGAAAAGGTAGATGATTGGTTTTTTTCAGATGTAAATTTATCTGACATAGATTCTATGACTTCTGCTGCTGACCCTAAAAGAAAAATAGTAGTTTGGAATTACGCAAATGTTGCTGGTGGTAGAAGCATTATTATATATAACTGGCAATTAGGTAAGTGGTCAAGAGCTAATACAAATGCAACTGTTGTAGGCGATATAGCGACTGCTGGAACAACTTTAGAAGGTTTAGGTACTCTAGGGTACACCGACATAGATACTATGCCAGCCTCTTTAGATGCAAGATTATGGGTAGGCGGAAAGTTCTTATTTGCTGGAGCAGAAAGTACTAAAATTGTAACTTTTACTGGCTCAACTTTTAACTCTGAATTAGTTACTACAGATGTAGAAGTTGGCTACAATAGTGTTGTAACTTTAGCTAGACCACAAATTGATAATGGTTCTGCTACTGTATCAATAGCAAGCCGCAGAGAATTAGATGACACAATAATATTTAGTGCAGAATCTACAACCTCATCAGAGGGGAGAGCAGATTTAAGAAGTGCTGGAAGATACCATAGAATATCTGTTAAACCTACAGGTGCTTGGACAACAGCTATGGCAGTAGATATAGATGTTAAACCACAAGGTCAGAGATAATGGGATTGTTAGATAAGATAATAGACTACACTACTACAATTACTGGTGGGAAATATGTAGATGAAGGATTTGATAATTATGGTACTGCTGATGATGGTGGCTCTATGATGAGTTCAGACGCAATGAGGCATTTATTATGGACAGCTGAAATGTCAAGAAAATTTAGTCCAGAAACTGCTAAAAATGTTAGTGATTGGCATGAGAAGGAAATTCCTTTTGGTTTCTTTGGCGGCACTCATAACCAACCAGAAGACCAGAAACAAATGGATTTATATAATAATGCTCTAGGGATAAAGATAGGTCAAAAAAGTAATTCATATGAAGATACTGTAAGGTTAGCTAGAGAAACAGTAGATAGTGGTAAGGCTTATATAATTAATGAACCACCACAACGAAATCATCGTTTATATTTAGATAATAAACTAGAAGGATTATTAGATAATTGGAAACAAGGCAATAGATAATGTATAGAACATTAAACTACATGGGTTCTAATCCAAGAGAAGTAGCTGAAGTAGTAAATAATGCTGTTAATGGGAAGACCAATAATACTGGGAGTGTTCTTTTGAGAGCTTCTAATACAACAACAACATTAAATGATGAAAGATTAGGTTTTGATAGTGTGATTCTATTATCACCATTGACTGCTAATGCAGCAGCACAGACACCTTATGTTTCAACTAAAGCAAAGGGTAGTGCGGTGATTACACACACAAGTGTTTCTTCTACAGACCTAGACTTTGATTACATTATAGTAGGGTAATGTGTTAAAATAGAGCTTTATATTATAGACATAAATTATGAAATTATATATTGTACCTACTACTCATGTACAGCAATACTGGCACTTAGCTGAACCATTATTACAACTAGCATTAGATAAAGGTAATGATGAATTTACAGCAGCCCAGCTAAAATTATTAGTAGCACAAGGACAACAACAACTACTGCTATTAATGAAAGAAGATAAATGTTATCTGGCATTAACTGTCCAATGGATTATGTACCCTAATGACAGAGTTTGCTATATCACATATATAGGTGGTAAGAACACCAAGCAAGGATTTGAACAATTTAAGAACTGGGCAAAAAGTAATGGTGGTACTTGTATTCAAGGTGCGACTAAATTTGAAAGTATAGAAAGACTTTGGGCAAGACTATACAACTATAAAAAGAAATATACATTAATGGAGCTAAAATTATGATACACGATTATTTTCCAGAACTAGACGGAAATCAATCTACTGACAATGGTAAGATGGGTAGAAGTATGCACAAAGGTGGAGGTGGTGGTTCATCTGAAACTAAACAATCTATTGACCCTGCGATACTACCTTATATTACTTATGGTTTAGAAGAAGCTAAAGGTCTTTATGGAGCTCCTGGACCTACTTATTATCCAGGTCAAACCTATGTAGACCCATCATCACAAACAACAGAAGGGTTAGGATTAGCAGAGGCTAGAGCAAGAGAAGGAAGTCCACTTATTCCAGCAGCACAAACTCAAGCATTAAGTACAATACAAGGCGATAGATTATCAGCAGGTAATCCTTACTTTGCAGCAATGATGTCTAGTGCGGCTAAGCCAATCGTATCAGAATTTAATACAGCTATTAGAGATATTGGTAGCAGAACAGCAGCATCAGGTAGATATGGTTCAGGAGCTATGGGTGAAATGGAATCACAAGCATCTGAAAATCTAGCAAATGCTTTATCATCAAGAGGTTCAGAATTAGCTTATCAAAACTATGCTAATGAAAGAGGAAGACAAGATGCAGCAATAGGCAATGCTGGAGCTATAGCTAATCAAGACTATAGTGATATTCAGCAACTAATGAATGTCGGTAAGTCTAATGAGGCTTATGATTTACAAGCATTACAAGGTGATATTTCTAGATATGATTACGGACAAAATGCTCCACAACAAAAACTATCCTCTTATCTAGCAGCAGCTTATGGTGCACCTACTCCTATGAATCAAACTTCAACACAATCAGGTGGAGGTAAGTAATGGCTTTTGTACCTTATATGGTAGGTGGTTTTGCAGTAGATAAAATGATGGGTGGTAATGGATTAAAAGGTGCGGCATTAGGTGCAGGTGGTAGTTTCTTAGGACCAGAGATATTAGCATCTGGAGCAGCAGAAACAAGTACAGCAGGAATTGTAGCTGATGCAACAGCAGCCGAAGGGCTTGCAACAGCAGGTATGGGTGGTATGCAAATTGGTAGCCAACCTGCATTTGGTCAAATGATGGCTGAAGGTATCAGTCCATTTACTCCATTAGGAACTCCTGTAGGACAATCAACTGGTTTACTTGGTCAGGAGATATCTAACCAAGCACTTAATTCTTCATTGACTGGAGTTCCAGGATTTTTTGAACAGCAATTAGGAAATACATTTGTTGATGATGGTTTTAATTTATTAGGTAAAGGTAAAACTGCTATTGATGAAGGTTGGGATGATATGTCTTTATCAAATAAAATATCTACAGGAACTGGAGCAATAGCAGCAACAGATAATATGACAGCACAACCACAGAATATGATTGTTCCTGAAGTAGCACCAATAGATAGAAGAAACCCAAGTCCAACAATGGGTAAACCATTGGTTACTCAAATACAAGGATTACAACAAGCAGCACCTTCAGCTATGATGGGACAATTAAGCCCTAAAGAAAAAGAAGAATATTATTCATTATTAAGAAGCATCTAGGAAAAAATATATATGGCAAATTACTTTGATTTTATGAAAGACCTTAAGAATCCTTTTGCTGGAATGGGGAAATCAATTACTGACCCACTAGCTAAAGGTGGATTAAGTATACTTGGTTCTGAAGTTCCAGAAGAATATGCCGCATATGAAAATGCTGGGCTATTAGGTCCTGGAGTATATGATAAGTCAATTGCTGCAGCAAAAACTAGAGGAAATCGTAATGCTGTTATACAAGGTCTTCTAAAGTTTGGTACTCAAAATTTTAACAAAGGTGTAGGTAGTATATTTAATCCAGCATATTTAGGCGACCCATTAATAACTGCTATGAACGCATCACAAAAACAATTTGATAAGTTAGCACCTAATGCTATGAACCTAGAGAAACTTAAAACATTCAAAGCAACTAAAGATAAAGAAGTTAATAGACTTGCTATGGTTGCAAAAATTAAAAGTAATCCAAATCTAACTGAAGCAGAGAGAGAGATGGTAGACTTCATGTCTATGCCTGAATTAATAGCAGCTAGTAAACCAAAAATACATAAAGCTCCAACAAAAGGAGAAAGAGAATATAATGAAAATGGTGTTCAAATGGTACAAGACCAATTATGGAATAGTACAGATAAGGCGTTTGTAGATAGAGAAACCCCTCCAAGAAGAAAATGGCAACAAAAAGCAGCACCTGTTCCAAAAAATCCACAGTTTCAAAACTTAGTAAACGAAGCGGGATTAACACAAAGATGGCAGGTAGTAGGAGATAATCTTAAAGATACAAATAACGATAATGTTCCTGATGAATGGATACCTAGAGGCGAACCATACAAATCAAGAGAGCAAAAAGATAATATTAAGTCTGCTGGAAAGTCATTACAAATGGCAAGTCTGGGAATCGTATCGTCTGAATTAGGATTTAAACCTCTAGATAGCAAATTAATGTTAGCAGCTAGTTATGATTTAGCTCAAGCTGCCCAACAAATTAAAGTTGAAGCGGCTAGTAATGATGAATTTATTAGTGATGCTGAGTCATTAAATAGAGCTAAAGAACAAATGATAACAAGTGGTGCTTATACTGAAAACAGCACATTTGGACCAGATGAGGCTTATGATAGAAATAAGTTTTTAACCTCAATGACTCCTATACAAAAAAGATTAACACCAGAAACTAATTCTCAATCCACAACAAAGCCACATGGAATAATGAGGAATGGAGTAATAATCCCTATTGAAATACAAGGGACTGGGTATGTTTTCTCTGATACTAAAGAACCTGTACCTACTCAATAAGGATATATATGCCAATACCTTTACCACCTGGAGCTATAGAACTAGATTCTATTTTAGAAACTCCTAATGATATAAAAGTACCTCCATTACCCAAAGGAGCTGTTCCGCTTACACTTAATGAAACTGAAATACCTTTACCACCTGGAGCTGTTTCTTTAGCAGAGCCTTATGAAGAATGGCAAGCTGATGCTAGAGGATATGGTTCTGAAATAGGTACATCTGATGTAGGTCATCTTGCGAGAATGGCTAAGTCTAAATTCCCACAAATGCTAGACGGTATAAGATACAAATCAAAACTTATAGATGGTGAGGAAGTATATTTCTCTAACCTAAATCAACCAATGGATAAAGCTGTTGCTGAAAGACAGAACAGAAGATATGATGAATTTCAAGCACTAGAAACTTATGATGAAAGAAGGGAGTATCTTAAACAGCAAAATCTTGATGATGCTGCGGAGAACTATCCTAACTTAACAGAAGAAATGAAAGATAGTGGTCAAGCTTTAATAGGTGAAATTGGTGGTAGCTTAGTAAGCCCAACTACATTAATAGCAGGTCCAGTAGCATTACTATCAAAGGGTTCACTAGCTGTTAAAGCTGCTAAATTTGGGGTAATGTCTGGGTTATTTGGTGGAACATATTCTGCCGCACAACAAGCTTCAGACGAAGGTAGTATTGACCCTGCTAGACTAGCAAAAGATACAGCTTTAGCTACAGTAGGGGGTACAGTATTAAGAGGTGCAGCTCCATTAGTTCTTAAAGGAGTACAAAAGGCAGGTAATGTTGCAGCGAAAGGTGCTACAAAAGTTATAAATAAAACTGAAGAATCTATAGGTAAGTTAGTATTAAAAAGTAAAGCTGATGTAACGGCTGTACAATTTATGGACGAGATAAATGTTCAGGCTGCTAAAATTATAAGGAATAATGGTGGTAGAGATTACATGGATAAGTCTGGAGTATTTACTTCTAGCGGAGTTGTTAATCAGAAAGTTTTAACAAAGTTAATAAAAAATGATTTAATAAAAGAAGCTAAATTAACTCCTGAACAATTTAAAATAATGGAAAGAGAAGCAGGTATACAGTTTAAAGTACCTGCCAATCAGACAGAAGCACTAGAAAGAATTGGTCAAACAAGATTTGATAAGTATACTAATCCAGATAAGAACCCTTTTAAGCACAAAGTTTTACAGCTAATATCTGAAAAGGCAGTTATAACAGGAAGGAATGTTGAAACTCTTATTACTCCTGCTTATGAAAAATTAAAAGCATTTGCTCCAGAGATAGCATCTAAAATGATGAGGATGGATTTTAATATATTAACAAAAGCTAACAGGCTTGACAAGGATGTTAAAGTTTTTCGTGAACAAGTAAAGGCTTTATCTAAAGACAATAAAAATTTATTAAAGAAATCATTATCTAATGGTGATTTTTCAGCAGCAGAATCCTTACTAGGCAATGATGTTGGATTTTCAAATGTTAGAAAGGTACTAGAAAGATTAAGAACTGAATCAATTAAAGCAGGAATAAAAATAGATAAGGTAGAAGACTATTTCCCAAGAGTTGTTAAAAACCATCAAAGATATTTAGATAGAATTAATGCAAAGCTAGCTAGTCAAAATAGTAAGCAAGTTCTTACAGAGTTTAATAGTGTAATGAGTGACCTCAAGAAAACAGTTATAAGAAAAAGAGGGGAAAATGCTCAAGCAACTGCCGAAGAAAAGATGAACGCACTTAATCAATATCTTCAAGGTGGAGCAAAAAGAAAACCATCTAGGGTTATGCTAAGAATTGATTTAAATTTAATAGATGAATACTTAGACCCAATGGAAGCGTTAGAAGCTTATATGGCTAATAGTATTCATAAAACAGAGAAAGCTAAATTTTTTGGTAGACATCTAAGGTTAGATAATGAAGGAAAATCTACAGGTAATGATTTTCTTGATGAGTCCATAGGTGCTATGTCTTCCGATATTCAGTACGGCAATAGACAGGAGGAACTTCAAAAAATAATAAAGGCTAGAATAATTAATGGGGAACAAGGCTCTGGTTGGATGCAACCTCTTAAAAATATAAGTTACATAACGCTTTTAGGTAACCCATCATCAGCAATAGTTCAGGGTGGAGATATTGGTTTTTCAGCGGCACAAAGCGGTATGTATCGTTCAACTAAAAATCTACTAAAGCAAATGGGAAGACAAAAGTTTGGAGATAAACTTGCATACAGTATAGATGAAATAGGTTTAGGTAGAACGGTATCAGCAGAAATGGGTGGTACTCAAAAAGGATTAGACAAAGCCGTGAGTGACCTATTTGATTTATCTCAATTCACTAGGGTTGATAGGGTTGGTAAGACAACCTCCATAAACTCTTCATTAGAAAAAGCTATGGATGTGGTTAAGCTTAATAAGAAAGGCACACTATCAAACCCAAAACAATACCAACAATTTAAAAATGAATGGGAAGGTATTTTAGGTAAGGATGGGTTTGTTAATATGGTAGCTGCAATGAGAACAGGTAGGAAGACTGATGATGTAGGGTTCTATTTGTTTAGTGAGTTATCTAAAGTACAGCCTATTAGCTTATCTCAAATGCCTGTTGCTTATTTAAATGCTAAGAATGGTAAGATTTTCTATACACTTAAATCGTTCGCATTAAAACAACTTGACTTTGCTAGAAGAAAGATAGTTACTGAACTAGCAAGAGGTGAATATAAATCAGCATTTAAAAACACCCTTGTACTATCAGCTACATTAGGTGGTGCTCAAACTACAACAAAACAATTACAAAAGTTAATCGTAGGCTCTCCAGAGGAAATAAAAATAGAAGATATGCCTGATGAGTTTGTTGAAACTTTAGCAAAAGGTCTTTTCATTAGTAAGTACAGCAGAGAGAAGTTAGCTGAAACTGGAGATGTTCTAGGATATATATACGATAACACTTTACCTGCCGTATCACCTTTGTTTGATATTGGAAGAGATGTATATGATTATATGGACACCCCAGAAACTGCTGAAGAGATAATGAGGTCAGTTACAAATCCTAAAGTTCCATTCAAGAGGAGTAGAAAATTCATTCCTGTTGGTGGTAGAACTTATGATGAACAGACTGTGAAGAAACCAAAAAGAAGACAGGAAGAATTAAGGGAATTAATGAGAGGATTAAGCCTAGATGAATAACTTATGGCAAGACCTAAAACTCCCCCCAATTAATTTATACACAGTACCAAAAAGGAAATAATGACCGATATAAACCCAGTAGAATTTGGCAAGATGAAAGAACAAATCAACCATCTCCAACACACACAAGATGAGCTACAAAAAGACATGAAAGAAATACTCGCTTTAGCAAACCAAAGTAAGGGTGGCTTCTGGATGGGTATGGCTATCGCTAGTTTTGTTGGTGGAATAGTATCTATATTCATTAGGAACTGGATGCAATAATGGAATATTTAATTTTAGCTTTTGGTGCTAAAGTAGCTTGTGTAATTACATCTATTATTGGTGGCTTATGCAACTATAATACAAAAAAAGTTAAATCAAGAAAAGGTACTTCTGGTGGTCATATTAAATGGGCAGTAGAAAGACACAAAGCTAGAAAAGATTTATTTTTATCTTTAGTTATAGCTGTAATTTCTGTTGAATTATTTATACCTCCATTGTTAAACCAGTTTGGGCTTCATATTACTTTAGCTCCTTTGTTAGCTTTTTTTATAGGCTATTCAGGAATGAGATTATTACCAGCAATTGAACACAAAATAACTAAATTTTTAGATAAGGTTTTTAATTAATGAATTGTCCTAAATGCAATATAAAAATGACAAATAAAAATGAAAATAGCATAGGAACACTTAGCAATGATTCTGGTTATCTTATTATGTCTAAAATGGAATGTTCTAAATGCAAATTAAACATTTATATTAATGGAAGTAAAGAAAATGAATAACAAACAAAAATCTTTTGATAAACTATTTAGCAAACCAGTAATATTTACATTAGTTGTATTAGCAGCATTACCTATTACACCTGTTATTTTAGCTTTAATTTATGGATGGAGTAACTAATGTTAAACTTACTACTGCCTTTAATATCAAATGTTATTGATAAAGTTATCCCAGATAAAAATGCTAGTGCTAAAGCTAAACAAGAAATAGAACAGACACTTGTAGCTAATATGGCTCAAATTAATATAGAACAGATTAAAACTAATCAAGTAGAAGCAAGTTCAAGAAGTATATGGATAGCAGGATGGCGACCATTTATAGGATGGGTTTGCGGTATTGCTATGGCATGGCACTTTGTAGGCGTACCCTTTATTACCTTTATAGCCGCATGGACTGGAGCTGTTATACCTCCACTTCCTGTGTTTGATATGAGTAGTCTGATGACTGTCCTTATGGGTCTATTAGGATTAGGTTCTATGAGAACATTTGAGAAGATGAAAGGTTTAACTAAATGATAATGGCTAGTCCACACTTTAGTATAGATGAACTCACCTTCAGCGAAACAGCAACCAGAAATAATATAGATAACACGCCAGATGAACATCAATTAGACAATCTTTTAATCACAGCTATGGAGATGGAAAATGTTAGAGAACTTCTTGGGAATAATTTTATACATATCTCTAGTGGCTTTAGGTGCATTGAGCTTAATACACTTATCGGAAGTAAAAAAACATCTAGTCATGTGCGTGGCTTGGCTTGCGACTTTACGGCAAGGGGTTACGGCAATCCCAATGACATTGTATCTGCTATTGTTGATTCCGATATTGATTACGACCAACTTATTTTGGAATATGATTCATGGGTTCACATCTCTTTTTGTGAAGATGAAGAAGTACCTAGAAAGCAAGCATTAATCATTAATAAACAAGGAACTATGTTATACTCTAAGTAGTTTATTTAGAGGTAATTGATAATGAAGATTCTTATTTTAGATATTGAAACATCTCCGCATACAGGCTTTCATTGGGGACTATGGCAACAGAACATTAGTATAGGACAGTTGATAGAATGTTCCTCTGTTTTATGTTGGGCTGCTAAGTGGTTAGATGGTAAGAAAGTACACTTCTCTAGCATCTATGATACAACGCACACTAAAATGATAAAAGAAATACATAAGCTGATAGACGAAGCTGATGCCATCATTACCTATAATGGTAAAAGATTTGATATGCCTACACTCAACAAAGAATTCCTTTTAGCAAACCTACCTCCTCCTAGTCCTTACAAAGACATAGACTTACTTAATACAGCAAGAGCAAAGTTTAGGTTCGCTAGTAATAAACTTGACTATATTGCTCAACTATTAGGTATAGGTATGAAGACCTCACATGAAGGTATGCCACTATGGATTGAGTGCATGGCTAAAAATCCTAAAGCATGGAAGCTAATGAAGAAGTATAATATTAATGATGTTAAATTAACAGAGAAAGTTTATAAGAAATTACAAGGTTGGATTCAAGTTCACCCTAACCATAACTTATTGACAAAAGAAATAGTTTGTCCTAATTGTGGTGGTCATCATCTACAGAAAAGGGGAACGCTATTAGCACTAACAAAAGTATGGCAAAGGTATTCGTGCCAGTCATGCGGAAAGTGGAGCAAAGGAAACAAGGCAATAGCAACAGTAAAATCAGAGTCGGCTTTACCCATATAAGGAAGATACAGATGGACATTCATTTAATTGCAGAACATATGACAGACAAGATAATAGAAGATGTTGATATTGTGGATGGTGCTTCTGAAATGGTTATTACTCTATCGGATGGAAGTTCGGTGGAGATAGTAGTAGATAGTATCTATATGAATGTTCAAGACCTAGATGACTAAGTCTAATGTTCTGTAAGTTTTTCCGTCACTCCATTGTTTATCAATCTTTTCTTTGTATAAATTAATCACTTCATCATAACCTTTAAATATAGGTCTGCTATTATTCTTAAAACAAAAAGCATAAATAAGGGGACATTTTTTACTGTGATAAACATCAGCGATTTGAGGCAGCATTTTTATTTCACTCTCTTTTATATTGGCTGTACCCTTTACATTACAAACAAATGTTTTATCTTTTGCATTAATAAAATAATCAGGCATGTTTCTTAATACTGGGTTTATATTATAAAATAATGGAATAGAATTATTCTTCTCATCAAATCCTAGTCTAGCAATATAATAATCTTTACAGTAATTCTCAAAGAAATCTTCTGCGAAGTTGTTACCTTTATTCCTATCAGCATAACTCATACTAGCATCAGGCATATATCCTCCTACTTGCCATAGTCATAAGATTGTCCATTGCTAAATCTAAATTCACTTCATAGTCTACAGGCTTATTACCCTTCAACCATCTATAATAAACAGCTTCTTTCTGTTCTTTGATTAAGCTATCTATACAAGCATTGATTATCTTAATGTTATTGTTATCACACTCCCCTATCATGTCTTCAAATACATCTGATGTAGACTCACCACCAGATGAAAAGTATGATGTCTTACTAGGATAGCCTAGCCTATGTGAATCAGCTTTCATCCACCTAGACCAGTCCTCTAGCACATCCATTAATCTACCTATCCTCACTTACTTAACACTCCATGCAGTATTTCCCCAATTGCCTTTCTTTCTTACCTGTCTAGTTGTCATGGCTTTAGGTAACTTAAACTCTCCACTTGCTTCAAGCCTTAGTAGCACCCCCACTCCAACACCTACATAACCACTAATCCTAGTCCTATTTGCTTCTGGATTTCTTGTTATAAAATCTTTTGCTCTTACAATAAAGTTCTGTTCTTCTTCATGCGTATAGTTGCTTCTTTGTTTTTCGTACATATTAATCTCCTTATATTTAATATTTTATTTCCCACCTAATTTTATCACTTTTTGTTTGCATTTCATTTCTTTTTTCTCCGATATGCCATGCAACAGATTTACTTCTTTTTGTGTTACTCCACCCTGCGGCTTTATATATAGTTCCTTTATGATGGTCTACAGCCTGATAACTTAATAAGCCTAATATTTCTGGAAACTTTCTATGTATTAATTTTCTCATAATACTTAACATTCTTGTAGCTGTATTTTTTGGAGCATCATTACTAATTGCAAGTCTTCTTAATTCTAGCCATAATAATCCATCTTTAATTCGATTACTAGCAATCGGAGAAGTTAATATCGCACTTGCATAATATTTATTTTTATATGTAGCAGCATAAAAAACTTTATATCTAGTTCTAACAAGATTAGATTTATTCGTTTCTGGCAATACAGAGTGCCATAATTCATTTAACTCCATAGCTTTATCAACGCTTATTTCCCCTATTAAAAGTTGGAGCGGAGAGATTGGAATTGCACCATCACCTTCCTCTTGGAAAAGAGGATGTACTACTGTTGTACTATCTCCGCATTTATTAATATTAATCTCCTTAACTAACATCAACGATTCTACTTACCCATTTGTTATCTTTCTTGTGCCAACCTTCTACTAAAAGAACCCAGTCTGCACTCCGCAGAGAGGGCGTAGAGGGACTATCTGTTATTTTCTTTACCCTAGCACTAATGTTACTGTAACTCGTCACCTGAAGCCCTACAGTGTTGCCCTTACTATCTATTGCTAGTATGTCTATGATTCCAAATAAGTCCTGTCGTATTTTAGCAAATGCGTTCCATCTTTCTACAATAGTTACTAATGGATAATCTCCACTATCTCGCAGTCTTTTTAAAGTTCTTTGTGTTGGTGATATTGCCATCTTTATCCTTTAATGAGTTTAAGTGTCGCTCCTTTACATCTTCATCTTCCCATGCAACTTTTTTTTTGTTGTTAAAAATCCTATCATAATTATCAACAAACTTTTTGTCATCTGTTGGTCTGCGACTGCTTCCTTTACCCATTACTTATCTCCCTAACACAAGTATAAGTTTTCCAATCAACATAGTGTACATTTGCATAAGTAAATGCTTCCTGACATGAGTTAAACGACCCAGCATAAACATTATCAGAAGGAAGTCCGTTTAAACTAATTAATAAAATAAATTCAATCATTATCTTCTCCTATAAAAGTTCTTGTATCTACCCCAATAAATCCACAACTCTGCCCTTCTCTAATCGTATCAAAATCAAATTGACTTGGTGATACATGGTCAGGTGGTATATTGCTATATTCTTTTAGTAAGCAACTCGCTGCTTTATGCTCTGAACAATTCTCTTTAAAATAAATCATAGCAGTAGGACAATCGTTAAAATAGCCTACAAATTCTAGGTCATCATAATTACCGCTTAAACTTACAGTTAATATAAATATCCCTTCCGCTAACATAATTTACTCCTAAAAATTTCCTTTAGTAATAACCTTTCCTGTTGACTCATGAATAACATAAAATTCTTTTTCATTATAAGTCATTATGTATTTCCATCCTTCCCAAATCCATTGGTGTTCTTTCCATTCTTTTTTATTTTTCTTTAATATCTCTTTGCCTTTTGCCATTTTTGCACACTCCACTCATATTGTATGTTCCTATTTCTGATATTAAACTACACCACCATAACTTACCATCATGGTAGCATGCGTACTTGTTACACGCATGGCATAAGTGCTGCTTCCTTAAATCAATCTTCGTCATGAAGTTCGTCAAACTGTTTATCAATCATAATATCTTCTATGGTTGGCTTGTCTATCTTAAACCTACCTTTAGCTTCAGCATAAAATTGAGTCCATGTTTCATTAGCTTTATCTAAATCTTGCTCCTGTATTACGGGGTCTTGATTCTTTTCCAGCCAGCGGAAACAGTATTTAACATGATTGCTCATATGGATGACTTCCATAGGAAATAGATTGTGAGTTAATACTCTAATAACCGTATAACACTCAATCCCGAATCTTACATACCATCTTGGTTTACATACTTCATCATTCATTTTTATCTCCATTAATACAAACTTCATACTTTCTTTTTATAAAAACATTACTATCTGGACTGGCTGACTCAAACAATACACCCTTATCATTACATATATAATTAGAATGATTGGCGTTATAAGTAACATACAACCCCCACATCTTAAAACAAACTGCTATCGTTATTAAATAAATAACTAAATTCTTTGTAACAATACTTTGAATCCATTTAAGCATTTTACTTACTCCTTATTCATACATTTCTCTCTAATAATCAATGTACTTATTAAGTATAATAGAGTCTTGATTAACTATTAAAGGACTCTGCTATGTGGACAACACCTCAAGCTACTGAAATGCGTTTCGGTTTTGAAGTAACAATGTACATAATGAACAAGTAACTTCATAAAGGAAAGAGCCACCTATATTAATCACAACATATAAGACCTTATAAGCATTAGTCTTTGGTGGCTCATTACTTTAACTTAATTGGCTAGAAAGGAACATCGTCTTTCATATCAGTTATAGTTTCAACTGGTCCATTACTTTCTGTAGCACTAGCAGCACTAGCATCATAAGGCTCACTCATCTGACCACTCATGTATGAATTGCCGTTCTTGTCCTGTCTTAGCCAAGCACTCAATCTCTTTTCCTTATTGCCTTCAAGAGTGATTCTGCCTGTATAATCAGGTTGTGTTTCTTTAGTCTTATTGTTTTTAAACAATGCAAAGCTATTAGTATTATCATATTCCTGTGCCATTACTGATTCTCCTTAATTGATTTAATCTTATCATCTACTTCTGACAAGAACTTACTTACCGCTACTTCCAAATGACCTATGAGGTCATCATCTCTTTCAACTCTCTTGATAAAGAGTTTACAGTCTTCTGGGAAAGATGGTTGGTATGATACAAAGTCGCACCATTTCTTACCTGTACAAGCCATCTGCCATTGCATCTGGTGGATATACTTCCTAGCAATCTCACTTGATACTAATGTTTCTGTATGCGTGATTGGTTGTGGACATTTAATTTCAATCAATCCATCCTTACCTACTAGTCCATCTGGACTCGCACCACTCATATGTATGCTAGGGTGGTCTATGAATCCAACTTCCCTAACATCTGTATCTATCAGCAACTTCATTTTATTGGCATACTCAACCCTAGCTTCATCTTCATACTCCACACCATGAGCCATTGCAGCGTTCATAAATAAGGGAACGACCTTGTTAGTGAGTCTTTCTGTTACTAACTGTAACTTATATCGTTTAGTATATTGTGATTCACCTGACTTAGTCTTAGACATAATGTCATCTATCTTGCTAGCAGTAACCTTACCTAATCTAGCAGAGAACCATTCAGCACTTCGTTGTTCCATTACTTATCTCCCTTAACTTTTTCTATGAACGGTGTACATAACTTTCTATCCGCACCATCTAAGGTATTGAAATACTTTCTAGCTTCATCTATCCCTTGTTCTTTATAAACATTCTCTATATGTTCTAGTACATCTGCTTCAGGCAAGTCTTCGCCGTAGTACAAATGAAGTGAAATTCCAAATAAAGCAATAGCTTTTGCCAGACATCTTTGCATAGCAGTATTCAACTGCATAGTATTGGGGTTCTTAATTGCTTGGTTCTTAAAGTCTAGTACAGGTAGCTGTGCTGTCATAGTCTTTCCAAAGGAAGTCAATGAACAGAACACCATCATACTACCATCAGGTAAAGTCAATGGTTCTTTGTACTCCCATGTAGCAGACTCATCATGTTGTAATAAAGTATCAACACCCCATGCCCATGATAGATAGGTAAACTTACCTTTCTTTTCTGTATGCTTACTAACATCAATCTTTCTTAATTCTTTAAATTTACTCATTAGCTTCTCTCCATTGTCGGTTAGGCAAATCGCTCATCCAATCGGATAGTGCAATTGAATCTCTTGCCTTTTCTTTTAACTCTGCCTTATCATTCTCTTCTTTAAGTTCAGCAGTCGCACACGATAAGTTCCAAGCTATATACTCTAGCTTGTCTTCTTGTAGTAACTGGTTTGAATTTTGTTTTGTACTCATGGTATTTTCCTTCTTCTTAAAGGTTAATAAATTGTTTCTTGGGGTAAGTATAGTCACTTGAATTTGTCTGTCAAGCTGTTTATTAATAAAAACAATAAATAAATCCAACAGAATAATGATGTTGCAATCATAACCGCTAAGGTTAAACCTAGTAATGTAGTCATGTTTAGTAGTAGGGGTGTTGCCACCCCTATCCTTTTAAAAGTTAAACCTTACTATAAACTTGGTTTGTTAAAGATGTCAACTCTGAACATTCCCTAGCTTTCTTTCCTTTCTTATATGTCTCTATAATATCGTAGCAACTATCTATAGAGTCTCTTACATCTAAAGGGTTAATACGAAGTTTCGTAATAACTACTTCCTTCGCATCATCTTTAGACTCTGCTTCAACTTCTATTTCAAAGTAATATGTTTCTGAAAGCCTTACTTTATATTTACTTTTCATTTGTTACTCCTTCTTTTTAAAGGTTAATAAACAACAGTCAAATTGCTAACTGTTAATACAGCTTAACATATCTCATTTCATTTGTCAAATTTATTTTTCTGGTCATACCCACTAGACTTAAACACAACCCCTTCTTTGCTAGTCGCTTTGTATTCAAAGTTAGGGAATGACTCCCTAAACTCTTTTAAGAATTGATTAATAGTTATTGGTTGATAATCCAAACTGGCTCTCCGCATATCTAAAAGTTTTATTACAAAAATAGAATCCCTTAGTCCCTTCCCACCCAGTACCATGTCTTTGCTTAACTATGCTAACAAAACAATCAAACTTCTTACCTTCCTCATCTTTATCTGTATCTTCTTTAGCCATATTTTCCTCTTTCTTTTTATTTCTAAAGACGGATAAACAATTGTCCGCTAAGTTAGTGATATCACTACTGCCCATTACATCAAACTTGTTAGGCTTACCACCCTCATCTACTGTCTTGCGACTATGAGCGACTAAGAATATATGTACACCAATATCTCTAGCACAAACACATAGCTTATTCACAAAGGCTTTCTGCTTATTATAATCATCACTATTAATACCTACCTTAGTCAATGAATCAAAAACAAACACATCCACACCTAATTTCTCTTTAGCGTAGTAAATTACTTGGAGACATTTTTCAGGACTGGTTTCACCTTCTGCGTCATACAAGAATAGATTGTCATTTATCCTTTCTAAGAAAGTATCTATACATAATTGCGTAGGTTCTTTAGAAGATGAATCTTGTTGTACCATTCTACCCAATGTTGCTCTAGGTTGCATTTCAAAGCTACCGATTAAACATTTCTGTTCAGCTAACATCTTTAGAATAACAAAGTTTAACCATGCACTCTTACCATGTCCACTATACCCAGATACAATAGTCACCTCATGTTTTCTTATCTTAAATAACTCATCAAACTTTGAGAAAGGTAGAGGTATTCCACCATTCACATCTTCTGTAAAGTAATCCATAATATCTTTGCTAAAGATTTTAGGTTCTTTAATTTTATGATGCTCACTATTATCTCTACTAGAAAAATAGTTATCTATATCTTTATCTTCAATGATTAAGCTCTTTACTTTATCATTTAATGTCATTATATAATCCCCTTAACCTACTCGTAACTTCCAGTAGTTTTTGTTTATCTGAATCTTCTAACGGACTAGAGTTACTTACTTGACTCGCACATAATGCAACAAATAAAACATCATTCCTTGTCGCCTTTAGTACTGCGTATGGATTAAACTTCATACTGCCCTTAGCGTCATCATCTCTTGAATCAGGCATAACATCACCCCAATCTAGTCCTGACGCTTGTAGGATAGACTCCATACTACACCCCGCAAAGCAATTCAGTATCATCTTATCCTCTTTAAACTTTAGACCTAGACTAGCGGTACTATCATCATGGCTAGGGCATAAGCATTGATACTCACCCTCACCAGATTTATATACCTTGCTAAATCTTGATAGTATTTCAGGTATTGGAATCATTAATCATATCCTTTATTTCATACTGCCTTAGTTTAGGTATGCCAGTTGTTTTCCAATAGAAAACCGCCTGTCTGGATATAGGCGGGTCAAACTTCTCTGCTAATTGAGTTGCGTTTACTTGTAACTTTTCAAAGACTTCTGTTAGTGACATGCTGTTTCTCCTTTTTTATTATCCGATAATTATATTTATCCTCTTCTATTCCATCTTCAAGACAGTCTTTAAGATGTTCTTTTACACTATTCTTTGCGTCCTCGTGAGACTTAAAGGTTTCTGTTAGTCCATCAACAGTCCAAAGATTTTTCCACCCGTCACAAAGTGTATATGTTTGCACTTCCCATTTACTCATAGCCGTTCTCCTTTTTGTTTTGAATGTTATAATCAATAAATTCTTTGTGGTCTACTTCATTTTCAACAAAGATTAAACAATCCATTGCTAATTCTAATTTTTCTAAAACTTCTTCGTGTGTCCAATTAGGACTATCCCCCCTAATCATTTCACATAGTTCTTCGTACTGTTCAGCAGTCTCCAAGATTTTACTCATAGCCGTTCTCCTTTTTTAATCTCTTCACTTTCTTGTTCTGCGTATTCTTTAGCAAAGGCTATTAGTTGATTCATTGCTTCTAAACTAGGTGCGTATGAATAACCAAAATTAATTATGCTAGATAAAACACCCGCCATGTTATTAGCGTCAGGCATACCATTAGTTTTCTTTCCTAATTGGTCAATCAAATCTATCCCTAATTCATACCCTACATTAAATCCTTTTTCAGTATCACCTTTTTTATTCTTCATTTGTTATCTCCTTTATATCATCAGTTTGAAATCCCTCATGGTCTACTATATGAGAATCATTAAGGTCTAAAACCTTATTGTATGCTTTCTCTTCACTTTCCGCCTCTACAACTATCTCATAGCGAACTATCTCACTACAATATAACTTAAAATTCTTCATTATTTTTCTCCCTTGCCTCTGCTCTTAATGTTAGTTTTCTTTGCTTCATTAAAAACATAACCTGTTTATAATTAAATACTTCAGGTGTTTCATCTGCTAATTTCCACATCAAGCCGTCAATCTTACGAGCAATGACTTCATGGTCTGCTTCAGTTAGCTTCTTCCACTCTTCATCACTGACTGAAACTTTATACATTCGTTCTTTCTGTTCGTCTGTAAATCCCCACTTTTTTGGTTCAGGTGGGACTGGTGGTTTCTCACCCATCATATAGACCTTGTCGTAATGTATTCCTCTTCTAATAGTAGTAGTCATTATTCATTTTCTCCAAAAGGGTCATAGTCACCTAGTTCTGATATTCTTAATAGTTCCTCACCCCAATCAAGAGTTTCCTCCTGTTCATCTGGGTTACCATTATAATATATGTACTGGTCATGTTTGTGTTCGTCAAATAATTCCATTAGTTATTCTCCTGTATATCATCAGTTATAAATTCATCTACCACTTGTGCGACATCATCAGGTAAATCTGTAATATCAATGTCATCACCACTTTCATTAGTGGCGACTATCTTCCAAGATACTATCTTTCTATTAACAACACTTTGCATTGTTTCTGCGTCTTTAATATTAATATTCCATTCGTCCATATCCATTATATAAATCTCCATAATATAAACGCACCGAGTGTGCATACTACACCTAAAATGAATCCTAGTATTCTATTATTTCTATTCTTTATCTGTTGTACCTCATAATGACTAAGGTATGTTTTATTTATATAGTTCATTTTACTGGTACTCCTTTTTGGTTAATGTAACTTTACTGCGAAACTATTATTGCATAGGTTAATATCACTTGTCAACAACTTTATAAATATAAATTATCTTGTCTTTTATTGTAAATACTTTCATTTATACTTGACTTTGACCTATGAAATATGATAAAATATTACCTTTATTGATTGAATTTAATTTTCTGTTGTATCATGGCTCTCAAAGCCATGTGTGTTATAAGAAAATGAGTATCACATGTATTTTATCTTTGTATGATATCTCGGCTACACCTATAATATAAAATCAAAACAGTGACATCTTTATTATTCTACACTATTCTTTCTTAGTACATATTTATTATTTTATCTTTTATCTATCTTATCCCTTGCATTACTTCTTATATAAGCGTATAATTACACTATTAGGAATAATTATATCCCGAACATATACAATTCCACCTAACATCACACAAGGCTCACTACGAGTCTTTTTTTTATCTGGTACTAAGGTATCAAGTAGGCACAAAAAAGCCCTACAGCGTTAACTATAGGGCTTGATTTTGCTAGATTATTCTAATAACATTGAATAGCTAGTTTATAATTTTGTTCCACCTTTTGTCTTGCTATAATTATAGCCTTTGATTTATCACAACCTATATTAGTTAAGTCTACGACATATTGATTAAACATATTAGATAACACTTTTTTATCTTTTTTACTTAAATTGTATTCCATGCTATACCCCTTAATGATTTTTATATGAAATTGTTTTTACTTTTACATCCCAACATTTAGTGCAAGTTAAACACTTGCCACCTTGCTTATAAGATTCACATTCTACGCCGAGTGGCTTAGTAGTGTGTACATTGCTGACAACTATATTATCTATTCCTTGCAATGATTTAGGGATAATAACGGCTTTATCTATAAACATAGCAGACAATCTAACAATTAAATTTTTAGGTATTGTGTTATTTTTAGCATAATCACTAATAATTTTATATTCCCTTGTTGGAATCCAAAACTTAGTTTTTGGCATCTTGATAGCTATTTCACATATTTTAGCTAAATGACTGAGTGTTTGAATATCCCCTGAATCGTGCCACCTGAATAATGATTGAGTGCCAACAAGTTTAATCATAGCGTTAACCCATTCAGGATGATTGATAGAATGAAGTCTTTTCTTTTGAGCGGGTAAAATACCTTTCTTATATCTTAAGTAATTGCCTTTCATTGCATAACAATTGGAACATATTGAGCCTTTAATTTTAGCCATTTTAGAGCCCGTGATACAATTTTCAGTAGGCAATGAGTATGAAGTACATGGCATCTTAGTTGTTTTAGTGGTTGAGCCTACTAATTCCATAGCTGATTTTTTAGTAAAAAATGTGATTGTTTGCATGTTATCCCCTTTATTTTTAAGTTATTGTTTATAAACGATTATATAATTTATAGGTGTTATAAGCCTATTTTTAAATATAATCTATAAACCCTCGGTTAAAAGGGTTTACAGGTATATCTATTATAGAAAGTATCCATAATGACATAGTATTTCAGCTTTCTTTAAAGCGTTAACTAAGCCGTTATGAATATCAGACCATCGTCTATATGAATTGCTAATACCATTTAAGCTTGTTGTATCAGTATTGTCTGAAAGGCTATTCCAAGCAATATTATCATTCATACAGCTATATCTCAGCATGTGTATTTGGTCTGCTGTTAATGAAACAGTATATTTTTCTTGGTCTGCTGTAACTTGGTATGCTTGTCTTATTGTAGTCATAATGTAATTCCTTATGTAGTTATAAAAGTAATGTTGCTGTTTCTGTAATTCATTATAAGGATATAAATTAACTTGTCAAGTAAACTTAACAATTAAATAATAATAATATAAATAATAATATGAATGATAATAATAATATGAATGATAATAATAAAGTAATAGATAATAAGATAGTAGATAGTGGAGTGATAAAGATAGTGGGTAAAATAAATACTCAAGTTAAAAAACTCAAGCGAGATAAAGCTGGACGCCCCCCGTACCTTGTAACAGCGGACACCCGAAAGCAAGTTTATAATCTCTCTATAGTAGGTACTAGGTATAATGATATCGCATTAGTACTCGGAATCTCTGACGACACTCTCACTAAGTATTACAAAAGTGAACTAGAGAAGGGTAGGATTGAAGCTAACGCTGCGGTAGCAGGTACATTGTATGAGAAAGCTAAACAAGGTGATACATCCTCTATGATATTCTGGTTGAAGACTAGAGCTCAATGGAGTGAAAAAAATACGACAGAACTAACAGGAGAGGGGGGTGCACCCATTAATATCAAAGTAATTACTGGTATAGATTAACAAACCCCATATTGAAATTTTTTGCAGGATAAATTTAGGACCTTATATGAATAACCCAAACATGAATATATCACAGCTAATCAATAACTTAGCTCTTAGAGCTGCGGACACCTTACAGCCAGAACATAAAATAAGGGAGGTTGCCCTACAAGAAGGTAGAGAAAGTGGCATGAGCGGCGTCCTAGAGATGCTCATAAGCCAATTAGTTAATACTGGACAACAAGACATTAACCCACAAATAAATGAACAATCTCCTATAGGTTTATTAGCAGACAATGATGTTGCTCCTACACAAGACTATAGCAATGAGCCTATGCCTATGGAAGGTTATATAGACAGTCCTGGTCCTGATTACCCATCAGATTACATAGTCCAGCAAAAAGAACTTGAAAGAGCACAGCAAGAAGAAAACATACGAAGACTACAAAGTGAAGGAGTTAGCTTTGATAGATAAAAAGAAAGAAATTAAACCAAAAGTAGTTGCTAAAGAGAAGAAAGTAGACTATACTAAAAGAACTATGGCTGAAGCAATTGAAGCATCTGCTAATGAATCTTTAAAATTTAGGATGTAAATTTAATGACTAACGAGGAAAAAGATAATGAAAAAAAGAAAGAGACCACCAAAAAAATATTAAATAACAAGCTAGAAGAATTACGCAGATGGTTTGAGTCTATGAGTGATTGTGTATGAATAAGCCTGGATTGTATGCAAACATACACGCTAAAAGAAAAAGAATAAAAGCACAAAAAGTTGCAAAGAAAAAAAATCCAAAAGTTAAAGTAGAAAAAATGGCAAAAGTAGGAAACAAAAA
>Ga0209816_1000405_pt1 | contig 34522 bp, 35 predicted proteins | sample CoawatmetaG01DNA_FD_187509 | JGI IMG/M metagenome (GOLD analysis project Ga0209816, IMG submission 187509) | Marine microbial communities from the West Antarctic Peninsula - Coastal water metaG017-DNA (SPAdes) (version 2) | ecosystem: Environmental > Aquatic > Marine > Coastal ...
ATTGAAAAATACAAGGGCCATGATGATTTGATTAAGGCATTTTCTATGCTATCGGATCAGGATAAAGCAAAGGCAATAATTGTATTTATAGGATCTGGCCTGGATAACGAAATCACAAGATTAAAAACTATTTCAAAATTAAATAATGTGGGAAAGTATGTTATATTTACAGGATATCTAAAAGCAAATGCTTTTGATTTAATTGCTCAGTTAGATTTATTATTGTCTATGACCAAGGATTTTGAAGGCTTTGGTCTTACTATTGCTGAAGCTATGCTAGTTAAAACCCCAGTTTTGGCTACAAGAGTTGGAGGTGTTACAGAGTTTTTAGATAATTCTGTGGGAACACTGGTTGACCCTGAAGCTCCAGGACAGGTTGCAAAGAAGCTAAAGGAATTTATTAAAAATCCAGAACCTTTTAAAGAAAAAACAAATAAGGCTAGTAAAATAATTACAGAGAAGTTTACAGCCAAAAAAATGACAGAGCAGTTTTACAAGTTAGTACACAATGCACAATGAATGAATTAATAATAACACCTTTGGACATTATAAAAGTTAATAAGGGTGATGTAATGCATGCAATGAAGAGCCATGATCCTGGATTTTCTGGATTTGGAGAAGCTTATTTTTCAATGGTTAGTTATAATGCTATCAAGGCGTGGAAGCGCCATCATGAGATGACTCTTAATTTGGTGGTTCCAGTTGGGAAAATAAGATTTGTATTGTTTGATGATAGGAAAGCGTCAAACACTCAATTTCAAGAAGTTATAATCTCAAAGGATAATTATTGTAGATTGACAGTTCCACCAATGGTATGGATTGGGTTTCAAGGTCTATCAGATAATGGATCGATGTTGCTGAACATTGCAGATATAGAGCACAATCCTCATGAAGTTGATAAGAAAAATATTGATCAAATTGAATTTAATTGGAGCAACTAAATAATGAAAGTAGTAATTTTAGCGGGTGGCTTTGGCACCCGTCTGAGTGAAGAGACTGATATTAAGCCTAAGCCAATGGTTGAAATCGGTGGAAAGCCAATACTGTGGCATATTATGAAAATTTATTCTAGCCATGGGTTTAATGAGTTTGTTATCTTATTGGGCTATAAGGGCTATATTATTAAGGAGTTCTTTTCTAACTATTTTCTACATCAAAGCGATATGACGATTGATTTAGCTAATAATAGCATGGAAATTCATCATAATGAAATTGAGCCATGGAAGGTGACTTTATTGGAAACGGGGTTGAATACATTTACGGGTGGTCGAATTAAACGTGCCAAGGACTATATAGGAGATGATGACTTCCTATTAACCTATGGTGATGGCTTGACAGATGTAGATATAGCGAAAACAGTCGAATTTCATAATAGTCATGGAAAAAATATTACCATGACTGCTGTTCAGCCTGCAGGAAGATATGGAGCACTAGATATCAAAGCTGATAACTCTATTTCATCTTTCAAAGAAAAACCAAAAGGAGATAGTGCCTGGATTAATGGTGGTTTTTTCGTATGCAAACCAGAAGTGCTAAACTATATTGCTGACGATTCAACGATGTTTGAGCAAGAGCCGTTGATTGACTTGGCTGCAGAAGATCAGTTAATGTCTTTCAAGCATAATGGCTTCTGGGAATGTATGGATACTCTTAGGGACAAAAACAACCTTTGTCATTTATGGGACAGTGATCAAGCACCATGGAAGATGTGGCAATAAAAACTGTTCTAATTACTGGTGGTCTTGGATGTCTTGGTAGTGGCCTGAGCAAATATCTAATGAATGCGGGATACCAAGTTGTTATTGGCACTAGTAGGCAAGATGCCGAACTTCCAACCGAGTTGAAAAATTGTTCATTGGTTTACACTGATTTTGATAATGTTAATACTTTATCTAATGCATGTTGTGGAGTTGATTGTGTTATACATTTAGCTACTATTAATGCACAGCAAAGCCAGAATGATCCAAAACTTGCTATAAATGTTAATGGTATTGGAGCATATAATCTGATTCAATCTAGTGTTAAAAGCAAAGTAAAGTATTTTTTATATTTTTCCACTGCACATGTTTATGGTTCACCTTTAACGGGAAGTGTTTGTGAGAGTTCCCTGCCTAAACCGCAACACCCATATGCAATAACGCACAGGCTTGCAGAAGATTTTTTATTAGAGTCAATTGGCAGTCAAAATATAAAAGGCAGTATTATTAGATTATCAAATTCTATTGGATTGCCATTAATAAAAAAATCAAATTGTTGGATGTTGTTTATTAATGATGCATGTAAACAAGCTGTTGCTGATCGGCGTATTGTTATTCATTCTAATCCCAATAGCGAAAGAGACTTTATTCCAATGAAGAACGTCTATTATGTCGCCGAATATTTTGTATCTAACCATGCTACAGCAGACTATCCAGTGTTTAATGTTGGCAGTGGTGTTTCATATACTTTATTACAAATAGCAGAAATGATTGCCAATCGTTGTGAAGAGTTGTTTGGATTCTACCCAAATCTAATTTATTCCAAAGACGAAACTAAACTTAACACTTCTTTAACATATAAAGTAGATAAACTTTTAGATATGATGAGTTACGTACCTAGTTCCGATCTTATGCCATCAATTGATGAAGTTCTTAAATTTTGTCATTCACAAAAATAGTCATTTCGCAAAATTGAAAACTGTTGTAAAATTTTTTAATGAATCATTACATTCCCAAAAATAAATCTAACCCATTAATTAGTATTTTAGTAAATTGCTTCAATGGTGAAAAGTTTTTGGATCAAGCCTTGAATAGTATTACTCGGCAGACGTATGAGAATTTAGAAGTAATTTTTTGGGACAATCAATCTTCTGATAATAGTGCTAAAATTTTTTCAAAATATCTTAAAGACAAAAGGTTTAAATACTATCTATCATCAAGGCATACGACACAATACGCTGCAAGAAGTGAGGCAATGGGAAAGGCTAGTGGAGAGTTAGTGGCTTTTTTAGATGTGGATGACTATTGGGATTCAGATAAGTTAATCAAGCAAGTTCAGTTATTTAACGACAAAAAAGTAGGGTTAGTCTATAGTAATTTTTATTGGAAAGATGAACTTAACGGTAAAGAGTATGCCGCCTATAAGGGAGATTTACCATCTGGATATATTGTAAAAAATCTTCTACTAAAATACAGGGTTGGCCTTCTGACTATTATGATTAGAAGAAGTGCTTACAACTCACTATCTAAGGGTTTTGATTCTAAATATAATGTAATAGGGGACTTTGATTTAATCATGAGGATGTCGTTAGATTATAAGTTTAGTTATGTGGGTGAACCGTTAGCATTTTGTCGTTGGCATGGCGGAAACATGCAAATTACTCATAAAAATGAATATTTTTCTGAACTAAAAAATTGGATTTTAACAATGAGTAATGATATAAACTTTAAAACACTAAATGAATTTGATGTTTTTATTGATAATATAAAAACATCTGAAGCTATTTTTAGAGTTGACAATAAAGAATATATAAAGTCATTTAAGAAAATAAGAGAAATACATAGTTGGTATAACAAGTTAAAACTATTTCTTGTAATAGCGTTACCAAATAAAATATTAAACACCATAAGGCGAATTCAATGATTAATGCAAGCATTAGAAATGCTGTTTTTAGTGATGAGTATGCAGTTCACCAACTTTGTGTGCGTAATAATTTAGAGCTAGATGAATATAAAGAAACTTGGGATCATTTGTGGAATAGCAATAAATACTATACTCAAGATTGGAAAATTGGATGGATCATTGAGGATTCCAAAAAAGTGGTTGGTTATATTGGCAATATACCAAGAGCATATACTTTTAGAGATAAAATATGGATCGCAGGTGTAGCAAGAGCCTTCGTTGTCGATGAAAAGTATAGAAAATACTCATTACAATTGATTGTTAAGTTTATTAAACAAAATAAATCTGATATATTGATTTTTTCTTCTGCTAATAGTGATGCTGGAAAAGTTTATGAGTTAATGCATGCAGAAAAAATTCCGCAGAAAGAATATGAAAAGGATTTATTTTGGATAATTTCCCCATTTAATTTTTTAGTTTCATTTTTTTTAAAGAGAGATGTTTCTGCTTTATTTAGTTATGTATTGTCTTTAGTATTTTTTCCATTTCTATCGCTTATTTCAATTTATAGAAGATTTTTCATTGTTTTAAAAATAAAAATAAAAACAAAAAAACTTAAAATAGATAATATAGTGGTTGATAATATACCTGATGAATTTGATACTTTTTGGGACAAGTTAAAGGACTCAAATTCAGATAAATTTCTTGCCATGAGAAGTGCTAACGATATTCAATGGCAATTTCCTAAATCAATTTCAGTTGAAAAAAAACCGAGAATCTTTATTGTGTGGGAGGATAGAGAGATTAAAGGGTATGCTATCGTAACGAGGCAAGATTCAAAGAAATTTAAATTAGAGAGATTAATGATTAATGATTTAATGGTAATTAATGACAGGTCTGACTTGATACATTCGTTGATTAATAAAATTTTATTTTATGCAAAAAGTGAAAAAGTAAGTATTGTGCAGATAGTTGGACTTCCTTCACTTATTCGAGAAAAGATTAATTTGTTCAAGCCATATGAGCACAGTGTTCCATATCATAGATTTTGGTACTACCCTAAGAATAAAAAATTATCTCATGATTTACAATTAGAAGAGTCATGGTATGCCTCTACTTATGACGGAGACTCTTCATTATGAAGTTCGATCATGTTGGGATTATAGTTTCTGATTTATCTTCTGGAAGGGAGCACTTTTCATCTGTCTATGGCATTAAAGAATGGACCAAAGAATTTTGCGATGAAATTAATGGTGTTTATGTTCAGTTCTGTATAGATGGGAGTGGAATTTGTTTTGAGGTTGTAGCACCTATTGATAAAAATAGCCCAGTTTATAATGTCATTGGAAAAGGTGTAAATATTATTAATCATATGGCATATAGAGTTGAAAATATAGAAGAGAAAGCAATAGATTTATATGATAATAATTTTATTTCATTGGGCGAGGCAAAAAAAGCAGTTGCATATAAAATGAAAAAAATACAGTTTTTCTATTCAAAGGATCTTAATTATTTACTAGAGTTGATTGAGTCTTCGAATCATAAACATGAATATTATGAATTGGACAGATAGGCCATGAAAGTAGAGTGTCCAACTTTTTGGAATCAAAAGGAAATTAATTGTATTGAGAGTGCTTATAAAGAGAATAGCCTAATTAAAGTTAAGGATGCTTTAGAATCTATCAGAAGTCTACCTGCTGATATGCAGGGGGCTAATATTAATATCGGTATTTTAAGAACTTTTACACTTGAGACAATGATAGAGTATCTTCAATTATCATTCTCAATTATTCCTTGTAAGCCCAATATTTTTTTTGGGGATTTTGATAATATAGAGCAGTCTATATTAGATAAAGACTCGTATTTTCTTAGACAAAATCCAGACCTCATTTTTATAATATGGAGATTAGAGGATATGCATCCTAATCTTGTTTGGGATATTGATTCTATGAGTCTTAATCAGCGTATTTATGAATGTGAGCAATTAATAGAGAGAGTTAGCCTTTTGGTTAGTGAATATTCAGAGAATGCATCGTTATTTATGGCAACATTTTCAGTTCCGTCAAGATGGTTAGGGGTTGCTCATGATCAGAACAGGGCTTATGGAATTATAGATATTGTAAGTAGGGTTAATCAGAGCATAAGAAGCTATGCAGATAAAAAAAAGGTAAAGATTTTAGACCTTGAACAATGGTTGTCAGCTACTGGTCAGTGTGCTATTGATCAAAAAATGGATTTGTTTGCTAAGAGTCCAATAGCATCTAAATACGCGCTCTCTTTTTCAAATTTCTGTTCTAAAACAGCAAAACCATCAATACTACCCAGGTGTAAAGTTTTGGCCGTTGATCTTGATAATACAATCTGGGGCGGAGTTGTAGGTGAAGATGGCCTTGAAGATCTTCAAATTAATGATAATTATCCTGGTTCTATATACTTACAGATACAGAAATTAATTTTATCTCTAAAGCATACTGGGGTTATGATCGTAGCCATTAGTAAGAATAATTTGAGTGATGTGAGCTTAGTTTTTGAACATCATCATAATATGCCTATAAAGCTAGAAGATTTCACTTCCATAAGAGCTAATTGGAAAGAAAAACATGAGAATATAATCAGCATCGCTGAAGAGTTGAATGTAGGGTTAGACAGCTTCGTTTTTCTTGATGATCAGAAATTTGAGCAGTCACAAGTTTCACAAGCCTTACCTGAAGTTAGGGTTTTGTCTGTAAATTCAAATCCATTGAGTATATATAATTCATTGAAATCAACTTCTTGCTTTGATACTTACTATGTAGTTGAAGAGGATAAGGTGCGAATTAAGGATTATAAGTCACAAATAGAGCGCAATAAACTTAAAAAAGAATATACAACTGAAGATTTTTTACACAATTTAGAGTTACGAGCTTCTATTAGTCATTTAGATAAGGGGATGGTGCCAAGAGCGGTGCAATTGTTGTCAAAAACTAACCAATTTAATTTAACTACAAAAAGGCATAATCAAGAAACACTCAACAATATGTTAAACAATCCTAACTACATATTACTAATGCTTTCCCTTAGTGATAAGTTTGGAGATCAAGGTGAGGTTGGCTTATGTATTGCAACTTTAAACTCTAATAAGGAGGTACTAATAGATTCATTTTTGCTTAGTTGTCGTGCAATTGGAAGGGGTGCTGAGTATGCCTTGTGGGGGGCGCTTATTAAAAGTATAGGTAGTATTTCTTGTATATTAAAAGCAGAGTATTCACCAACCTTAAAAAATAGTATAACTGAAGATTTTTATACAACTGTTGGAATGAAAGTCGAAAGTAGAAAGGATGGTATTATAAGATATAGTATGGCTATGCCTGCCAATACAAAAACTCCAGACTGGATTGATGTCAAGATAAAAAATAACCACCATTATGAGTAATTTAAATATATTAATAAACTTATCTTCTAGTATTTTTGAGGTTCCAGCTAGTGATATTGATATCAAAAGCAATCAGGACAATATCAAAGGATGGGATTCATTGGCAACCATTAAATTAATTACAGAGTTGGAAAAAGAATTTAATATTCAATTTGATATTATGGAGATAGTTGAGTTGACAAGTATAGATAAGGTGATTGGTATTCTTAAAAATAAGGGTATTAACTTTAATGACAGTTAGCAAGCTTACGCAAGTAAAAATAAAATCTGCTTCCTTATTAAGTAACTCTATTGGTCGCATTGCGAAATCTCACTGCTCTCGTGCTTTAATGTACCATTCTGTATCCGCATCCACAAATAATCCATTAAATGATATATATAGTATTAACTTAAAAAATTTTAAAGAACAGATAAATTACTTGATGCTAAATAATAAGTGCATTATGCCTTTTTCATACTCTCCATCAGATAACAATAACATTTCTTTAACATTTGACGATGGGTATCAGGATACTCTAGATATTGTTGCACCTATTCTGCAAGAGAATAATATACCTTTTACTGTTTTTGTAACTCCTGGGTTTGTTGAATCTAATAACCCAAAATACCTAAATAAAAATACATTAAAGCAACTATCTCAATACAATAATTGTCATATTGGAGCTCACGGCTATAGCCATGTTAGATTAACAGAGTGCAGTCAAAAAGAATTATATAATGAATTAACTAAAAGTAAGTTATGGCTAGAAGATCTATTGCAAAAGCCAGTTGAAACAATGTCATACCCACATGGCGCTGTAGACCAATATGTCAGGGATGCGGCAGAAGATATTGGCTACAAAGTAGCCGCCAGTAGTAGGCCTGGAGGAAATTGTCCAGGTATTGTTGATAAGCTATGTATGAATAGAACAGATATATGGTCCACAGACTGTATTAATACATTTTCATCCAAAGTCGAAGGAAGGTGGGACTGGACAAGGATTTTCATAAAATGATAGTCAGCGATTTGAATCTTGAGAATAAATATTCATGAAATCTAATGTTACAGCTTTAATATTGTGCGGTGGAAAGGGTGAAAGACTTAGGCCTTTAACTGAGTCTATTCCAAAGCCATTAGTTTGTATTAATAACAGACCTATTTTAAGTTACCTATTGGATCATATTAAGAGCTATGAAATATCCGATGTTGTGGTGGCAACGGGTTATTTATCAGACAAAATACAGGAGTTTTTTGAAAGCTCATATACTGATTTAAATGTGGAAATTGTGAATTCTGGTGATGTAGATATACTAGAAAGAATTAATTCCTGCGTACCTTATATTAAGGGAGATTTTATTGTATTTTATGGTGATACATTGGCAAATATTGATTTACAAGCACTGCAAGATTTTCATTATGAACACGATAAAAAAATAACAATGACGCTGTGGCCTCTCAAAAGTGATTTTGGACTAGTAGAGCTTGACTCAAACAATGTTGTTAAAAACTTTCAGGAAAAACCAACACTTGATAAGTGGATTAATATTGGTGGTTTTTATTATCAACAAGAGGCTGTTGAATTATTGGAGAGGCATTCTAATTATGCTAATTTTTTGAGTCATGCTAGCTCAAAAAGCCAGATTAAAGGTTATAAGCATGCCGGTATTCATATTACGGTTAATACCTTGCACGAACTAGAGAAGGCAAAAGAAAATATTAATATGTTTGAATAATCTAAGGGTGAAATAATGATAGATAGGAATAATTATTGGTATGGAAAAAATGTATTAATTACTGGTATTAATGGATTTATTGGTGGTAATTTGGCTAAGAGGCTGGTTCAAAAAGGTGCGACAGTTTATGGAGTCATTAGAAATATAAAAAGTGACAGTATTCTTTTTTATGAGGAACTTAATGAAAAGGTAGTGCTCGTTAATGGAGACATTACAGATAAAGATTTTATAGCAAGAATTATATCTGAAGCAACTATACAGTCAGTATTTCATCTTGCCGCTCAAGTGGAAGTTGGAGTTGGATTAACTAATCCTTATTTGACTTTTGAAACAAATATAAAGGGCACATATTCAATTCTTGAGGGGATTAGACAATGTCCCAACCATATAGAATCAATTATTATGGCATCAACAGACAAATCTTATGGTAGCTATCCTAAAGAAAGTATGCCTTATAAGGAAGACTATCCATTAATTCCAAAATACCCATACGATGTATCAAAAGCATGTGCGGATATGATTTCGCAAAGTTATGCGACAGAAGTATTTAATTTACCAGTAATTGTAACAAGGTTTTGTAATATTTTTGGTCCAGGGCAACTTAACTTTTCAGCAATTTTTCCTGACTCAATAAGATCTTGTTTAGGATATGGTGAGTTTATTCCTCGTGGAGATGGCAGCCAGATTAGAGATTATATTTTTATTGATGATGTTGTTGAACTGTATTTAACAATGAGCGAAAAACTTGCTCAAAATGCCAATAAATTTCGTGGCCATGTTTACAATGCAGGCACTAATTCTCCAAAATCAGTGCATGAAGTGTTAAAAACTGTTTACAGTCTTACTGGCAAACAGAGTAATTTCCACAAAATCGAAGAACTAATGAAAACTAAAAAAACAATTGGTGAGATAGATTGTCAATATATGGATTTTGAAAAGGTAAATGAACATTTTGATTGGGTGCCATCTCACTCATTTGAGGATGGGGTAAGAAAGACGATTAAATGGTACGATACCTATCTCAACAAAAAATATGAAGCCTGAGGTTACAGTTGTAATACCCTATTACAATGAATCCAAAAATATCAAGAAAACACTAAGTCTTATTGCAAAACAATCATCTCCTGCTAAGGAGGCAATTTTCGTTAATTCCTCATCAACTGATGACTCATTTTTAGTTGTTAATGATTGGATTAACGAAAATCAGGTTAAATTTGCAACAAGGTTTACAAATATTGATAAATCAACTAAAAATCCTGGATCATCTAAAAATATAGGCATTAAGTCGTCCAAAACTAAATGGGTTGCATTTATGGATTGTGGGCAAAAATTTCCTTTAGATTGGATTGAACAGCAGATTAATTATATAAATTCTAACAATTTAAACGTTTCTTTTGGCGTTGTATATCTAAAGGGTGTGAATTGGGTGGATCGTTGTGCTATTGCTCAAACATATGGGTATAGGCGGATTAGAAGCTGTGTTCCTGGAACAATACTCAATAAGAAAGTCTTTGATATAACCGGTCTTTTTTTAGAAGGAAGAAGGTCCGGTTACGATATGATTTGGCAATCCGAAGTTAGAAAAATAATTGAAAAATACGATGTAAACATACAGTCAAGAATTGAATACGAAGGTGTAAACTTTTCAAATACATTATTGGGCCTATATAAAAAATCCATTCTGTATTCTCGAACTGCGTTAGGCCTTAAAGGGTACAACACCCCATACTATTATATTTTCTCTCTAACGCTCTTTATCTGGATATCTTTTTCTTTACCCAAACTATTAACACCCATACTTATAAGTTATATAGTTTTTCGAGTTTTTCTTCTGCCTGTTTACAAATCTAAAGCTATAACTATTTATAAAGAACATCCTATCGAGTCAATTTTTGGATTTCCAATAACCTCTGTTATTATTGACTTGGGTAAGTTAACGGGGTACTTTTTCGGGATATATGGCTATGTGGTTAAAAAAATATTTAGATAGCCTATCTTTGATTAAGATCTTCCAAGTGACTGAATATTTTTTTACCCAAGTGCTTTGCACCAACATCTGTCACATGCATTGAGTCATACATAAAAGGCCTTAAGTTTTTTGAAAATAGATTACATTCGTTGTTTGTACAATAAAAGTCATATTCTGATATTGTTTTAATATTGCTTTTATCGGCTATTTTGTCAATTTCTTTATGAATCAGCGTTGTCTTTTTTAATTTATTATCAAATAGGAATTGCTTAACATCAGAACTAAAAATATCTGATATATCCGTATCTCTAGCAAGTTGTAATGACAGCTTAGTTAAGTCAGTAAACTCTGCATTCTTAACAAGAATGAGTTTTTCTTCTGAGCTAGATAAAAATAATAATAAATGCTTAATTTGTTTAACAGTATCTTTATCAAAGCTTTCTAATAGAAATATATATTTACTATCACTAATAGCATCTGATTCAATAAGCTTCATTACAGAAGACTCACAGTATTTTGGAACTCCACCGTCTTTTATAAGGTATTTATAACATAATGCATCTATATTAATACTTGCTATTTGATATCTTTTATTTATCAGGCTGTTATTGCTGGCTATAGCTCTATTCCAATTACCCACCTGCGAGTCTCCAAGTAGAAGTATTTTAATTTTTTTATTCTTGGCATCGTTGAAGCTCTCGCTAAACAAGGCGCCTTTTTTCCCAGCAATTAAGCCTTCTTTTTTCATATCAATCACCATATTTATTCTTTCTTTAGGGATGGATGAAATTATAGAACTGTAGTGCAGGTTTCTACCATAGTCACTTAAGCCAAATAGGCCTATCAGTATTAGTAAAACACCACTAATGAAGGATAGAAAAAAAATATTTTTCCTAGAAAAGTTGTTTTTATTTCTAAAAGGGGTTTCTACATATTTATATGTAAACCAAGATAGAAAAAAGATTATTACTAACAATATGAAAAAGCTTGCAGGGGTAATCTGCTGTAAAGACGAAATTCTGTAAAATGCAAAAACTGGCTGATGCCAAAGATAAAGACTGTATGAAAGCAGCCCTATGATTGTTAAAGCTTTTATTGAGAGTAATTTGCCAATACCTTTGTCATTTTTCGCAAATACAATAACCAGCACAGTACCTATTACCGGTATAAGGTTATACAAGGAGGGGGAGTCAATATCTGAACTAAAAAATATCATGGATAATATGATCGCTATAAGCCCTGTAAAAGATATTAATTGGTGATAGGATTTGTTAATAGATATTGGCTTTTTAAATGCAATTAATGATCCTAAAAGTAGCTCCCAAGCCCTTCCAAATGGCATATAGAAAGATGACCATCCAAATGAGTCTAGTCGCAATAATGTATGGTTTAAGGGTAAAAAAGAAAGAGATATGTATTGATTGAAATGAGCTAGAAATAAACTTATTATGGCAATACATGCCAAAATAAACATGGTTTTTTCTTTACTAAATTTCAATAACAATATAAGGAATATAGGAAAGAATAAATAAAACTGTTCTTCAACAGATAAACTCCATATATGAACAAGAGGTTTAATATTTGTTGCTACCTCAAAGTAGCCATTTTCTAGTGTAAATAAAATATTTGAAACAAAAAGTGGAACAGAAATAACACTTTGCCAGAAATCCCACATCATTCCAGAAGACATAAATATCCATGCAAAGATAATACTTACAAAAACTACTAAATAAAGTGCTGGAAGTATTCGTCGCGCCCTACGATCATAAAACTTAATAAAGCTAAAACCACCACTCTCTGATTCACTTAAGATGATGCTGGTAATTAAGTATCCACTGATAACAAAAAAAACATCCACACCAAAATATCCTGCATTTAAAATACCGATTTCAGCATGGAATAATATGACAGGAATGATTGCTAACGCCCTGAGACCATCAATTTCCGGTCTATATTTCATTATCATAGCTTGTGATGTAAAAAATTATTTTATCATTCATGTTGGTAGTTAACTGAGCTTATTTTATTGCTATATAATTAGCTAAATTAATACTTACAGTTAAAAATTCTTTATGCATAAAGCCCCTCTATTTGATCTTGATAAAATTAGTGCATTCATTTTTGACTTTGATGGAGTTTTAACTAATAATATTGTTTTTACAGATCAAAATGGCATAGAATCTGTTGCTTGCAGCAGAGCAGATGGCTTGGCGTTCGATATATTGCGTAGATTGGAAAAGCAATCCTATATTTTATCAACAGAAAAAAATCAGGTTGTTGAGGCCAGAGCAAATAAGCTAAAGATTCCTGTAATTCAAGGAATTAATAATAAAGTTAATGCTTTAAACGAATTAAAAAAAAAAGAAGGTATAGACTTTAAGAGTGTTTTATACATGGGAAATGATTTAAATGATTATGGGGCTATGCAGTTATGTGGAATATCAGTATGTCCTGCCGATAGCCACCCTAAAATCAAAGAAATCTCTGATATCGTACTTAAGACAAATGGTGGTAATGGCGTTGTTAGGGAGTTGCTAGAAGATATACTAGGCTTAGATTTTGTTAAAATTTTATATTAAAAGTGCATAAAGGAGAGTAAGTGTCAATATTTATTATTGCAGAAATAGGGATTAACCACAATGGAGATATGTCCATTTGTAAACAACTAATTGATGTGGCAGTTGAATCTGGGTGTAATGCGGTTAAATTTCAAAAACGTGATCTGAACAAAGTTTATACTCAAGATTTTTTAGATTCTCCAAGGGAGAGTCAATGGGGCACAACACAGCGTGAACAAAAAGCTGGCCTGGAGTTTGGTGTTAATGATTATCAAGAAATTGACCAATACTGCAAGGATAAAGGCATCGAATGGTTTGCCTCTGCATGGGATTTAAATAGTCAGAAATTTTTGCAACAGTATGATTTTAAATATAACAAAGTCGCCTCTGCGATGATTGTGTACGAAGATTTACTTAGAATGATTGCTAAAGAGGGAAGGCATACTTTTATATCTACCGGAATGACAACATATAAAGATATTGATAAGGCAGTTGAAATATTTAAACAAGAAAGTTGTCCATTCGAACTGATGCATACGGTGTCTACTTACCCAATGAAGGATGAAGATGCTAATCTCAATATGATTAAAACTCTAGGAGAGAAATATGACTGTAATGTTGGTTATAGTGGGCACGAAGTAGGATTGGCAATTTCCTATGCAGCGGCAGCATTGGGAATTACTTCACTTGAGAGACATATTACTTTAAATAGATCAATGTACGGATCAGATCAATCAGCTTCTGTTGAGCCACCAGGAGTTAGGCAATTGGTGGGCGCAGTGAGAAAAGTTGAAGTTGCAATGGGAGACGGTGTAAAGCGAACTTACGAAGCTGAGGCGCCAATTGCAGCAAATCTTCGTCAGCATTTAGCGTCTCCAACTGAGTAAAACAGGCAATGCAAATCACAAGTTGTTCTTTAATATAAGATGAGTTCTAATAGATTTGGAATAGTTCAAGGCAGGTTAACTCAATCGCCATCAGGATGTTTACAGTGGTTTCCTCAAGATAGCTGGCAGACAGAGTTTGATACAGCATCAAAGATAGGTATTGACTATATAGAATTAATTGCAGAAGTGCAGCACAACCCAAAAAATCCAATATGGACAGATAGTGGAGTTTTAGATATCAAGCGATTGGCTAAGAAGAACAACTTAACCTTGCACGCATTATGTAATGATTATATTATTGAAAATAACTTTCTTGAAGAGGGTGTTATTAGCCAAAATATTGATTTAATTAAACAAGCGCGAAAAATAGGTATTGAAAAATATATTTTGCCATTTTTTGAAAATAGTGAGCTTACATTAGATAATATGCAAGATTATATTGAACCCATAAGAAAAGTAGCAAAAGCTGCATACGGTAGTGATATTACAGTGTGCCTTGAAACTATTCTAACTGGTAAAGAGCTGTTAAAACTGCTTAAGTTAATAGATTTACCCAATGTAAAAGTCGTGTATGACACAGGAAATAGAGTCGCATTTGGTCATGATCTACCTGCTGACATAATTCTCTTGGGAGAGAATATTGCACATGTGCATATAAAAGACAAAAATAACAATAATGAAAATACATTGCTAGGAACTGGCCTGGTTGATTTTGAGAGTGTTTTTTTTGCTTTTGATAATATTGGATATAATGGGCCATATACCTTTGAGACTGTAAGGGGGAGTAATCCAGTAAATACAGCACTATACAATATGGGTTTAGTTAACTTTTTCAAGTCGAATTCACAGTTAAATGGTTAAGTTGATTTTATTTGTCGGTCTTGGAGGTGCTGGTCAAAGACATTTAAGACTATTTAGAAAAAATTTAAATCAAGTTAAATTAATTGCATATCGATCAACCAATAAAACCCCTTTGTTAAATCCAGATTTTTCCGTAAATAATAAAAGCTCAATTGAAGATATTTATCAAGTACAAATTTATCATAATATTAACGATGCACTTGATTTAAAGCCAGATCTAGTGGTAATTTCCACACCAAGCTCTATTCATATCAAGTATGCTCAGTTATGTGTATCTAGAGGAATTAATGTTTTTGTAGAAAAACCTGTCTCAAACTCTTCAAAAGGACTTCAGGAGTTAAAGTGTTTAGCTAGAGATAATAATGTTGCAATTCAAGTTGGATTTCAAAGAAGATTTCATCCACATTTAAACAAGATAAATAATATTGTAAAGTCTGGAGAACTTGGCAAGGTTCTGAATGTAAATTTTACTGTAGCATCTTACATACCAAGATGGCATCCGTATGAAAATTTTCTTGATTTGTATGCATGCCGCAAAGATTTGGGTGGCGGAGTTTTGCTTACGGAAATACATGAGATAGATTTGGCTGTTTGGTATTTTGGTATCCCAAAATATATCACTTGTGTTGGCGGTACATATTCCAATGTGGGTATGGATGTTGAAGATACTGTCCATCTTACGCTGGATTATGTTAAATTTTCAGTTCAAATTAACTTAACATTTTGGCAAAAGCGCCATGAGAGGTTTTTATCAATTTGTGGAGAGGATGGTTACTTATCTTGGAACCAGGATGGTGATGTACTGTCGGAAGAGTATTTTAATAATCCTGATAGAAACGGTCAATATTATAATGCGGAGTCAGACAACGATTCTATGTTTGATGAACAAATTAAGTCAATTGTTGCTGATTTATCTTCTTTACAATACAAAGGGAATATAGATGAGTCAATTGCATCAATGAAGATTGTAGAGGCTGCAAAAGAGTCTATGCTGAATAGAGTAACGGTTGAATTATGAATGATTATGTGGTTTATTTGTAGAAGAGGGTATATATGTCTGAGTCTGATGACCTAACAATAGATTGCTTAATTCCTGCAAGAGGAGGTAGTAAAGGCGTTCCCAAAAAAAATATAAAAATACTGGGAAAGCTTCCTTTAATTGTTTATTCAATTAAAGTTGCAAAAAAATCTAAATACATTAGAAGGGTTTTTGTTACGACGGATGATCAAGAGATAGCAAATATTTCTATAAAATATGGAGCTGAGGTTTTGTATTTGAGGCCAAAAGATATATCCACAGATGAGTCAATTGATATTGATTTTTTTAAGTACCATACCAAATATTTAAGTGACCATCATTTAGATGTTCCAGATTTAATAGTGCATCTAAGACCAACAACTCCTTTCAGAGATGTCAATGTTATTGATGATGCAATTGAATTTTTTAAGAAAGATAAGAGGGCCACATCATTAAGATCAGCAAATATTTGCCACCTAACTCCATATAAAATTTTTAAAAAAGATGGAATGTATATGAAACCATTATTAAGTTCAAATTTAGCAGTTGAATTCTATAATTTACCTAGGCAAGCATTTGAAGAGACTTATGTGCCAAATGGATATGTGGATATTGTTCAACCTGATATTTTTATGAGTAGCAATATACTGCATGGCGATAATATTCTTTTATATAAAACTCAAGAAATAGTTGATATCGACACAATTGAAGATTTTAATTTAGCAGATCAGATGTTAAAAAAGAAAGAATATAAAATATAAGGAAAATAAATGAATAGTTACCTGAGCGATATTTATGCTAAAGAGGAATATGCAGAGGATCTTTACCCACAAAAATTATGTAATTTTTTGTATCAAAATTTTTTGGTAAGTAGAGGTGTTGAAAAAGGAGTTCTTCTAGATATTGGCTCTGGAAAGGGAAATCAGCTTGTAGGGTTTGGTAGGAATAATTTTGAATGTTTCGGAATAGATAAAAGAGAAGAGTGTGTTGACATATTGGATAGTTTTGATATTAGAGAGTGTGATTTAGAGTCAGAAGAACTTCCATTTGATAGCAATTACTTTGACGTTATATTTACAAAATCAGTGATAGAGCACGTCTTTAACACCGAGCATTTTCTTAAAGAAGCAAATAGGGTTCTAAAACCTGGAGGAGTTTTAATCGTTTTAACTCCTGATTGGAAGAGCCAATTCAGAAGTTTTTACGATGACTATACACATATAAAGCCCTTTACTAAAAAAGGCTTGAGAGCAGCAATCTCCCAAAATGGCTTTAAAGAAATTTATTGTGATTATTTTTTGCAGTTGCCCTTTATTTGGAAATATCCATTTTTGCCCTTTATTTGGAAATATCCATTTTTAAAATTTATTCCTAAAATTATAGGTCTATTGCCATATGCATGGAGATTTTCAGATGTAGAAGAAAAGAAATCTAGGGTAATGATTCGGTTTTCACAGGAAAAAATGCTCCTAGCAATTGCCATAAAATAAATGAATATATTAATAATTGGTTTTGGATCGATAGGGCAAAGGCATTTACAAAACTTGCTAAAAAAGCACCCAAGTAACAATTATTATGTATTAAAGAAATCTAATCATAATAATATATTGATAGATTGTAAGTTAATTTCAGGAGAAATAAATGAGTTTTATCCTGAAGTTGAATTTGTAAATGACATTGAGGCGATAAGTAGCTTAGATGTGGCATTCATATGTAATAACACAAATGAGCACATGTTCTATGCATTGAAATTAGCCAAAAAAGGAGTCCATCTTTTTATAGAAAAACCACTGTCGAATAATATTGAAGGATATGTAGACCTTGAGTCAATTGTAAGAGATAAATCTCTTGTTCTAATGGTTGGCTATCAAACAAAGTTTCATCCTGTCTTTCAGAAAATCAAAAAAATAATTAAAAAGGAAAAAATATCTTTTGTTAATAGCAGATGGCTTACTTATCTTCCTAACTTTCATCCATATGAAGATTATAAGAAAAGCTATGCAGCACAAAAATCTCTTGGAGGAGGTGTTTTATTGACATTGACTCATGAAATTGACATGTTAAACTCCTTATTTGGTGACCTGAAACTAGTAAATAGTATCTCTGGAAATTACTCTTGTCTTGATATAGATGCAGATGACTATTTACTAGCAAATTTTAAATCAAACAATGTTGCCATTAGTTTGAATCTAAGCTTTTCTCAGGTCAAAGAGGAAAGAGTGATTGTAATTAACACTAGTGACAAAACTGTAGTAGCTGATTTTATAAACAATACTGTCGATGTATTTATGCTAGAAGGTGAGGCGAAAAAGTATAAATTTAATCTAAAGAGAAATGAATTGTTTGAAAAAGAAATAGATTGTTTTTTTGAAAATATTGTTCATAAGAAAAACACAATAAATACAATAAAAGAGAGTTTAATTACAATTAAGCTAATTAACAAAATGCTTTAAAATAAAGGTTTTGTATCTGTTAATTATTATGGATAAAATGTTGGAAATTTTTAATTTAAGTGGCAAGATTATTGTTATTACTGGTGCAACAGGATTGTTAGGTAGAAAGCACGCTGAAATTGTGGCATGTTATGGTGGTACACCTGTGCTGTTAGATTTATCACAACAGAAAATTAATGACTTTGTTAATGATTTGAATGATAAGTACCAGGTTGATGCAGTTGGATTTGCGATTGATATCACCAATGAGAAAATGATCAAAGATAACGCCAAATACTTGATTAGCAGGTTTGGAAAAATAGACGGCTTAGTGAATAACGCAGCAAACAATCCAAAAGTAGAGAGTGGTAATGGGGGCAACTTCTCCAGATTAGAAAATTTCCCCGTAGAGTCTTGGTATAATGACATTTCTGTTGGTCTAACAGGTGCTTTTTTGTGTGCAAAACATTATGGTTTTTTAATTTCACAGAATCCTAACGGCGGGTCAATTGTTAATATTTCATCAGATTTAGGCTTAATAGCTCCAGACCAAAGACTCTATGCTAAGGAAGGTGTTAATAATGATCAGCAAGATGTAAAGCCTGTAAGTTATTCTGTAGTCAAAGCCGGATTAATTGGCTTAACAAGATATTTGGCAACCTATTGGCCTGATAAAAATGTTCGTTGTAATGCAATATGTCCAGGTGGGGTCGAAAATGGCCAACCTGAAGATTTTTTGAAAGAGGTTAATTCTAGAGTTCCAATGGGAAGGATGGCTAATGCTGACGAATACCAAGGGGCATTGTTATGGATCTTGTCTAGTGCTTCAAGTTATCTTAATGGCGCAATTATTCCTATTGACGGTGGTAGATCTGCATGGTAGAAATTTTATAATAAATTATAAGTAATGTATGAATATGAGCAAAAAAAGAACAAATGAATCTTTAAAGAGTAGATATGATGATATTTTTGATGAGGGTGCCTATAAGAATTACTTTACGTTTAACTCTTACTCTATTTTTGAGGCAATTCTTTCAACAACAAACTGGGAAGATAAAAAAGTATTAGATGTTGGGTGTGGAGAAGGTGATTTATCGGCTATGATAGCATTTGCTGGTGCGAAAAAAGTAGATGGAATTGATTATAGTAAGAAGGCCATATCCTTGGCAAATGAAAAGTTAAAAATTTCAAATGTAGAATTTTTTCATAAAGATGCAGATACTGTAAAGGGCAGGTACGATGCTATTGTTATGGCAGGCGTATTGGAACATATGGATAAACCTTTTTCATTGATAGACAAGCTGATTAAAGAAAATTTAAATAAAGGTGGTAAGATAATTACTGCATCACCATCATTTTTAAATCCTAGGGGCTATGTTTGGATGACACTTCAGATGTTGCTAGATGTGCCCATGTCATTATCTGATATACATTTTTTTTCACCATCAGATTTTAACAATTATGCTGATTCTAGAGGGCTTAAAGTGTCTATGTTTAGTATTGATCATGATTGGGGTGGTGGAGATAGAACTATTTTAGACTTTAAAAAACGACTTGTTAATGCATTGAAAGATAAGGGTTTCAATAATAAAAATGTCCCAGAGTTTCTTGAATGGTTTAAAGAGTCAATTGGTTACTTTAATCATGATGACAATTCAGGTGCAATAACAGTTACTTCAATCTATAAATAATTTTACATGCGAAGTAATATTCTTTTGCCTATCGAAATTGAAAATAGGGAGCTTGATTATAAGCTGCTTCTAGCCGTATTTTTTTCAGAGAAAAATACGGTTTATTTGGGGCAACATGATTATCTATATTCAGTATCTAAATTTATGACTGGAGGTATTTATTTAGGTAAAAATCAATTCTCTATATATCCTGATGGAAGCTGGAGAGTTAGGCATGACAAGCTAAAAAAAAATGGTTTTAGTGTTATTCATCTGGATGAGGAAGGAATATTTTGGGGCGATGAGGAGAATCATAGGCAACGCTTAAACAGGAGGATGGATGTTGATCAAATTACCAACAATGATTATATTTGCACCTGGGGAAGTTTTCAAAAAGAACATTATCAGCATGAAACCAAGGCTTTATCAGATAATATAGTTGTTACTGGCAATCCAAGATTTAGCTTATTAACAGATAAATATAAAGGTATTTATCAAGAACGTGTCGATGAGTTAAAGGCTAAATATAAGAATTTTATCTTGATACCAACAGCCTTTGGTTTGTTTAATAATTTTCTTGGCCATAATGATTCTTTTTCAAAAAGAAGGCTTTTTTCTAATAAATATAATGTTGAGGATTATCTTAGACAGATTGATGAGTGGAATTATTCTGGAAAGACACTTTGTGAATTTATTAAAATGATTACACATTTAAGTCATGAATATCAAGACTTAAATATAGTTGTTAGGCCTCACCCTTCTGAAAATATAGATATTTATAATAGTGCATTTTCTAATTTTGATAATGTATTTGTGGAGTATTCTGGAGAAATACAACCATGGATTCTTGCATCTAATGTATTGATTCATGATGGTTGTACAACGGCTTTAGAGGCCTATATTGCAAATACTCCAGTGATTAACTTCCAGCCATTTAATGATGTTAAAACGAATACTTTTTTAACTTCTTCTGTTTCAATAAAAACAGACACAATTGAAGGTGTATCGGCTTTAATAAAGGAAATAATTAGTAGTAAAAGTAAGAGGGTAGTTGTCAAAAATGATGCAAAAAGTCTTTTTGTAAACTTAAATGATAATTTTGATTCATTTGATTTAGTAAGGTCTGTGGTACAAGAAAATATAACTTTAAGGAGTCTTAAGAGTGCGGATGGTATAAATCAAATATTATTTTACTTATTTAGAGTTAAATATTTGCTTGTATCAATTGCAAAGAACATGGTTAGGTTTATGTTTAAACAGAAAAATGCACAATATAAAGCATTTGCTAAATCCTTTCCTGGTTTTGATGAGAAAATAATTTCAAGAAAGATAAGGGATATTGAAAAAATCCTAAATAAAAAAATAAGTTATAAAATTGTTAATAAAAACCTAATTATTATTAAATCAAGTTAATAGTGAAAAAAATATATAAAAGAGTATTTCCAGTTTCATTTAGATTGTTTATTTGGAGAATGATTCATGACATTGGATTTTATATGTCAATCGAGGGGCACATTGGGTTCCCAGAATGGTTAAGTAGGCTTTCCTTCGAATATTTTTTGTATGAAGGGCATGAAGGTGAATCTATTAAAGGTGTAACTAATAAAATCAACGTTTCAAAACTCAAGATAAAAATCTTAGAGAATTTAAAGAGTCGAGTTGGGGACTCCCTAGCTCGACCCATACTATTATTTAGAAGGGTTTGATAATAATGCGCTCTTTTATAAAATATATGGAGAGATATGTTTAAAAAACTAGTATTTCTTTTTTCTAATGAAGAAAAGTTTAAATTGGCTAGTATATTTTTTTTTGTTGTTATTGGGGCTCTGCTTGAGGTTTCTAGTATTGCCGGATTAGCAGTTTTTGTGGGTTTATTTTTAGATGAGAATAATAAAATCTATGAATGGTTTTCAAATCTTGGAATTTTGGATTTAAGTAGTGAAATTGAGTTAATACAGATATTTGGAATTGTTGTTGCCCTCTTGTTCGTTTTAAAAAATACATATTTGTTATATATTAATTATATATTGCATAAATTTATTTACAAAAAGTATGTGCTAATCAGTACTAAATTATTGAGAAGATACATTGAAATGCCATATATAAATCACCTTCAAACCAACTCATCATATTTGCAAAGAAATATTAATACTGAGGTATTTTGGCTATTTGCTAATATATTAGTACCAGGAATAACTTTATTGACAGAAGTAGTTATTGTTTTTTCTATTATATTTGCACTCCTATATATTGAACCAGCCAAAACATTAGTTTTGATTTGTGGATTTGGCTCCATATTATTGATTGTTATGTTTGTCATTAAAAGAAAGATGGATGCTATGGGAATAGTATCTCAGCAATATTTTGGCGAAATGGTCAAATCGGTAAATCAGAGTCTTGGTGGTATTAAGTTGACAAAAGTAACGAGAGCTTCTGAGTATTTTGTGAATATTTTTAATAATAATGTTAAAAGATATTCTATCAATACTGCGAATCTAAAAAATATTTCGCAGTGGCCAAGATATCTTATTGAGGTGATTGTTGTTCTTGGAATTGTTGTTGCAGTTATTGTTACTACATATGATAATCCTGACTCAAAGCTAGACTTGTCACAGCTTAGTTTTTTTGGACTTGCCGCAGTTAGATTAATGCCATCATTTAATAGAATAACAAGCTCCTATACAAATATTAGATATTATTCTGCTTCTCTAGATGTTGTCTTTAATGAACTCAATAAAAGTAATAATGACAAAGAGGAGGTTGACATTGATCGTGATAACCTTATAACCTTTAGTCAAGATATTGTATTTGATAATGTAAGCTATAAGTATCCTGGATCAATAAAGCACTCAATTAAAAACCTTTCTTTTAAGATTAAGAGGGGAAAATCCATCGCTTTGATAGGAGAGAGTGGATCTGGAAAGACTACTATTGTTGATTTAATATGTGGCTTATTGAAGCCTAATAATGGCCTAATAATGGCAGATGGTAAGAATATCTTTAGTAATTTGCACGAATGGAGGAGTATGGTTTCCTATGTTCCTCAGGATATTTACCTGTTAGATGATTCGTTGAGAAATAATATCGCTTATGGCGTAAATAGTGAAGATATTGACGATAACTTGATAGAGCGTGTTTCTAAATTAGCAATGCTTGATAATTATATTGATGAATTAGAGTTTGGATATGAAACTATGATCGGTGAAAATGGCGTTAAAATGTCAGGTGGACAGCGTCAACGTTTAGGAATTGCTCGTGCACTTTATAATCAGCCAAAAATTTTAATACTGGACGAGGGTACGGCTGCTCTAGATAATAAATCACAAGAATATGTTATAAACTCAATCAATTCTATGGCAAATGAGATTACTGTTATCACCATTGCACATAGGCTTGATACAGTTAAGAATTGTGATTTAATATTATTAATTGAAAAAGGTAGTGTTAAAAAAGAAATATCTAAAAATATGTTATCTAAGCTCAACATAGATCTTTCTAAACTAATTAGTTAAAGATAATGAATAATTATTTATGTAGCTATTTAATATGTCCAAGCTGTAAACTTGCAGAAATAGATGATAGTACTTTTAAGTGTAATTTATGTGGAAATAAATTAATATGCTCAAAAGGAGTATTAAGGTTTGTTAGTGGTGAGTATCATTCCAATTTTGGACTCCAGTGGAACAAATTCTCCAAGGTTCAACTTGATTCATTTAATGGATCAGATGAAAGCGAATTAAGGCTGTTAGTACAGTCAGGCCTTAAACCGGAAGACTTTAGGGGGAAGTTGGTGCTAGAGGTTGGTGCTGGCAATGGAAGATTTACCGAATTGTTACTTAAATATGGAGCTAGAGTAATTGCAGTAGATTATTCAACAGCGATAGATGCAAACTTTAAAAATAATAACTCGACTGATGATGAAGTAATTTTCATGCAAGCTGACTTATTTAATTTACCGGTCAAGCGACATAGTTTCGATATGGTTTTGTGCTATGGGGTTATTCAACATACTGGAGATAATAAAAAGGCACTTGTTGAGTTGTGTAAGTATCCGAAAAAAGGTGGCAAATTACTTGTCGATATATATTCAAATGGATTAAGACATTTCAATCCCTGGGTGTATTTTATTAGGCCATTTTTTTCATTAATTAGAGTTTCAGATGAAAAAAGACTAAGTATTGTAAGTAGATTTGTTAGTGTGCTTTTTCCTTTTCAGCTTTGGATATTAAAGTTACTGCACAATAAAAATAGACTCAGGTTTTTTCGCTATATAGTCAATAGATCTCCAAATAGTGTTTACGGAATTAATTTATACCTTGATGGAAAGATTAATTTAAAGGTTGCACGAGATTGGTGTGTTCTAGATACATATGATGGGTGGGCACCCAAGCATGACCATCCAGTCTCTAAAAATAAATGGAAAAATTTGCTTAAAAGTATTTCAATAGAGGAAGGCTTTTCTATTCATGGGATTGCTGAATCTGGACAAGGGCATGCTGCCATTTTAGAGAAAGAATAGTGGCTGTAATATAACATGAGTAAATGTATAATTTTGTTTGCAGTGCCTGACTTTAAGGGAGGTGGTGCTGAGCGAGTTTTTTTAAATATTATTAAAAATATAAGTCGTGATGCCTTTGAAATTCATTTAGTCGTCGGCCTACTAGAAGGGGAATATTGCCAATATTTGCCAGATGATATACATATTCATCAAGTTGGTAATGTTAAATCTATTAGTAGTGTATTTTTTATTTTAAAAGTTGTTTGGAGTATAAGAGCCGATGTAGTATTTTCAACTTTAGGATATGCGGTGGCATCATCATTAGCTTCTATCTTTTTCCCAAAAAATACTAAATGCATTGCCAGATTTGGAAATACTCTTACTCCATATTTGCAAGGTTTCAAACAAGAAAATTTTGTTAAATATGTATATCAATATTTAATTAATAAGTCTGTTTTTTATTTTTCTGATTGCGTAATTGTTCAAAGTGAGTATATGAAGGATGATGCCATTACATTATTTAAGCTTAAAAAGAAATACTCAAATAAAATTATTAAAATTAATAACCCGATCGATATCAAAGAAATAGTTAAAGATTCTATAGTTCCATTAGGGACCTATAGTTTGAATATTGATAATAGCTGCGTTAATTTTGTGAGCGTTGGACGCCTTACTTTTCAAAAAGGATATAAAAACTTAATAAAGGCATTCAGTATTGTTAATAATCGATATAGTAACACAAGGCTAATCATTCTAGGCGATGGTGATTTACGTAAACCTCTTGAGTCTTTGGTGGGCAATTTAAACCTTAGTAATGTTATTTTTTTACCAGGATTTTTAGACAATCCCTATAGAGTTTTATCAAAGATGAATATCTTTGTTTCCTCTTCTGAATATGAAGGGGTATCGAATGCTATGCTTGAATCTCTTGCCCTTGGACTGCCAGTTGTAGCAACCGATTGCCCAAGTGGTGTACGTGAGGTTATTTCAAATAATGAGAACGGATGGCTTGTTAAAACCAATGGAAATATTGTTAATAATTTATCAGGTACAATGATTTATGCAATGAAGCACCATATGAAAATGGATATGAAGACTGAAAAAGATAAGGTATATAAACAATATAGCGTATCGTTTATTATGCAGGAGTACAACAATATATTCTTATCTTGAGTGTGTTGTTTAAAATGCTGCCAATTTTGATACTTTTTTAAGCTATGTGCGGATTAACAGGATTCTTGTGGGGTAGTGATTCAATAATAGGGTCGGCCTCTGTTCAGTTAAAGTCCATGACGGAAGCAATTCGGCATCGGGGCCCTGATGACTCTGGAGTTTGGGTTGATGATGAAGCTAAGGTTGCAATTGGGCACCGTCGTCTATCAATACTTGATTTATCTTCTGCTGGACATCAGCCAATGGTTTCAAAGTCTAAGCGTTATGTCATTGCGTTTAATGGTGAAATATATAATCATAATGAACTAAGGAATCAGTTAGCTAAATTAAGTTCATATTCATTAGATTGGAGTGGACATTCAGATACCGAAACATTACTGATGTGTTTTGAAGTTTGGGGGGTTGAGCAAACTTTAAGTAGGCTAGTAGGGATGTTTGCAATTTCATTGTATGACATCAATAAAGAATCACTCTATCTTATTAGAGATAGAATGGGTGAAAAACCATTGTATTATGGTTGGAATAACGGTATTTTTCTTTTTGGATCCGAACTAAAGTCTATTAAATCTTTTTCAAGTTTTTCAGCAGAAATTGATCGTAATGCGCTAGCATTATTCTTGAAATATGATTACGTGCCGTCACCTTACTCAATATATAAGGGCATAAGTAAACTACCTCAAGGTAGCTATATCAAGATCAGTATGGTTAACAAAGCCTGGAGCCAAGAATGTCTCTCTGAACCTATTTATTATTGGTCTATGGGCGAAATTGCTAAATCTGAAAAAGATGCCAATAAATCCAATATTAGTGATAAAGATGCAATTCAAAAATTAGATAGTTTATTAACTAAATCTATTAAGCAACAAATGATTTCTGATGTTCCTTTAGGGGCTTTCCTTTCTGGAGGGGTTGATTCTTCAGTGGTTGCAGCATTAATGCAAAAACAGGCTACAGGAAAGGTAAAGACATTTACCATAGGTTTTAATGAGAGGCAGTACAATGAAGCAGAATACGCTAAAGCAGTAGCCCACCATTTAGGCACAGATCATACTGAACTGTATGTTTCTCCAGAAAATGCGATGGATATCATCCCCTGTTTGCCACAAATTTATGACGAGCCATTTGCAGATTCTTCACAAATCCCAACTTTTATGGTTTCAAAAATGGCGCGCCAACATGTTAGTGTGTCATTATCAGGGGATGGTGGAGACGAAATCTTTGGTGGTTATAATCGTTATTTGATGGCAAATAGAGCATGGAAGAGTATGGAAAAGGCTCCATTGATGCTACGAAAATACTTTTCTAAAGGCATTACCTCAATTTCTCCAAAAACATGGAGTGGAATTATAAATGGAGCTTCTATAGTTCTTCCTGCTAGTTTAAAAATTACCCATCCTGGAGATAAAGTTTATAAATTGGCTGACATGCTTTCTTCTAGGAGTATTGACGATGTATATGATGGTTTAGTCTCTCATTGGCAGAATCCTTTTGAGATTGTTATAGGATCTACAAGTCCGATTGATGAGATTAATGAATCAATAAAAACTTTGGACTTTAATAATCCTGAGAGCAAGATGATGTATTTGGATTCCATAACATATTTACCTGATGATATACTCACAAAAGTTGATCGAGCTTCAATGGGCGTTTCTTTAGAAACAAGGGCTCCGTTCCTTAATCATAATGTGGTCGAATATGCTTGGCAATTGCCATTTCATATGAAAATAAGAAACAATGAAGGAAAGTGGATTCTACGACAAGTTTTGGATAAATATGTCCCAAGAAAATTGATTGATCGCCCAAAAATGGGCTTTGGTGTCCCGATTGATTCTTGGTTACGTGGGCCATTGCGTGACTGGGCAGAGTCATTGTTAAGTGAGTCTAGATTAAGACAGGAAGGTTTTTTTCATCCTGGACCTATTCGCAAGATATGGAATGAACATTTGTCAGGTCATCGTAATTGGCAATACCATTTATGGAGCGTTCTAATGTTTCAGGCTTGGCTTGAAGATCAGGATAAGCCCCTTTGAAAAAGATACTTTTTATTGTCTCTGAAGATTGGTATTTTGTTTCACATAGACTTCATTTAGCAACTACTGCGATTAACGATGGGCATGAGGTTTTGTTATTGAGTAGGATGTCAGAATATCAAGGATTGATAAACTCGTTAGGTATTGAGACGATAGATTGGCCACTAAAAAGAAGTTCACGCAACCTCTTATTAGAATTTAAAACAATTTATTGTATTTTTGATGTAATTCGCAACTTTAAACCAGACTTAGTTCATGCGGTAGCTATGAAGCCGGTTTTTTATACTGCACTTTCTAGTATATTTGTCAATGTCAAAGGACTTATATTTGCATTTGGCGGCTTAGGATTTATTTTCAGATCACATAGAATTGTAGCTAGAATATTAAGATTATTTTTTGTACCCATATTCCGCTTGCTTCTGAGAGGAAAGAATATACGTTTAATTATTCAAAATAAAGATGATAGAAGGTTGTTGGAGGATTATGGAATTATTGGTACAAAAAAAATCAGACTAATTCGTGGTGCTGGTGTCGATACTATGAAATTTTTTCCACAATATACTCCACATAGCGATACCCTGTTAGTCATTCTACCCGCTCGTATGCTCTGGGATAAGGGGGTTGAAGATTTTGTAATCTGCGCACAACGCTGTAAAAAGAAGAAAGTTAATGCTAGATTTGTATTAATAGGTGATCCTGATCCACATAACCCAGAATGTATACCTGATTCACAGTTGAAGAAATGGATTAGGCAGGGGGCTATTGAATGGTGGGGAAGGAAAGATGATATATTAAGCGCTTACCATAAGGCTGATATAGTATGCTTTCCCTCATATCATGAAGGTCTTCCAAAGACTTTATTGGAGGCTGCTAGTTGTGGGCTTCCAATAGTGTCTTACGATGTTCCTGGTTGTCGAGAAGTTGTGCAAGATACTATAAATGGATTTCTTATTCCTCTTAAGGATAGAGATGCTTTATTTTTAGCTGTATTAAAACTACTAGAAGACTCAAAACTAAGATATGAGATGGGACAAAGGGGCAGAAAATTGATTCTTAAAGACTTCACACAGGAGAAAATTGCTGCAGAAACAATAAGCGTATGGAACGAGTTTCTGAAATGAAAGCACTAGTTACTGGAGGTAACGGATTTATTGGTTCACAATTACTCAAGACTCTTGCTAGTAATGGGTATTCGTTACGTATATTAGCCCGTAAATCAAATACAAATTATGAAACAGTAGTCTGCAACCTTGAGAATGAAGCAATACCAGAATCTGCACTGGATTCAATCGATATAGTCTTCCATCTAGCTGGTTATGCTCATGATTTAGCAAATACCACCAATAAAGAGCATATTTATCGGAACGTAAATGTAAATGCTACTGCTAATTTGATAAAAATTGCTAATAGAAAAGGAGTAAAGAGGTTCATTTATATTAGCAGCGTTAAGGCCGGAGGTATTATTGTATCTAACAGATGTATGTCGGAAGATGATCAAGGCATTCCAAAGGATATTTATGGATTAACTAAAAGAGAGGCCGAACTGAAGGTGTTAGATTTTGGAAAAAAATTTAATATGCATGTTGCGATTATACGCCCCACCCTGGTATATGGTCTTGGAATGAAAGGGAACCTAAGTGTAATGCTCAATGGGGTGAGAGGTGGCTGGTTTCCTCCGCTGCCGAAAATTAATAATAGACGTTCAATGATTTGTGTAAATGATCTTGTTGAAGCTATATTATTAGTTACTAAGGATAGTCGAGCAAATGGAGGTATTTACATTGCAACTGATGATTTCCAATATTCTTCAAGAGAAATTTATGAAATAATGTGTAAAGTTACAAATAAACCTATTCCTAACTTTTCAGTTCCGCTAGTTATTTTTTCTTTAATGGCTAAAATTGGAGATGTAATAGGTTTTATTCCTTTCAGCTCATTTAGTTTTCAAAAGTTACTAGGGAGTGAATGTTATTCTATGAAAAAATTGAAAAAATTAGGCTTTAAACCAAAATATAATTTACTGTCATCATTAGAAGATAAGGTTGAACATGATAAGCATTAAAGTGATAAGTGAAACTCTTGCAAAGAAAATTGAGAAAAATCCAATTAAGGTAATTGCTCTTTTATTTTTGTTTCATATGTTTGTAGCAGTTATTTTTTCTTTGGTGGCCTATAGTTCAATTGCCTCAAATTTTCATAATGGTGATGGGTTATGGAATTTTGCACGAGATTCCACTTTGTATCATACAGAGGCTATACATTTGGTCCAAATGATAAATGAGTCAGCTTGGCTAGAATGGTGGGAAAGTTATACTTACCATTATAACGTTAAATTAATTTCATTAATTTACTGGGTTACTGGATATAATCTACCTATAACGTTTGAGTTAATTAACAGCCTAATGTGGGTAATTTCAGTTGTTGCTATTTATGCCTCTTCAAGGCTGTTGTTTCAAAAAAGTTATCTAACTCATATTTTAACAGTACTATTCCTCTTTCAGCCTTCGTTGTTAATGTCATCTACACAACTTCTTAGAGATCCACTTTTAATGACTGGAATATGCCTCTTATGTTACGGATGGATTGATTTTATTAAAAATAAAATATCTTGGAAAAATATTTTAATTATATATTCTGCATTTTTATTAATTTTTTCTATGCGCTCTTACTTGGCCGATATAGTACTGATTATTTTAGTATTGTATTTTGTTTGGTATTTATTTATGAGAAAAATTAATTTGATTAGCGCTTTGCAAAACCACCTGAACAAATAACTAATTTTTCTGTAAATGCAATAGATGGGTCTGCATACTTACAATGGGATAGGTCGCCTGACATTGATGTAATTAATGGGGGAAAATACAGAATAAGACATACGCCTTTAGTTAGAGGGGCAAGATGGAATAGTGGTTCTGCGTTAGGTGCAGTAGTTGGTTCATTAACTAATGCTACTGTACCATTACTTTCAGGTACGTACATGATTGTAGCAGTAGATTCAGCGGGTAATTTTGCAACAAATGCAACAAATGTAACATTAGCTATTACTACAGTTCCTAATAGTAATAGCAATATTATTAGCAATAGCAATATTATTAGCAATAGCAATATTATTAGCAATAGCAATATTATTAGCAATAGCAATAGCAATATTAGCAATAGCAATATTATTAGCAATAGCAATATTTTTAGCAATAGCAATATTTTTAGCAATAGCAATATTATTAGCAATAGCAATAGCAATAACGTCACCATCACCAAGATCAATACCAATCCTAATCTTTTAGATTTGCTATCAATGAGAGGGGGGCAGTTGCGTTCAGGGTTCCTTGGAGGTAGCAATAGGGTTTCAGGATCAAAAATTGATACTCATATTATCTTTAACAATTTTATAGATGTTTTAAAGCACTCTCCTAGGGCGTTACAAGTTGGATTTCTGTCACCATTTCCCAGTCATTGGATTGAGAAAGGAAAGGAAACAGGCCGTATAGGGAGAATTATTTCTGGTGTTGAAACAATTATTTGGTATGTTGTTATTATTGGTTTTTTATTTCTCATAATTAGGAATATGTCAATATTAGAGCCTTTGCTTCCAGTGTTAATACTTGCTACTACTATAATTGTCCTTCTTGGGTATATTGTTCCTAATATTGGTACAATTTATCGTATGCGACAAGGTTTTTTGATTCCATTTTTTATTTTTGGTGTTCATGGAGTGGAGATAATGATGTACTCTTTGGCTTCAAGATTAAGGAAGAAATAATGTCTAAATTATTGATATTAACTCGTTACGATAGATCCGGTCCAAGCAGCAGATATAGGTTTTATAATTATGTTGATTATCTAGAGGCTAATGGAATTAATTGTTATATTAAACCACTATTTAATAAAGAGTATCTAGAGCTTACATACTCAGGATCATCACGAATATTTTCAGTTATCAAAAGCTATTTGAGAAGATTAAGTGATCTGTTAAATTTAAAACAATACGATTTAATATTGGTTGAAAAAGAACTTTTCCCCTTTCTTCCAGCTTGGATTGAAAGTTTTTTTTATCTATCTCGAGTAAATTATATTCTTGACTATGATGATGCGATTTTTCATCGGTATGATCAGCATCAAAATAAACTAATACGATTTTGTTTAGCTAAAAAGATAGCCAAACTTATGGTTGGTGCAGATACTGTTATTTCTGGAAATAAATATATTGCAGATTATGCTAATAAGTTGGCTCAGAAGGATAAATTAATTATCCCAACTGTTGTAGATACAGATTTATATGATCAAATTGTAAGTGAAAAAAACCAACAATTTACAATTGTCTGGATTGGAACCCAATCTACTGCAAAATATGTTGAGAGTGTATCAGCTGCACTAAGGGAAGTTTGTATAAAAACAAATGGTAAATTTGTAATGATTGGGGCAAGAGCAAACTTACCAGGTGTCCCTGTGGAGTTTATTGAGTGGTCTGAAGATAATGAGATAAGATACTTAAAATCTTGTCATGTTGGGATTATGCCGTTACCTGATCAACATTGGGAAAGAGGAAAATGTGGATTTAAAATTATTCAATATATGGCGAGTAAAATTCCGGTTATTGCATCACCTGTAGGCGTGAATTCTAGCATTATTAATCAAGGAGTAAGTGGCTATTTAGCATCTACAACAAGCGATTGGGTAGATTGTTTGTATAAAGTTTATAATAAATCTGATGATAGTTTAGAGATTAATGGGTATAACAATATTGTATCTAACTATAGTCTTTCTCACACAAGTCCAACTCTACTTGAAATTTTGAGAAATTATATCAGTAAAGCAAATATTGATAAAAGGGTTGTCGATGATTTTGGTTTTGAGTGGTCGATTTTTGAAAATGAAGAAGAGTTATCAAATACAAGCCTGAAAGAAATATGGGAAGATTATTTTCATATTTTTCCATGGAATATACTTCCCGAAGGTGGTGGAGTTGGTGCTGATATTGGCTGTGGTACTGGGCGTTGGGCAAAATTTGTTGCACCTAAGGTAAAAAAACTTTACTTAGTTGATCCAAGTGAAGATGCAATACGTGTTGCTAAAAAAAAATTATTGCAGTTTAATAATCTCGAATTCTCAATTGCTAGTGCCGATTCATTTTCAGTTGATGATGAGTCGCTAGACTTTGCATACTCTCTTGGTGTTTTGCACCATATTCCAAATACAAGCCAATCATTTCAATCAATTGCGAAGAAACTAAAGAAAGGAGCTCCATTATTAGTATATCTATATTATTCCTTTGATAATAAACCAGCTTTTCATCGTTATCTTTGGAAGTTTTCTGACTTAATTCGAATATTTATCTCTGGTTTACCTTCCCGATCGAAGTATTATATTTCTCAAGCGATTGCTATCCTAGTCTATTGGCCAATTGCTAGGTTGGGATATCTCTTAATTAAATCGGGGTTAAACATTAGTGATGTGTGGCCGTTGATTTATTATTCAAATAAATCATTTTATTTTATGAAAAATGATGCTCTTGATCGATTTGGCACTAGATTGGAACATAGATTCAGCAAAAATGAAATTAAGTCATTATTTCTAGATAATGGATTTAAAGATGTTAAATTTTCTAAAAGGGAGCCTTATTGGTGCGCTTGTGGTATCAAAAAATAGTTATTAATCATGAATCGACTTTTTAGTTTATTATTGGCTGTATTTTCTTTATTAATGCTATTATTTCCATTAATTTTAATCTCAATAATGGTGTATTTCTCTTTTAATGGGCCAATACTCTATTGGTCTAAACGTATTGGAAAGAATAATTTAGTTTTTTATATGCCTAAATTTAGAACTATGTATATGAAGACGCCAGAAGTTGCGACACATTTACTTCAAAATCCAGAGGTATTTTTAACACCTATTGGTGGTTTTCTAAGAAAAACTAGTCTTGATGAATTGCCACAGATATGGAGTGTATTCATAGGGGATATGAATTTTGTTGGCCCTCGTCCAGCTTTGTTTAATCAGGAGGATTTAATCCTTCTTAGAAAAGAAAATGAGGTCGATAGTTTAACACCTGGCATAACTGGATGGGCCCAAGTAAACGGACGAGATGAGCTGTCAATTCTTGATAAAGTAGATTTTGATATTGAATATATGAGGCGCCGATCATTTTTGTTTGATATTAAAATTTTATGGATGACATTTTCTAAGATTATGGAGCGTGATGGAGTGTCTCATTGATTAACAAAATTATAGCAATTTCTAGAGTTCATAAGCAGTTACTAATGATAATAATCGACTCCATCGTTATTCAATCTATGCTTTTGTTATCATTTTCAGTAAGACTTGGATACTGGTTTTGGCCAGAAGGTAATCTTTTTTGGGTGATTATTGGTGCCCCAATTCTTTCTATTCCAATATTTGTGAAATTTGGCCTTTATAAAGCTATTGTTCGCTTTTTGGGATTGCATGCACTATGGGCAGTTATTAAGGCTGTATCTTTATATGCACTTTTATGGGGATATTGCTTTTATGTCCGCAATTGAAGGCATTCCAAGATCAGTTATATTAATCAATTGGTTATTAGCAATATTGTCTATTGGCGGAATAAGGATGATAGCCATGTGGGTATTATCAGATACAAACAACCTACCCGGCCAAAGAAACGTAATTATTTATGGCGCTGGATCTGCAGGTAGGCAACTAGCTAATGCATTATTGCAATC
>Ga0209816_1000407_pt1 | contig 34396 bp, 55 predicted proteins | sample CoawatmetaG01DNA_FD_187509 | JGI IMG/M metagenome (GOLD analysis project Ga0209816, IMG submission 187509) | Marine microbial communities from the West Antarctic Peninsula - Coastal water metaG017-DNA (SPAdes) (version 2) | ecosystem: Environmental > Aquatic > Marine > Coastal ...
GATAATGCCGGAGAAATTATGGTAACAAATCATGATTTTAAATGGTTGGAAATGGGTTTACCGGCTGCTGATTTAGCTTTAATAGAGCAATATAATTTATCTATTAAGGATTTAGCATCTGTGTATAAGGTTCCATCTATTTTATTAAATGATACTCAAAGTAGTACTTTTAATAATTACCGTGAAGCAAAAAAAGCATTTTATTTGCAATCAGTTTTCCCAAAATTAATTGCAGTAAGAGATGAATTAAATAGATGGTTGGTTCCAACTTATGGAAACCAATATTATATTGATTTTGATTTTCTAAGTGTTCCCGAATTACAGGAAGATATGGAAAAAGTTGTTAGACAATTGTCTTTGTCATGGTGGCTTACACCAAATGAAAAGAGAGCAGCTATGCAATACGAGCCAATTGATCAAAAAGAAATGAATGAAATACATATGTTAGCTAATTACATACCAATATCTGATGGTGTTACACCAAAAGAATCCGGAGGGACTAGTCAGCAATTACTCAATGACACATCTGATTACGGAGAGAAATAGTGTGTTATCCAAATTTTTATGAGGATTATGATTCATTTATCAACAGATGCAACCATGAATTAGATTACCCTACACTAAATAAGAATTTTAGAGAAAGAAGGAGTATGTACCTAAAAGAAGGATTGGGTGATATTCCTTTTTTATTGAATACTGAAAGAAGAATGAATATATTCATTGATTCTTACACCGGAAAAGTAGAGAAGGAATTAGACGATGTTTACGGGAGTATATCGTTGTTTATTGCACTAAACGGAATAGATGCTGCTTGGGAATTAGTTAATAGCACAGACGGCTTAAAAAGAGTACTGAAGAGCGGGTATCTTGAAACAGGGGAATACATTGATGATAGGTATTCTAATAAGTACGGTGGTGAGTCTAATACATTTATTAATGCATTGGTTATTTCTATTTTTTTAAATAGGTTTTCAAAGGTTGATTTATTTAAGAAAAGAACAAGTGAGATTATAAATAGAATAATATTAGAAAACGATTCCTTGGATGACATTGTCGATAGAATAAAAAAACACAACAATAACCCAAGGGCAAGAGTAATTGCTGCGACTGAACTAGGTATTGCTCAGTCATCTGTTGAATTACAGGCAATGCTTAGAATAGCAAGAGAAACCCCCGTATCTAAATATTGGGTTGGTGTTTTAGATGACAGGATAAGAGATAGTCATTTTGAGGCAACATCATTCTATACAAGGAGTAGCGCTATTCCATTAAATCAATCTTTTAATGTTAACGGATCCATGATGATGCATCCAAGAGATTTTAATGCTCCGGCAAAAGAAATTGTGAATTGTAGGTGTTATTTAGGATATGTTGTGTAAGTTTGTTTTGTAATTGTGTGTGTGGTGTACATGATTGCGATATATGTTTAAATATTGTGTAGAGAGCGTTCGTAAATGAATGCTCTTTTTTTTTATTAACTTTGACGTAAAATTTATTATGTTAAGGTTCAAAGGAAATTATTTTGATGACATGGATGACGAGAAAGGTGTTGTCAAAGGATATGCATCAACTTTCAATAATGTTGATTCAGACAACGATATCATCACAAAAGGTGCTTACACCAAAACTCTTCAAGAGAACTCTGAGAGGATAGCATTCTTATACCAACATAATATGCATCAACCAATTGGTAAGGCTATCTCCATGAAAGAGGATGACAAAGGCTTATTTATTGAAGCAAAAATATCAGATAGTTCTTTAGGGAAGGATGTTAAGACAATGGTTTCCGAAGGAATATTAAAAGAGTTTTCTGTTGGATTTATTCCAATTAAGGAAGAACAAGGTGCTGCTAATATCAACTATATCAAGGAAATTAAATTATTTGAATTTTCATTGGTAACCTTGGCAGCTAATCCTTTGGCTCAAGTAACTGAGTTTAAAGGAACAAAATCAGTTGAAAATCTAATAGATGAATTTGATAAGTTAATAGGAATGTCTAGAAAACTTGACAATCCTCATCTAATGGAATTTGAATTACGAATGCTAAGAGATAAATCTTCACTTATACTTAATGAGTCTCAGAAATCTGAACTCCAAAAAGAATCAGTCGAAAGCAAAAAGATAGCAGACGAATTAGATAATTTTTTATTAAGATTATAAATGGAAGATTTAAACCAACGCTTAACATCCCTCAAGGAGGGGTTAGAAAGCACTATTGATTCTAAAGTAGAGCAATCAGTAGAGAAAAATATGGGTTCTGATTACAAGAACCAACTAAAAGGAGAAGTAAACGAATTGATTTCAAATCACGGAAAAGTTGTTGAGGATTTAAACTCAAGAATTGATTCATTAGAATTGGATAAGAAAAAATCACTTGAGAATGCTCCTCCTAAGAATTTTAGCGCAAGTTTGAAAGAAGAATTAGCCAATAGTGCTAGTTTTAAGTCATTCATGAGTGGAGATTCTTCTAAGGCTACATTGAGTCTTAAAGCTATCATGACAACTGCTGCTAACGCATCGGGTGATACTGTGCCGGCTGATAGACTAAACGGATTTTACTTTGATCCAACTAGAACTACTAGGGTAAGAGATTTACTAACTACAATCTCAACTGATTCCAATACAATTCGATATATCCAAGAAACTTCTTACACTAACGGCGCTGCTGCTAGAGTTGAGGCTTCTGCTTACGGAGAATCTGAATTTAAGTTGGATCCTGTTGATGCTCCTGTAAGAAGCATTGGTTCTCAGTTAACTATGACTAAGGAAATGTTTAACGATGTTCCCGCTTTAAGTGGATACATTGCTACAAGGATTCCCGCTAAGGTGATGAATGTTGAGGATAATCAGCTTTTATTTGGTGCCGGCACAGGCGCTAATTTGCAGGGGTTGATGACTGCCGGTGGAGGTGCTGCTTTTGATGTATCTTCTGCTGCTGCATTCTATGAATTTTTTACAGTCGCTCAAGGTGTTCACACCAACGAGTTTGATGTGTTAATCGCTGCGAAGAATCAGGCACAAATTGCTGAGTATCTTCCTACTGCGGTTATGGTTAATCCGACTGATTATAATAAAATGTTTTTGAGAAAAGATTCAAATGCTGATTATGTAATCTTTGTTAATGGTGTATTAACAGTATTAGGAACACCTATATTCCCGTCAACTGCCGTTACTGCCGATAAGTTTATTATTGGTGATTTTGGAGCGGGTGCTACATTAGCAATGAGAGAGGATATGGAAATTTCTTTCTCTGAGCAACATTCTGATAACTTTGTTAAGGATTTGGTTACCGTAAAGGCAACTGAAAGAATTGCTTTGCCAATTCATAATCCAAATGCTTTTGTTCACGGAGCTTTCTCAACTGCTATTGCAAGTATGAATGCCTAAACCACTTATGTGTGTTTGTTTTGAAAGGGGGGTGCAATTTGCATCCCTTTTTCTTTGTTTTTATGTTTTTTGTTATTAACCTTGTTTTATGAATGAAGAATACGATTACACAAATCCAAATCATTATAAAACAGGAGAAAAAGAAACCTTTGAAATGATGATAGACATTTGGGGCAAAGAAGCGTTTATTAAGCATTGTGAGATGACTTCTTTTAAATATCGTATGAGAGTGGGAATAAAACCAAACGAGCCTATTGAAAGAGATTTATCAAAGGCTAGGTGGTACGAATTAAAAGCTAAACAACTAAGAGATGAGAAGTAAATATTATAAATTAAGAGAAGAAGTTCTTAATGTTCGAAGAAACATGAAAGAGGTAAATGAAATTATAGAGAAATATTTAAATAAAGAAAAAATATTCCTTAGTGATATTAATAAGATGAATAAACTTTTAGGGCATAAAATCCCAATGGAAATGACATCAGTTATTCAAAGTAAAGAGTATAGTTAATATTTTTTTCTTGTTTTTTTTTAGTTTAGAAAGTCACCTTTAAAATGGTGGCTTTTTTTATTTATCTTTGTTAAAAAAATAATTATGATAATCAAGGGTTTACTTAATATTATTGAAACTGTCATACCATTAGCGGGAGAAGTTGTAGAGCAAGTTAAATCTACAGAAGGGGGTGAAGGTAAATTTAAACTAACACCTAGATTTATCAAGCAAGTAATAAGATTGCTTGTAGCGGGTTGTGTCATGTATATGTTCATAAGCGGTAAAATAGGATTAGACGAGGCGCAAGACATTATTAAATAGGAGGATGAACGAATGGCTTACTCAGCATTGGGCAGAATTGATGGCATTATTAGGGGTTGGAGCAACAGGAGCCGGAGGAAGTGTGCTTGGACACAAACTAATTGACAAACAACAGAACGCTGCCTTGAAAAAACACGATAATAGATTGACGGATTTAGAAAAGAAAGTTACTAGTATAGAGAGTGAAGTAAAGGTTAATAGTACTTCTGATCAGCAGTTTAGGAATGAGATAGGACATAGGCTAGGTAGTATAGAGAATTTAAATAATAAAATTTTAGAACATTTATTAAAATCAAAGTAGTATGGCACAAATGAGAGTAAAGGTTGATTTCTTACATGAAGGAAGACAATTTAAAGTAGGAAGTATTTTAGAGGTTTCCTCTAAGTCTGATCAGCAACATTTAATTAAAACAGGACAAGCAGTTCTTGAGACTTATGATTTCTTTAAAAAGGAAGAAAAACAAGTTGTTCAAACTAAGGAATTAAAGGTTGAGGTAGAAACCAAAGAAGAGGTAGATGATATTGATTCTTTAAGAGAGCAATACTTAGAAAAGTATGGTAAGGATGCTGACAAAAGATGGAAAGAATCTCGTTTAATTGAAGAATTAGAGAATGATTAATTATACTATTTCTGATGCTAGTGGCGCTCCTAGTAGTTTTGATTACTTAACATTAGTTGAGATAAAGAACTATTTAAAAGTGGACAATTCTACTGATGATGTTTTGATCAATGATATGTTTCAAGCTGCTGCATCTTATATAGAAAGGCAATTTAAGCAGACACTAAAAAACAGAGATATCGTTATTCAATACGATTCTACAGAAAAGTATATTGATTTATTATTTTCTCCTGTAACTACCGTTACTAGTGTAACGTATAATACATTTAATTCTGATGGTAGTGGTACGTTTACTGAATCTACTGATTATTGGACTTATGGATTAACTAATAGTAGAGCAAGAAGTTTGGTTTTAGATTTTAAGAAATCATATCAAACCGTAAATATTTATTATAATTCGGATGGATCCACAGTTCCACGTGAAATAAAACTAGCTACACTCGCTTACATTAAGGTTATGTACGATAATAATAGAAGTTTCTTTGATAAGGATGTACCTACGGCGCCACCCACAGAGACAATTCAATTAATGTCTCCGTACAAACCTATTGTAATATGAGGGAAAGAATAACAATTAAATCTAGAACTTATACTACAAGTAATACAGGACAACGCTCTTTAAATGAAACTGTAGACGTATTAATTACTTGGGCGAATATTTATCAAAAAAGAAGAGATTTTCAAGATTTAACAGGGACTCAGAATGTATTAGAAGGTGATTGGGTTTTTAGGATAAGAAATTCTCAATTAGAGATTCCCACATCAAAATCTAATTTTATTTTATGGAGAGGAAAGGAATATAGTATTATTTCCATTTCAGCACAAGAAAGTTATCAAAGAATGATTGATTTAACTTGCCGTGTTGTAGAATGAGTTTTAAATTTAAACATAACGCAGACAGAATATCAATTAATTTAAGCAAGTATGTTGGTAAAAAAATTATAGGAGTAGAAGCTGCTATTGATAAATTTATAGACAATACTAAGAAAGATGCTAAAATAAATATATCTTCTAATAAAACTGTTTATCAGTCTAAACTAAAAAATAGTCTTAAGAAAAAAGTTAAAAAATCAAAAGGAAAAGGAGAATGGAGTTTAAAAGTAGATGCCGTTTATGGTGCTTTTGTTGAATTTGGGACTAAAGGTAAGTTTGATTCAGATTCAAGATTAGGAAATTACCCTAATAAATTTAAGGGTATGAAGGGGGAGAGTGGTGATGTTTATGATAGATTAAAAAAATATTTAATCTCTGAAGGTGTTCCCGAAAATGAAGTATTTATAGTTATAAAAAGTATGTTAAAAAAAGGTACAAAAGCATACCCATTTTTCTTTCCCGCAGTTTTTAAAAACAAAGTAACTTTGAAGAAAGATTTAAGAAGGGCATTAAAAAAGAAAACTAAAGTATAAAATGGCAGCATTAACGGGAAATAAAATAAAGGATAGTTATTTAGGTTTATTGAAATCTATAAGTAATGATGCTATATCATCAAGTTTTGTCCAAATTTCTGATGGTGGAGGTAACGCATTGCCTTTGTATCTATCTACCGCATCAATTAGATTTTATGATGCTTACACATTTCCAAGTGCAACGGGAACAGTAGGACAAGTTTTATCAGCCGATGCGAGTGGTAATTTAGTTTTTAGTGATCAATTAGATAATCAGACATTAGAGCAAGTTTTAACACGTGGTAATGCTGCCACTCTTGCTATATTAAGTACGGCAGATTCTAATACATTTGGTAGTACAACTTTTTCAAATACAGTAACATTAGCAAATAATTCTGTGGTTTCGGGTACTCCACCAAGTGCAAGTAATAACTCAACTAAAATAGCAACAACTGCTTATGTTGATAATCAAGTATCAACGCAAGGTGTGGTAAAGAAAACGGGAACAATTGCTGCAAACAAAATAGCGGTATGGAATGACGCAGTAGATACACTAAGAAGTGATTCTTCAGTAACTATCTTATCGGATGGTACGATTACATTATACCAACCGAATAATACTTCTGCCGGACTTTCAGATAGTTATAGTTACAATATTGGTGGAGGAAATTTTTCAAATAGAGATGGAACAAATACCAACGAACCTAGATATAATACGGGATTTGGTTTAGATAATTTATCATCTTTAACCACGGGAAGATTTAATACTGCTATTGGTAATAATAGTTTGATGTCCTTAACGGTAGCAAGTCAAAATGTTGCCGTTGGTTATGATGCATTACAAAATTTTAATGGTAGCGGAACAAATACGGCAGTAGGACACATTTCTTTAACTGCTCTTGTTAGTGGTGTATCAAACACGGCAATGGGAAGAGGAAGTTTAGCCTCAGTAGTAAGTGGAAGTAATAATACGGCTATTGGTGATGGTGCTGCACAATTACAAACGGGAAGTAACAATATTCATATTGGTAACAACTCTTCATGGCAAAATGTTGGCAGTAATAATATATTTATTGGATATCAATCGGGTTTTTTCACAACCCTTGGAAGTAACAATGTATTTATTGGTGGATATAAAGGGGTTGATAACGGTGCATCTCCCGTTACTCTTAATAATCATATAGTTTTATCTGATGGATCACAATCAGAAAGGATAACCATTAATGCAACGGGAGCAATTAGGTTTCATAATTATAATGCATCGGTTAATTTAGGAACACCAACAAGTATAATAGGTACAGATGCAAGTGGTAATGTAGTTAAAACACCAATTGTTCCGGACGGGCCAACGACGGATAAATATATTCTTGAATACGATCGTACTGTAAGTCCTAATGTATTTTCTTGGGTAAGTAACTTGTCTTCAGCAACAGTCGGTGGAACGGGAACGGCGGGAACTATTGCTAAATGGGCAACGGGTGGAGCAAATATAGAAGATAGTATTATAACAGAATCGGCAAGTGCGATTACGGTTAGTGGAGATGTAAAAGTAAATGAAGTAAATCCGCTAATTTTTGTTGATTCAACAAGTACAAATAAAGCGAGTGGAATAATTACCTCCGAAAGTGGAACGAGTAAATGGGCGATAGGCACTAACTTTGGTTCGAGTGATGATAGTTTTAATATATATAATTATACGGCTGCAAGTAGATACTTAACCATCTCATCGGTGGGTAATGTGGGTATTGGAGTTTCACCAGCTACAAAACTACATATAAGAGGAACATCGGCAAGCACTGATTCTACCTTACAAATAGTTGGTAATGGTGTTTCAACATTGTTATTAGGACAAAATGCAAGGGGTGGGGTTATTAGAGGACAAGGTGGTAGTAATGAGTTGGCATTTTTTGTGGGTGGAGCGGGAGACACGGCTGCTGAAATTGGAACAGAAACTATGCGCATCGCATCGGGGGGTAATTTAACGTCACTTGCACAAAGCACAACTGCTCCTTCGCTTACAATGGGTGCTGCTGCGGGGCAAATATTTAAAAACGAAGATTTAGAATTTGCTTTTGGATTAAACAATGCATCACCGTATAATGCTTGGATGCAAACAAGATTTAATGGAAATGCATCTAGAAATTTTTCAATAAATCCATTAGGGGGTGATGTGGGAATTGGAACTGATTCTCCTAGTGCTAAGTTACAAATACATACAACAACAAATGCAGGAAATGCAGAAGTTGCTGCTTTTCTAGTTAATAATTCAGCTTCAATTAACACAGAAGTTAGATTAGCGTTTGCTGCTAACACAAATGATATTATTAGTACGGGTAGATATTCCTATATTTCTGCTAAAAATACTAGTGGAAGTAATGGGCAAGACTTAGTATTTGCAACAAATGCAACGGGAGCAAGTGCTACACCAAAACTCACCATCTCATCGGGGGGTGATGCTACTTTTGGTGGTAGTGTTGCCGTTAGTGAACTATTAACAATAACGCAAGTAGATGCTGGCACAACAGCGAATAAAGGGTTAAAATTAACAAATACTACGGGTACTAGAAATTGGAATATAACTGCGGGTAGGTTTAATCAAAATAATGATGATTTTACAATAAGATGCGCTGACACTAATATTGATGCGTTATTTATTTCACCAACGGGGCTGGCTACATTTCAAGGTAGCGTTCAAGAAAAAATTAAATTAATAGCAAGTTCAGATGAATATTTATCTTTGGCATTTGCTAATAATAGCGGAACAACTCAATGGGAAATATCAAAAAATGATAGTAATGAATTGTATTTTTATAGAGGAGGAGGAGGACTTGATCAAGGAATAAAACTTACCATAGCATCGGATGGTGAACTTGTTTCGAAAAAAGGTATAGAATTTCAAGGCAATAGTTTAGCTGCTGGACAAACGGGAGTTGCCTCCTCGGGCAGTGGGGGTGACTTAAGATTTTACACAAATGGGAATCAAAGTGTTACCATCTCATCTGGGGGTGAGGTTACGGTAACGAAAAGTATTACAACCCAAGGATTAATTACAGATTCAAGTTTTCCTATTTACAAAAGCAAATTATCGGGTGCGTATACGGGTGGATGGGGTTCATTAACCGTTGGTACTGTTTTAGGAGGATTACAACACAGTCATGTTAGAACAGATGGGGGACAAGTTAATATTGCTGCTGCCATTGATTTTTTATTAGCAAACAATACCTACGGAACGGGACAGTCGGAGATTAGTTTTAAATGCGGTGGAGTAAATGGAGTAGATTCTACCGAAAAAATGCGCATCACATCGGGGGGTGTTTTACAAATTTTAGGAACGTCAACTGCAAACGCTTTATCAATTGCTCACGATGGGGGTAATAATGTTACAATATCAACCCCATATCTAAACGTTAATCAAGACTTTAAAATAATAAATTCAAGCGATGGGGTTCTTTTAGATTATGCCGCTACATCTTGGCAAAGTAATTCTGATGAGAATATTAAAGAAAATATTGTTTCTTTAAATCACGTTTTAGATAAAATAAAAGACATTAGATGTGTTAATTATAATCTAAAAGATGAAGAAATTTATAAGAAAAGATTAGGTTTTATTGCTCAAGATTTTCAAGAAGATTTTGGAGAAGTAGTAGGTAAAAGTAGTGAGGGTATTTTAGGATTACATTATACTGAAACCATTCCTATATTAATGAAAGCAATCCAAGAACAACAAACCATAATAGAAGATTTAAAATTAAGAATTGAAACACTAGAAGGGTAAGTATTACCTATATTATTAAAACAAGAGTAAAGAAAATTAAAATATCTTTACACCTTTAAAGACTTATGTATAAAAAAAGTAAATTATGAAACAAATAGAACCAATAGATGTATGGCAGAACGGAACAACTAAAACTGCCGTTAAATTACAAGCACAAGGTACAAGTGTAACCTTGGGACAATCAGCCTCTTTTTATTGGCAGTTGATGACTGTAGAAGGGTATCAAGTAGCAAACGGTAACCTTGGGATAGGTGGTGAAAAATATGCTGCTTGGAGTGCTGATGATAATTACATTTACACAATTATAGCAGCAGATTTAAATCTAGTGATTGTAGGCGATTGGGTAGAGCCATCAGTAGAGGCATCAGCATGAATTTAGAATTAAAACGATTTAGTTCACAAAGTGATTCTACTTTAGGATTACTTTTTGTGGATGGTGAATTTGAATGCTTTGTTCTAGAGGATGAGAGTAGGGATATAAAAGTTAAAGGTGAAACAAGAATACCTTGTGGCTCTTATGATATCAAAAAACGTGAAGTAATAAGTGGATTAACCAAAAAGTATAGGGCAAAATTTGATTGGTTTGATTATCATTTTGAAATACAAGGCGTAAAAGACTTTAACTATGTATATTTGCATATAGGGAATGACACATCCAATAGCGATGGTTGTTTACTGCTAAATAATGGAATAAAATCTAATGCACATGGGTTAAGCCAAAAGAACAACGGCACAGATAGCACATCAGCATTTAGAAGATTATACCAAAAGATGAGTAAAAATGAATGTATAACAATTAATATAACAGACAATGTTTGAGAATAAAACAATCACATTTAAGGAAGCAGAAGAATATCACAAAGGTTTAATGCTTTTAACCAACGCGGTAGAATCTTCCGAAAAAGGAGTAGGTTTAGATTTAACCTATAAACTAATACAAGGATTAAAAAAGATTGAGGAGCAAGTTGAATCAATCAATAAGGCTAGGACTAAATTATACGAGGTTTACGGCACTTTAGATGATAAAGGTGTACTTACACCACATAAAGGAAAAGAAGACATTCTAGAGCCTCTAAATAAGGATATGGAAGAGTTTCTTGTTAAAGAAGATGAGTTTAGTTTAATTAAGGATAAAATTAAAGTTGAGGATATAAAACATCTCATATTAAAGCCAAGTTTCTTGATTTTATGGGACAAATATCTTGAAGGATTAGAAGAATATGAATGATAGTACAAGAAATGTAAGGGCATATATTTATGGGTTGTTAGACGGTAATATAACTCATGATGGAAGTGGTGTTACTGTAGTAAATAAAGCTACTGATCAGACATCATATCCTTACATTGTAGTACAAGCAACCGGTATGGTTGATGATTCATTAAAAGATAGATTTGGGGGTGTGTATGAGGTGCAAGTCCAAGTACACACTAAATACCCATTAAATTATGGAGGACAAGATGATTGTGATGACATATCAAACTCAATTCTCCAAACAATAAGATTAAGGAATGCTACATCAGATTTCGGTGCTGATACAATGTATATGTTTAAACAGACTAACCAAAGATACCTTGAGGATGATGATGGGCAATACGAGTATTTTACTAAAATTATAGTTTTTGAAGCAAACGTACTAAGTGATGCTTAATGGTACATTATTCGTTCTATATATTAATAATGATAAACTTTTACTTTCAAAATCTCATTCTATTGAATTTAATGGGAATGCGGTTGATGCAAGTTATAAGATACCAAGCGAAAGAATTGTCGGGGATGGTTATTATTGGGAATCCGCTAACTTAAATTGGGAGTCGGCTAATTTAAATTGGGAGGATGTTACATTTTCTACTGAAGTAAGCGGTTGGAAAGAGTTTATGATGGGTTATAAGTCGGGCAGTTTTTCTGTTGAAGGATTGCTTACTCTTGATAGAAGCACTCAATTTTGGGATACAACAGATTATTTTTGGGAATTATTCAATGTAGAGTGGGAGGATGGAGCCATAGAACCAAACCCATCAGCCACCTTAGATGAGTTATTAATAACAAGAGAAAAGGTTAGATTTGATATAATAAGCAATTCAAACTATACTCTTTTTAGTGGTATGTGTAGAGTAAATAATTATGCTTTAGTTGCTAATAGTGAAGGGGCTATGTTTTATAATGCCGACTTTACCATTACAGGAGCATCATCATAATACTTTATGTATTTTTTATTTATCTTTGAGTAAAATATTAAAAAATGGCTGCAATTAACGGAACAGAATTAACATTATATATCCCTTCAGTAAAAGTTGGGGGAACAACACCTAGTTGGATAGCAATAGGATTATCAAAATCTGCTAGTCTTTCATTAGCTGCTGAAATGGGTGATGTATCAACTAAAGATTCTAGTGGGTGGAATGAATCACTCTCTTTGATGAAATCTTGGACGATAGACTTTGAGGCATTGGTTGACTTGGATGTAGCATCAGCGGATCCAAATACCGCAATAAATATCTTACCCTTATGGGAATACTTTAAAAACGGAGATAAAATAAAAATAGCTTGGGGCAAAAGTGGTGCTTATTGGTATGGTGATGCCTTCATTACTTCTTTAGAGGAAAGTGCTGAAGCAGAGCAGCCTGTTAGCTTTAGTGGTTCATTACAAGGAACAAGTGTATTAGCGCTTGGTGCTACTAGTCCTCCAACTTATCCTACATAATTAACTAATTAATTAAATTTTATGGCAACAAACAAACACAGAGGTACTTGTATCATCAACATTGGTGGCAAGAAAAGAGGAATAATCTTTAATATGAATACTTATGCAATATTTTGTGAAGGTATGGATATTGAGATTAGTCAAATAGAGGAAGTCTTTAACGGAAGAAAACAACAGAAAGGATTTTGTTGGTTAATATATTCGGGATGTGTTGCTTATGATGAAAAGAATGGGAATAATTTAGATTATGACATACATGATTTTTATGATTGGGTTATGGACATGAGCGAAAAAGATACGGAGTTAGTTACAAAAACAATGTTATCATCTAGGCAATTAAGTAATGATTCTAATAATGGTGTTTCAAGAAATGTTGTTGAAGCAACTGATGAGAATACTTTAAAAAAAAATTAACAACTTTTGAGGATATTTTAGATCAAGCAATAGGGACTTTGGGTATAATGCCCGAAGTTTTTTGGTTATTGACTTGGGCAGATTTTATGAGGTTATTAGAATCTCACGTATACCTACAAAACCAAGATTGGGATAAAGTAAGGTACCAATCCACAATGGTAGCCAATTGTTCGATGGGCAGAAAAAAAGTTATAAAACCAAAAGATTTATTTCAATTACCACACGACAAAGAATATAAGAAAAAAGTTGAATTTCCATCCAAGGAAGAGATTAAAAGTGTTCTAGGAAAGTCTGTGCAATTGCCTATTTAATATTAATTAAATTTGTATTATGGCTGATGAACAAAGGTTAATAATAAAAACCATAGCAGACACTAAAGGGTTTACTAGTGGTTTAAATAGAATGCAGTCCGGATTAAAAAAACTCGGAGGTATTTTTAGTGCAGTTGGTGGAGCGTATGCCGCTTCGAAAATATTTAATATTGGAAAAGATTTAGTTAAGGTATCTGCTGAACTTGAAACGGTAAATAGAAGTTTTGAACGAAGTTTTGGTTCTTTAACTAAAACGGTAGATACTGAGTTAAATCAACTTTCTGAATCTTTGGGTAGATCCACTACAGTTTTAAAGAAAGGTGCGATATCGTTTAATTCATTCTTTCAAGGATTGGGTTTTGCTTCACAGGAAGCAGCTAAAATGTCTGTTAGTATGCAGCGTTTATCTGTAGATTTGGCAAGTTTCTTTGGTATACAAGATGCAAATGCACAGAAAAGATTTATAGCTGCATTAGCGGGTTCGCCCGAAGTCCTTGATCAGTATGGAATAAACCTAAAACAAACTGCTCTTCAACAGGAATTGTACAATATGGGTTTAAAAACCACAGTACAAAACACTAGTGAAGTGGTTAAAACTCAAGCAAGATTAAATGTCATAATGCGATCAATGACTGCTGCGGGTATATTAGGTGATGCAGCACGTGCAGCCACAACATATGCGGGTAAAATAAAAGAACTAAATGCTAATTTCTTAACATTTAAGGAGAATATAGGAGGAACAGTTAAACCATTGGCTTCTTTTATAGTTGATGTATTTAATAATTTACTGAAAGACTTTAATGATGATGTTAAGGCAATATCTGATGGGATAATTCGTTTAAGGGAATCTCTAGGAATAAATAGTGATAACGATAATTTAAGAAAAGAGTTCGGGATGAAATCCGAAAAGGAAGAAGAAGCTGAAAATATAAAAAAATCAATAAAGCTAACAAGAGATTTAGCTTATGAAAATAAAGTATTAAATGTCTTAGGAAAAGAAAAATTAGAGCTTTTTAATAGGTTAACAGAAGAGCAGCAAAAACTTAGTTTACTTGCTGAAATGAATAATGACGAAGCTACTCGATTTATTTTTATTCAAAATCAATTACAAGTAATATCAAAAGAAATAGCCGAGCAAGAAAAAGCAAAGGCAGATTCTTTTGCAGCAATAATTAAAGAATCTGAAAAAAGAATAGAAATAATTAAAGAAGAATTTGAATTTCAAAAAGAATTACAAAAAATTGATGAATTAAAATATCGTGATTTACTTGATCAAGAAAAACTTCAGAATGACATAACTGATGAAATGTCACTTCAATTTATGCACTCTGAGAAAGAGAGTAAAGAGTATGAAAAACAATTAATATTATTAGCTAGGATAAAAGCAGCAATTGCTAGTAAAAGGGATGCGGGAGACACTCCAACTCCAATGAAAAAAGTTGGAACGGCTCTTTTGGGTACAAGAGGTAAAGGATCATTAAAAACCGATCCAAAAAAACTTAATGAGTTAATACCCGACAAACTTGGTGAAGCAAATGAGTCTTTATTTGAATGGGAAAGCATTTTTGATAATACAGGATTTTTAGAGCAATTAACTTTACTTCAAGATGGAATAGCAATTTTTGATCATATTAGATTTGATTTTGTTAATGGAGTTAAACAAATGGGAGTAGATTTGGCTCTGAACATGGCATCCGCATTTGGAAATGCTGTAGAAGAATCTCTTAATGGTAATAAAAAGTTTGTTAATGCTATTAGAATTGGAACAAAAAAAACATTGATAGCACAATCTGCTGATTTAGCTGCCCAAGCAGTATACTATGGTATTATTGGTGCTGCTTTAGCCATAGGTGGTGCTATTTCGGGTAATGGCGATATGATAAAAAGAGGAGCCGGTTATTTAAAAACTGCTGCAATGTTAGGTGCGGGTGCAGCAGCAACGGGTGCGCTTGGTAAATCAATTAAAGGAGAAGCGGGACTTGGTGTAAATGGGACAGGAGGTAATGGAAATAATGGAATAGGAGGAAGAGGAGGAACATTTGAAGACTTTATGAACGCTATTCAAGGAGAACAAGTATTTAGATTGGCGGGTAATGATTTAGTAACGGCAATTAATAGAACAAATACATTTCAAGGTTCAATAGGAGGATAAAATATGAGTTATTATCAAAAAAAATACACATTAGAGTTTGATGACATTATTAAAGATGAATTTAATAATTACAAACTTGAAATATTTAAAAAATATTCCACTTCAACTAATGATAATGTTTATGAGACTGTTACCGCTAGTGAGGCGATTAGTGTAGGTGATCCTGTGGTTTATGTATCATCGGGTTTTGTTGTTAAGGCAAAAGCATCTACTAGTTCTTTAATGCCACATATTGGTATAGCTAATACAAATATTAATCAAGGTGGATCGGGGCAAATTTTAATTAGTGGAGTTATTGCGCTATCCGGCACTTTAAATACAATATATTACGTTGGTGAAAACGGTGGATACACAACGTCTACTGTAGGATTGACAACCATAGATGTTATAGGACATCAATTCTCTTCTACTGCCGTTGTATTAACAGATGCGGAAGTCACATTAAAAGGAGATGGTAGTCCAATAACACTTAATTATAATTTAGTCCAAGATGATATTCTATCCCCATCTAGATCAAGTTATTTAGATATTTCATTTTATAAAGAAAGTTTGTCTGATGATTTTTCTGAGTTGTTTATTTCTGAGAATGACTCATTTAAGGTTTATTTATATAAGAATAGTAATCTATTTTGGCAAGGTTGGATAGGAACGCAATTAAGTTCAGAGCCATTTGCTTCACCTCCATATGTTGTTCAAATGAGAGCATATGATGGATTACATTTATTAAAGGATATACCATATTTTGATAGTTTAGATGTGTTTCAGGCAACATCTAATTTATTTAATGATAGGTATGGATATCATAATCTTACAGATGTTTTAGAAAAATGTATTTATAATACAGGGGTGCTTAATGATGTTTATTATTACGTTAAAATAACTAATGATGAGACAACAAATTTATCGACAACCTTTGTAAATGATACGAGAGTTCATCATCAAACATTCTTAAATGGTGAATCTAATTCTATGAATATGCAAGAAGTTTTGCAAAATATTTTAGAAAGTTTAGGTGCAACAATATACCAAAGAGATGGTAATTGGTGTGTTGTTAGGATATCTGATTTTACTTTAAGTTCGGGTACTCCTAGTGGAATAGTTTTAAAAAGAAGTACATGGAGGGCGGATGATAATCCAAGTGCAACTAATTATGTATTAACAACTCAAAGTTCTGATTTAGCTAGACAATATATATCTAGTGAAGTAGATTTCTTTCAAATTGAAGCTAACACAACAATGACTCTTCAATATCCATTAAAGGAAGTAATTATAAAACAAGATTTTGATCATAACATGGTTACAGATACAACCATTGATTCTGTAAAGGATTTAGGTGCATCTGATCCGTCCGGTACATATTTATTTACTGAATGGGAGCCAAGTGGTGCTTCAGAAGCAGTTGTTCTTAGATCAGATGATGCTCAAAGTCAAGCTAAAAACTTAAATAAATCATTTATTGAGGTTGATTTAGGTACTAGTACAATGGATATAAATTTTAAAGATGAAGCATTATATTATCCCGTCACTCATGATTGTACTATCGATTCATCTACTATTAGTGGACTTAGAGCAAAAGCCAAAATTCGTCCATTAGGAAGAAGTCAAGTTAAAGATGAGGCAGCAGCAGTAGTTTTCTCACCAAGATTATCATGGCAAGGTGGAGCAAAAGGATTTGGTATAGGAGGGGTTACAAGAAGATTTATATTAAAATCTCATGCGCCAACTACTCTTCCTCCTCAAGCTAACATTGTTCGTGATTACGAATTAAGTATTGGTACCGCTAATTATGCTCCCGAACTTACTAGATCAAATTTAACAATAAGCACATTCAATAATTCGGATTATGTTGTTACAATATCAACAACTGCTTATCCCACTTGGTATGTAAGTGGAACGCTTAATGGAACAAATACAATAACAAAAGCAGATTTTACCGGCACACCTTTGGGTAAAATGACTCCCTCTGAATATACCGTAAGTATTACTACTGCATCAGCTAGGATTGGATCAATTGAATGGGATATTGAGGGTATTATTAATTATAGTGGTGGTGGAACAGATAGTTGGGAAGTTAAGTGGACGGGTATCCCCGCAGTTGATAACAAAGACACTACTGATGTTGCAGCTACTATATTTAAAAAGGATTTTAACGAATCTCAAGCAGATTATGCAGCAGCTAGAGTGGTGACAAATAAAATAAATGATTGGTTTGATTGCACTATTACCGGATCAGATGGTTGGAACTCAGCTATCAGTTCATTAAAAGTTGAAATGTATATTTTTGGGGGTGCTAAGTTTTTAGATGCAAGTGGAGAGTTTTTCCCGTTTCCGTATACCAATACATACGATGTTAGTTATACTGACATTGAATTGGTTCCACTTGTTACTAATTCTAAGTTTGCTCCGGAAAAGCAAGAATATATAATTTCACAAAATAAAAAATATAGCAGTATTAAAACAAAATCAATTAAAATGGGTTCGGGTTTATTTAATACGGGTTCCAATGTATTGGTAGGATTTGAACCATCTACACCACCCTCTGCCGTTAAAAGTTGGACTAATTGGGATGATACTAAATTAAGTGGATATACCATGCAACATTTATTAGCTGCTTGTTATATGCAGTTGTACAGGATTTCTGTTAGAAGAATGGATGGAACACATTATGGTAATTATAAATACGGTGATAGATTGGTTCTTAAGGTTAACGGATCCACAGAAACACTAAATGGAAGTCAAGGAAAATTCTTTCCCATGAACGTTTCAATGGACTTAAAGATGGCAATGGTGAGTTTTAGTGGTGATGATTTACTAGACAATACGGGTAGTAGTTGGATATCCGGCTTGACTAGGAAGATAAAATGGATTGGCAATAACAATATTACTCAAACAGAAACTTTAACTTAATTTTTTTTTGGATTTGTAGAAATCTTTATTTAGCATTGTACAGTTAAATAAATGTTTTACTAAACAAGAAAGAATGAACAAATCAATAAATGAAAAGTTATTTGCTCTTCAGAATGAAATAGGTGCTATTAGCAAGGATGCTAAGAATCCTTTTTATAAGAGTAAATATTTTGATATTAATTCATTAATAAAGCAATTACAACCTTTATTAGAAAAGCATAGGTTATTGCTACTACAACCACCAAAAGCAGATGGTGATGTATTGGTTTATACCTATATCTTGTGTGTTGATAGTGGTGAGTTCGTTGAGGCTTCTATGAAATTACCCGACTTAGCTGATATACAGAAGTTAGGAGGAGCCGTAACATATTTGCGTAGGTACACATTAAGTAGTCTTCTTGGTTTACAATCTGAGGATGATGATGGTAATGCAGCAAGTAATGCTAGTGTTAAATCTTCTGCTCCAAAGGCAAAAGATAAATTAAGTAAGGATAGATTTGATAATGCAGTAAAGCAATATAAAAACAATCCCGAATACATTAAAGATAATTTAAGGAAATACACCTTAGATGAAGTTCAATTAAATATTTTAAGTAAAAACAAAATAGTTCTATAATTATGGCTGATTTATATTTAGTAAAATTAAACCTAGAGGCTTTAGAAGCCTTAAAGGATAAAGCATGGAAGGGTAAAAACCTTGATGTTGCAATTTGGGTTAACGATGATGTTGATCATACTGATGATAATGAGAATTGGAAAGCAATTTCTGTTTCTCACGGTAATAAGAAGAAAGGTGAGACAGTTGTTTATGTCGGTAATGGCAAGAAGTTTGTCAATGACAATAACCCTCCATTTTAATGTTTGAGATAGTAAAGCAACTGCCTAACCTATCTAATAACCTATATCATTCAGTTGGGACGGAGATTATTTCTTCGTCCTTTCTGAAGGGTGTATATAAGCATTCGGTAAATAGGGCAAAAATACCATTAGAGCCAAATGATGCTTTAACGTTTGGAACACAATTTCACGATATATGTGAATTAGGGACAAAAGAGTTTAATAATATGTATTCTGTTATTCCCGATGATTGTTCCAATAAACGAACTAAATTGTACAAGGAGTTTATAAAGGATAACCCAAATGCTTTAACAAAAGGTGATTCTGTTAGACTAAGTAGAATGTATGATAGCCTAAACTCAAATGAATTTTACAGGAGTTTAGAGGATAATTATGATGCTCATTCAGAGCATAGCTTTTATGCTAAGAGAGATGGTTTAAATTTTCGGATCCGTCCCGATAAGCATTATAGCTTTAACGGGGAAATACTACACGTTGTTGATTTTAAAACAACAGGAGATTGTAGTACATTTAGATTTGATATATTAAAATATGGATATGATTTACAAGCGGTTTTTTATGCGGATGTTCTTGGGATTAATCCCGCTGATTTTTATTTTATTGCTATCGAAAAGACATATCCGTACACGTGTCAAGTCTTTGGGTTGTCTGAAGAGTCAATCAACAAAGGAAGACGCAAAATGGATATAGCTATTAATAAGATTAAGAGTGGCGAGAAGTCTATTGGATACGAATTAGTTGAACGAGTTTAATTATATATTATGACGATAGATATTTTAACAACATACATAAAAGATGAGGATTGCTACGGATTTGATTTTATTAAAATTAACTACAAATCACTTTTATCAATTCATTACGATGCATTCTTTAAAACAGTATCAATAGAGTTGTTCTTTAGAATACTCCGTTGAAGCGTTTTAAGAAGACTAGAAACAATAACTCAATGACTGAGGCAGCATTCTTTGGTTGGATTAGATCATTGCTTAGAATGCGTTATATGAGGGGATGGAAGCCACACAATGAAGTGGCTAAAGATAACAGGAGAGCCATTACTGAAAAGAGTAGGGCAAAATGGGAATATCAATGCGCTGATTGTAATGATTGGTTCCTTAGAAAAGAAATTGACATTGATCATATCATTCCTTGTGGTACATTAAAATCATTTCAAGATTTATCATTATTCTGCGAACGATTGTTTGTAGAGAAAGAAGGATTGCAAGTCTTATGCAAGGTTTGCCATAAAAAGAAAACACATGACACTTAAACTAATTCACCATTACTTTAAACATTTTAAAGAAGACAAATTCGTAAACTTAGTTTTGAAAGGTAACGAGATATTTGCAATTAATAAAATAACAAATTGTAAACAAATCTTTGTTAATTCGGAGGAAAGTATTAAGATTACGGACAAAAAAGATTTAGATAAGGTAAAAAAATACATATATGACTAAAATATCACACCAAATAAGAAAAAAGGCTGCTAGAATGCAGATAATAATATTCATGGAATTACTTCTGAATAAGAAGAGTGAGTTTGATGGACTTGAGGAGACTTATCACATGATAAGAAGGGATTGGATGAAATTAACAAACGTTCACTTACCCTCTCATTATTCCAATTACAAATCATTATATAAAAGAGCAATACTTAGTGAGTTTAGGAAAGTAACTATCGCAGCAAATGATTGATTCGTTCCTAGAAAACATTGATCATCTTCATGATTTGGTGGTGATTAAGACAAATATTTCTCAAAAAGTTAAAAAGGATGTTGTTATGACAATTCGCTCTATGAAGAGAACTATTGTCGAATATGTAGAAAGTAATGCATTAGCTGAAGTAGATGGAGTTAATGATGATAAGGATGACTTTTGGGATTGGATTAACAAAGGAAGTAATGCTCAGACAACTTTTATTAACAGATATGATAGAATATTTAAATGGAAGAGGGGTTGGGTAAATTCTTGGACAGGATATTCAAACGAAGGTAAGTCTAGTTGGTTGTATTTTGTAATACTTATAAAACTATTACAGGATCCGGAAGCAAAAGTTGCCGTGTTTTCTCCCGAAAATTATCCTCGGAACAAATTTGTTAAGGATTGGGTAAAGACAATGTTAGGTTGTGATCCAAAATATTCCAATAGACTAAAATGTGAAAAAATGATAGAGCAATTTAATGACAGATTGTTTTACGTTTATCCATCAAACCATGATATTGAAAGCATTGAGGCTCAGTTTAAAAATCTAATTAAACTAAATAAAGTTAACATAACCGTTATTGATCCGTATTTAAAGGTTTCTAAGCCTAGTGGTGTAAATGATTTACAATATTTGACATCTTTTTTAAAGAGACAAGAGGTATTTGCTAAAAACTTTAACGTAAGTCATCATGTTGTTTACCATCAATTAACCCCTCAGATAGATGAAACGGGTAATTATCCCGAACCCGATCAATATAAAATGAAGGGTGGAGGTAATATTGCTGATGGATCCGATACGGTTAGTTCTGTGTGGCGCCCTTACAGGAAGACAGAGGAAGAAAATAAAAGTGTTTTAATAAAAACGCAAAAGGTAAAGGATTTCGATGTTTTTACTCTAGGATATCTAAAATTAGATTACAATCTTAGTAAGAATAGGTATTTCTTAGAGGGAATTGATATCTTTGACGAAGCAATGAAGAATAGTAAATTCAAAGAAGAACTATTTTAACATGAAAACAATATTATCAATAATAGCGTTATTTAGTGCTATAGTAGCACCAAACGCAACAATAGAGAACATTCCCTACGAAACTTATTACTCTATAGACTATCAAGATGTATCAATTGATACATTGCTACAGAGCATAATACTTGTTGAATCCAATGGAGATTCTTCAGCAGTAGGAGATAAGCATATGAAAACCCCTAGTATCGGGTTACTCCAAATTCGTGAGGTTATGGTAGATGAAATAAATAGAATACTTAAAAAACAACGTAGTAAGGTACGTTATGTGTATTCGGATAGGTGGAGTGCCACTAAGTCAGTAGAGATGTATTACATATGGAAGGAATTTCATCATAATTATTCTGCTCCGGAAGTTATTGCAAGGAATTGGAATGGTGGTACCTACGGTTATAAAAAGAAAGCTACAATTAAATATTGGGCAAAAGTGAAATCTAAACTAAGAGATTATGAAAAATCCATTTGAAAGAAATGTAGAAATGTTAGAAGATTTATTATCATTTTACAATTATGAGCCAAAAATAATTAACGGGATGAGCAAGGAAGAAGCTATGATAACTCTTATTAATTGCATGATAAACTACAATGAAGAACTATCTTGTACTCTTATTGAGGATCAAATAGATGAGATTTTAAGAAATGATTAAACTTCCAATTTACAAGCCAAAACTCACATCAATTAAATTCAATTGCAAACATATTCCAAGGGGATTTACTGATGGCATTAAAGTAAAGGCTGATAGTGAAAGCTATGCTCAGACTAAAATTGCTCACGCATATATTCATTTAAATGGTATGATTGAGTTTGGATTAAATGATAAGATGATATCTGAAGATGATGATAGTCATTTAATTATTAAGGTGCTTGTTAAGCATAAGTATGATTCAGATAAGGTAGATAGTTTAAGGAATGTTGTGTCAACTACTGATTGGCTTTTAGCTTCTCAGCTTGATGCTATAGCTTGGCTTTGTCGGAAGTGGTTTTCAGATTACAATATTACAAATGTAAAAAACGAGTGTGGAGATATGTTTCCATACAAATTATTAACAAAATATATATCAAATGACGGATTTACAAAATACGTTTAATAAAGATTTAGAGTTTGGGCATGAGGGTGAAGAGGTAGTATTAGATTACATTAGGACAAAATATGAATGTGCCGTTCGCATTCCTAATAAGTTTTCTGATTACGATATTTGGATTCCCGAAATAGGAAAAAGTGTTGAGGTTAAATACGATATTAGAAGTAATGATACAGGAAACTTCTTTATTGAATTATACATGAGCGGGAAACCATCCGGATTGCTTTCTAGTAAGGCTGATTGGTGGGTTTTTTATGATGGGCATAGGTTTTATTGGATTGAGTTAGAAAAGCTAAAACAACTAATAATACTTTCATCTAGCAATTGGATTGAAGTTCAACCAAAGGGTGATAAGGAACCCAAGAAGGCATTCATAATAAAGAAATCATTAATGTCTCAATATTCATTTAAAAATTTCTTTTGAGGTTCGGTAAAACAGAACTTCATAATATGTTTAGGGCATTTCTTGTCCTAGCATCATTTATTATAACAGTTTCATCAATTATTATATTAATATCTTATGCGATTCTTAGTTATTCTTAAATCTAAATCAAGTGGTGTTAGCTACCATAGATTATTAAAACCATTTGAAAAGCTAAAAGAAAGAGGGCATTCAGTTGATATGATAGACACATATCATGAGTCTAAAATTGATTCGGACAAATATGACTACCTAGTTTTCAACAGGGGATTGGGTTATAATTATCATGACTTAGAAATTATAGATAAGTTTAAGGATAAGGGAATTAAAATAATCATGGACATAGATGACTATTGGGTTCTTCCCGATTATCATCCAATTGTTTGGCGGGATGATGTGGATTATGATAAATGGAGGGGTAGCATTGTAGCTAATCTCGCAATGGCTGATTACATTTGGACATCAACAGAATATCTTAAATCTAAAATAGAAAGTCTCGTTCCAAATACCCCAACAGTAATTGCTAGAAACGCTATTGATTACGATGATGAATTACAATGGAGTGAGGTTAAGAGCAAATCTAGAAATAAGGATAAGGTTGTTATTGGCTATGCCGGTAGTACAACACATTACATGGATTTGGATCCACTACAAACTGCAATACGAAGGATTAATACTAACAGTTTCTTAAGAAAAAATGTTATGTTTAATTTGTTCGGTGTTGATTTTAAAACAAATGTTGGTAAAAAGGTTTGGAATCATCAAGCAAAAGTAATGACAGTGCAAGGTAGATTTAATAATCTTCACCTTGATGGAGGAAGACACGTTTCCGAATACGCTTATTTTTATGATGAAATGGATGTTTCAATTGCATCTGTAGTTGATAATGATTTTAATAGATGCAAGAGTGAGTTAAAAATAATAGAAGCCGGAGCAAAATATACTCCATTCATTGGCACCGACATAATAACATATAACAGGACAGAGGCTAACATTGATTTATGTAGCAATCCCGATGAATGGACTAATTCTATGAAGGAATTAATCTTAGACAAACATTTAAGGGCAGAGTTAGGTAAAGAGTTGGGTGAGTATGTTCGGGATGAATATGTAATTGATAAGGAGAATCAAGCTAGACTAAATATTTTATGAATATATTCACTATAAGTTATGAATTTAGGAGAGTACGCTGAGTCATTGTTTACGACAATATGCACAGGAGAGGGATACGCCGTTTCTAAGCCATTTTATCATGAGGTAAGGTATGATTTAGTGGTTGATGTAAATAATGCATTACATAGGGTTCAAGTGAAGTCTACGGATCATGTCCGTCCAAAGGACAATCAATGTCAAGTTAGAGTAAATTATAGCAAAGAAGAGGTAGATTGGTTTGCTATTTATATACATAAAACCAATGATTGGTATGTTCTACCAATAGATGTTGTTGAAGATATTAAGCAATTCTCAATTAAATTAGGTTATAAGTCAAAATACGATATATTTAAAAATAATTTTGGATTTGTCCGTCATGGGTTTTAGATTTGAGTATTATTAATCAAAAATAAAATAAATATGGACGAAGATGTATTAAAAGGATTATTTGAAGCTATTAACCCTAACCCTAAACCAAAGACTAAATGATTTGTGCAAATTGTAATAACTCTTTTGAGAAGAAAGAACAAGAAGGAGTAATAGGTAGACTTAGGAAATACTGTTCAATAAAGTGTAGAAATCAAAATTACAATAGGGTTTACAGGGAAAGAAATAAAAACAAAACTGAGGAACCGTCATCAAGAAACATTAATAAAATAATTCAAGGCGATTTTAATAAAGCTATTACTGTTGATAATGATTGGTTTTTTTCTACTAAAGTGGAGGATTGGTGTTCATCAAGAGAATCCAAATCTAGAGCAAAATATAAAAAGATTAAAGAACAAAGATTAAAAGAAGAAGCAGAAAATGAGCAAAATGAAGAATAACTTATACGATATGCTTTTACACAATGCATTATCAAAAAGAAGCAAAGCAATTTTAACATTGGATTTAATGACAAAGCATCCTGTAGGAATTGGCGATCACTCAACTGATGATTTTTATAACAACGCAATAGAGGCTATTAGTAATTTATCTGATGCAAATGATGAGTTAGAGACAATACATAAATACTTTGAGAAATGATTAGGAATTATTTTTTATTGGATCAGAAGAAATACGGAAAAGAATTGATTATGTTTTGTAGAACATCAAATGGTATTTACGCATATGATCATGATAAAATGTACAATAAACACATAGAGCATTTATCCTCTCTTCCATGTTGGATTAAGTATGGTAGATACACAATGACATATGGCATTCCTCATCCAATGAATTTAGATTGTACTAATATTATTAAATTTTAATAAAGGGGATATAATGGGGGATACCGTGGTTAAGTTTTTGTTTTGGATATTTTTTATCTTGATTTTAAATGGGTGTTCCGGATTGGAATTATTTATAATGAATCAGAAAGCAATTGCAAGAGGAAATGCTTTGAACAATAAAAGAGGATTTCCAATATATAACCCAAGGAGTTGTAGGTGCAACTCTACATTAATTAGTAGACAAAATCTCACAGTTATTTGTCACCATATTCCTACAATAAATCAACAATATTTTAGAGTAAATAATCAAGTAAATTATTACTCAAATACCCACACAAAAAAGAATAATTAATTCTAATTATTTTCTACCTATTTTATAGTTATTATTTTACAATTTATTTATTAATAAAATAATTTATTTTTTTTTATAAAAATATTTTTTTATTATAAATATTATATAGAATAAATTTAGTCCAAAAATTTGGATTGTCAGACCAAATATTCAGACCAAATTTTCAGACCAAATTCCGTCTGACTCAGAAAATCCTAGACATATATAAAAATGTATCGTAAAAATAATTTTTAAATTTATTATGAAATTATTTTGAATTTTGCGTTTTATTTATTATCACGTGCGCACGTTCTTTTATATGTCATTGACTTATAAAGAGTTATCCACATTAAAATTAATTTACGATTGTTGAAAAGTATTTATTAATTATTGGTTGCAATAGTTGCATATTAACTATGTATTTAGTAGTCTTACACATGGAGCGCAACGAATGTGCCGAAATACTAACAAAATTAGCAAATACTAAAATTAATAGCATTATGAGATACCCTATCAAAATACAAGATGTTTTAAAAAATGACATCATTTATAAGACGTTAACAAGTAAAAAAGAGTTTTTAAAAGATAGTTTTTGTAGGTTTGAACGCAAATATTTTGCCGTTGATTATTACAATATATCTGATGGAGCATATTTCAAAAAAGATAAAATTGTATTTGTTGAATACGATCAAGCTTACGAAAAGAAAGGAATTTTAAAATGTGCTGAATATTCAGCCTTACCGATTAACTATTAATTAACGTAAAAAACAAGATTATGAAATTTTATAACCATTGTAATAATATCCTTTATAATGAAGCGATTAGATTAATTGCAAATACAGATTGGGCAGACGTTTACAAGGCGCAAACTTTAGATAATGTGTCTGATGAATTGGAATGCGGGCGAATTATTAGAACGAATAGAAGAAGCTACACTATCCCCTTTAAAATTAGTGACGTCAAAGGCATTGTTTCTATTGTGGCTAATAGAGATTAACTGATGAGGGATTATTTCCCGAAACATGGCATTAATTGCCGTGTCTTAATCATAATTTTAAACATAAATTTTATACACCATGAAAGAATTACTAATTACATCAAACAAGACAGAAACCATTATTAATGTGGTTTGCTTTACCATCGGTTGCACATTGATTGCAACGTTATTCGCTGCTCTCATTTACGGAATTTTAAACGGTTCGTTATGATATTATATGTCCTATTTGCGTTGTTCATTGTAACGCTTGAAATGCTTGCAAGACGCGAGGAAAAGAACAATAAAAACTATTACAAAAACCGTAAAAAATAAACATTATGAAAAAAATAATTAAAATAAGATGTAAAGAAACCGGTAACATTATGACATGGACAATAACGGACGTATTAAACGAAATTAATCGTGATCGTTCATCCGGTTGGATAGATTATAATAAAAACGACTGGTTAGAAGGTTGGAACGAATGGATAGAAACAGATGATTTTTATAGTATTTACAACAATAAAAAACAAAGATTATGAAAGGATTGAAAAAACTACTAGGCGACAGTAATAGTAAATTAAAGAAGACATCAGAACATTTTGATGTCAAAATATATAATTTCAGTATACCGGCATTTAATGATAAATTAACCGGTAAGGTGACTTGTCCTTTTGCAATCAAAAAGATTGTTGACGGTGTCAAGATTGGCTGCGGGTGGTTCTGTTATGCTCAAAAAGGCGCCTATAATTGGATACAAAAGGCGCTTACAATTCGTTATGAAGCCACAAAAGAAAAAGGCTTTGTTGAACGTATTATAAATGAACTGAACGGTAAACGAACTAAAAAACAAATCTATGTTCGTGTTCATGATAGCGGTGATTTTTATTCACCGGCTTATTTAGATAAGTGGGTTGAGATTGCAACGGCTTTGCCTCATATTAGGTTTTATGCTTACACAAAATCGCATGATTTTTTTCGTTCAATAACTTTACCGGATAATTTTGATGTAGCATTTAGCACAGGTTCAAAACTTGATCATAAACTAAACAAAGTAAGTGAACGTCATGCAGATATATTTAACTCATTAAAGGAGTTGATTAATTCTAATTACGTTAATGCTAGTGAATATGATTTATACGCGACTAAATGGTATAATAAATCGAATAATGTTGGCTTAATAATGCATTAATATGGTAAGTATAACTGTTATTATAGGTATTATTATTATAGTTGTTATGGCTTTAAAGGATAATCCCAATAAAAATATATTTACGGATCCATTAAAAGACAATACAATTGATGATGATGACATAAAAGACATTACCATTGAATTTATAAAGTCTAGTGATGGATCCGAGAAAGCGCAAAAGGTTTATTACACAAACAGATTCGGTAACGTGTCAATAGATATTTACAGGGGTGCAAAATATTGTGATGATAAAGAATTATTCTTTATTGAATTATGGCACCATGAAACAAAAAACAATATTACATTGTCAGACATAACTAATAAGGAATTACTAGTCTTATTAAACTTAATTAGTAAATTATAAACACATGAAACAAACAGAAAACAAATCAAAGTACATGATTTACAATCATGGTTATTTATTTATTAAAGAGTTTGAAAGCTTAGATGATTGCAAACATTGGGCAATTAATCATCTTGATCAATCGAATGAAATAATAATAAGAATAGTAAACGGATTAAATGTTAATAATAAAATAATTATTTAAATAAATAAACTAACTAATTAATTAAAGCTATCTGAAACGATGGCTTTTTTTATGCCTATACGGGTGTTATTTATTATAAGCCTATATAAGGCATTTACTTTGTGTTTGATATGATTACACTATTAACGCAATTGGATTGCTTAGAGCGTATTTAAATAGTGTTAATTGATTGATTGAGTTTGATTTGTTTGTTTACGGTTTGTTAGGTTTGATTGTAAATTGAGTGATTAGGTAACAAGCACCAACAGAAATATTAACAAAAGGAACGACAATAAATAGTTAATCTATCACCGGACAGAATCAAACCATTGTTATATAATATACATTATGTTAAGTTAAACCTCCCTCCTACCCTATTACGGTGGTTTCGACGGCGATTTCTTTATTTTCGTAGTAAGGTACCACCATACACAGTTTTCTCCCAAATCGACTTTTTAATCTCTAAATCCCAAATTTTTTTCGTGTATTTTGAAAGAATTTGTTTGTCTTCAAGAAGGGGATGATTTATTTTTGTAGGATGGATAATAATTTAATTAAAGACAGGATAAGTGAGTTAGAAAACTCTTTAACGGGTGATATGATGATTGATATGGAAATTAAAGATGAAATCCATAAATTGGAGATGAGCGAGAAGGGAGTTGTCTGCTCTGTTGAGGATACGGAATGTATTGCCTGTGGGAGTTAATTAATTGACAGTTAGTCTATTATATAAATTCTTCATATTCTTCTGAGGAATTGTTTTTGTTTTCTTTGTTAATCTTTATGCAAACTTCAACCCAATATTGTGCCTCGTCTTCCGCTCTTTTAAGGTTTCTAACGAGTTTATAGTTGATTAGTGCTAAGATTACCGTTGAGGCAAAAAAGGCTATTGTGAGTGATGTTAGATAGGCTGTCATGTCTTCTTATTGGTTTATGGTAATTATTTCTGATTTTACATGTTCCCAATAGTTTGTGTTGTCTGATTCTTTTATAATTTCGTTAACAAGCACAATGGCTAGTTGATTTGAGCATTCCATATTCACCCTACAAATTTTATGGATGATGTCTAGTGCTTTTTGTTTTGGAGTTAATATTTTCATGTTAGTATGTTGTGTCGGTTGGTTCTTTAATTTTTTGGCATTTTCCACATTGGATGTTATTTATTCCATTTAAGGATCCGCAAACGGAGCAACTCCAAATAATATCTTCTTTTTTAGGCTTAGTTTCCATAAATAGCCATTCTTTCTTTATCATTGGTTTTTTATTTTTGATATTTTTTCTTCAATTTCCTTTAGCTTTTGCTCCATGCGAATAATTTTTACGTTATCGTATTGAATTTGCTTTATAATGTCTTTTTTAAGTATTTCTAGCGTTTCTAGATTCATCTATCTATCCTCTCATGGTAAAACATAAATTCTTCGTCTAAATATGATAATAGAGCAAATCTAGACAATGTAGCAGCGTATTTCATATCTATATAAATCCTAGGATATTCTAGCGTAAAATCAAATAAAGGTGTGTCTGATTCAATTATATATTTTTTCATAAATTCACCTCGTTTTCTAAACAATTTCCACATATGTCTTCGCAAAAAGAATAATCGCCTTTAGACATTTGTCTAGAACACATTTCACAATAATATTCATTTTCTTTTAAATAGAGAGAATAATATGTTAAAACATCATTTAGAGCAATTCTTAAAGTTTCCTCTGTATATTCTATACTAGATTTTTCCATCCAACTAGCAATAGATTTTAATGTGTAGATTGATTTTTCTTTATTTTTCATGGTGTTTTTATTGCTTTAATTTTAAATATGGTTCGTATTTACTAATGTCCATTCCTATGTGTAACTGATGATTTGACAACTTTTCAACTATACTTAAATAAGTCTTTTTACCTACATTACGTATGGATAGTATTTCTTGTTTACTAGATTTTATCAAATCTGCAAGAGTATTATAGCTACCACAATTATGCATAGCACCATATCTAGGTTGCTTATGTATTTCAAGAAAATTTATTGGTTTATTGAGTAGTTCTACAAATACCTTATCTTCTGTGCTTATTTTTTGTTTTTTAACTTTTTTATTTAAGTTAAATACAGATTTAATTTCTTTTAAATCTTTTTTTAATGATTTATTTTCTTTTTGTAAATCATATATAAGACTTCTGTTCAATTCTATTGATTCAAATATTAAATTAGTTTTATGTCTTTGAGTATCATATAATGTAATAAAATTTTCATTTGTTGCTTTGTGATTTTTTATAATAATATCCAAGACTTTATTGTTATGATCTTCCATTGTTTTTTTATGTTTGTTTAATTCAAAGGAAAACAAATGAATATTAAAAAGCAAATATTTATTTAAATATTTTGATACAACTAGATTAATAGATTGGATGTAAGGATGGTAATAAAAAACAAATCAACCCCCTACCCCCTAAAGAGGATTGATCTGTTAGCTATTACCGTAATACAACTGAGTTAATGAGTTATCAATTAAGTGTGGCTAGTTAGCGGTATCAAATCATAAAGCCCATACTAACTATTTAAAATAAATATATCTTCTTAGTTTTCAAAAAGAATTATGTTTTTAGAAAGCCACCGCCTAAGTCTATGAAGTAGGTAAAGTGTTAACCTCTTTTATTGTGGGAAAAAGAGAACATAAAAAAAACCCTAGCCCCCTTTTCAATGACTAAGGTTTTTAAAGACTAGTTAGCTCACATCTAGTTTTCTTTAAATATCTTATATGAAATAAGGGTAATTTTATTGTGAGCAATGCAAATATAAACAATGTTGATGAATTAAAACTATTTGATTAGTAAAAACAAATAGTAGCTATATTTGCGCTATGCCAAAGGAAGAAACATACTATAAGGGAAAGGGCAACACGAATGCTGCCGTTACTACACAAATAAACAAGAATAAGATATTAGAGGCTATGCAAGATGAATATGGAGCAATTCAGCATTCATGTGATAGATCCGGAGTATCAATATCAACTTACAGGAATTATTATAACAATGACGAAGAGTTTAGGGCAAAAGCTGATGCTATCAGAGCAGTAGTTAAAGAGAAGGTTGCTAATAGCTTAATTCGTAAAGCAATTGAGAAAGATGATACATTGTCTCAAATATTCTTTTTAAAAACCCAAGCGGGGTGGGTTGAGAAGAGACAAGTGGAGGTAACACAAAAGAAAGAATTAATCCAAATTATACCGGCAGATAATTTTCAGATAGAAGAAGCAGAGATAGTAGATGCAGATCAAGGCGAATAAACAATTTTATCAATGCTTAGATAGTTCTGATAAAAGGTTTGTAATTCATAATGGGGGAACACGTTCCGGTAAAACTTATGCCATTTTGCAATATCTTATTTATAAGGCTTTAAATACTAATCCAAAAGAAGCGTTGAATTTTACTATAATAAGGAAATTTCTCCCATCTTTAAAAGATTCGGGTTATTCTGACTTCATGGAGATATTAAATTCGTGGGGGTATTATTCGGCTGAATTTCACAACAAGACTGATATGAAATACACCCTCAATGGGCATACGTTTAAGTTTTTGGCTACAGGAGATCAACCCGAACGATTGCGTTCAATGAAGAGAGACATAGCATATATCATAGAATGTCAAGAATTAAGTAAAGAAGAGTTCAGACAAATAAATTACAGAACAACAACCCAAATGTATTTTTGCTATAATCCTAGCATGACAGAACACTGGATTTATGATTTAGAGGATAACAGGGCAGAAGATGCAGCAGTTTTTGTAAGTACATATAAAGACAATAATTTTCTTAGTGACATACAAAAGAATGAAATTCAGAAACTTAGAATTACTGATCCGGAAGCCTATCGGGTGTTTGGTTTAGGTTTAAGGGCAAGTACTAATAAAGGTAGGATTTATAAGGGATGGGAAGAGGTTTCTGAATTACCCGAAGGGGCAGTATTTTATTCTGTAGATTTTGGGTTCTTTCCGGATCCAACGGCAATTTTAAAGATTGTTACCGCCAATGAAAGTATTTATATAAAGGAATTAGCTTATTCAACTAAGATGGTTGATGAGGACATAATAATGGTTTTAAGGAATGCTCATTACATGGGTGAGCCTATATATTGTGATCACAACCAAAAGCAGACAATAGAACAATTAAAGCGTAGTGGCTTTAGCGCAAGAGAAGGTAAGAAAGGTAGTGGTAGTATTATTGAGGGAATTAATTTTTTAAAGAGGGCAAGTGTTTTTTATCAGAAAGATTCTAAAAATTTAGTAAAAGAATATTCTCAGTATAGTTGGAAATTAAAAAGGGGATTTGATCCCGATGATGATAACGCTTACGAGCAATTTCCGGAAGATAAGAATAATCACCTTATGGATGCTCTTAGGATGGGTTATTACTCGCATTTCTTTGTTGGGAATAAATTTTTTGTAATATGAAACCCTTTTTCATATTTGTGTTATTTTTGTATTAAAATAAATTATGGGAATTTTTAATATCTTCAATAAGAAGAAACAAAAAAGTACGGATCCTAGATACAATGAATTAATTTTCGGACGATTCGGAGTATCTCCGTTCATTAGACAAGAGGCTACGAAAGAAACGTATATAAAAGAAGGGTTTCAGAAGAATGCAACTGTTTATTCGATTGTTGATTTAATTTCTAAATCCGCATCAAATATTAAAATGTGTGTCTATGAGAAAGTAGATGCTACGGCAGAGAAAGAATATAACACTTTGATAAAGGGTGCTATGAATGATAATGCTATGTTTAAAGCGGAACAGGCAAAGAAAAGAGCATTTAAACCCGCAGATAATTCTGATTTAGCTAAATTTCTAGAAAAACCTAATCCGAAACAAGGACAGGCTGAGTTTTTAACAGATTTAATTGCATTTGAATGTTTAACCGGTGATGGTTTTATTTGGGGTTTATCTCCCGATAGTGGTAGACAACAAGGTAGGATAAAAGAAATGCACGTTCTACCTTCTCAATTAGTTGAGATAGTCGGTGGAGATATATTGGATCCAATAAAAGGATATACCTTAAATTGGTTGAGTCAGAATAAGGCTATACCATCAGACCAAGTTGCTCATATAAAGAATTTTAATCCCGATTATAGTAGTACGGGTAGTCATCTTTATGGACAATCACCACTCCAAGCAGCCATGAGAAATCTCGAAATTAACAATAATGCCATCACTACCGGTAGCAAGTATCTTACTAATCAAGGAGCAAGAGGTATATTAACATCTCAAGACAATATGCTCACATCAGAACACGCTAGTGCTTTGAGGGATAAATATAAATCCATGTATAGTGGAGTGGATAATGCCGGAGAAATTATGGTAACAAATCATGATTTTAAATGGTTGGAAATGGGTTTACCGGCTGCTGATTTAGCTTTAATAGAGCAATATAATTTATCTATTAAGGATTTAGCATCTGTGTATA
>Ga0209816_1000412_pt1 | contig 34203 bp, 49 predicted proteins | sample CoawatmetaG01DNA_FD_187509 | JGI IMG/M metagenome (GOLD analysis project Ga0209816, IMG submission 187509) | Marine microbial communities from the West Antarctic Peninsula - Coastal water metaG017-DNA (SPAdes) (version 2) | ecosystem: Environmental > Aquatic > Marine > Coastal ...
GCACTGATCGGACCAGTAGCTGAGTTAGCTGGTGGCTGGCTTAAAGGTAAGGCAAGCGCACAGGCTGCGAATGCCAACTTGAAGCTAGTCGAGGCGGAAGCAAAGGCTACCATCATGAAATCCGCCGCTACATCTGAGGCGGATTGGGAAAAGATTATGGCCCAAGGCACCCAAAATTCGTGGAAGGACGAGTATCTTGTTTTACTTTTTAGCATTCCATTAATACTTGCATTTCTGCCGTTCGAGTGGGCAGATAAGGCTGTAGCCAATGGGTTCGCTGCGCTCGACACTATGCCAGGGTGGTACAGCTATACGTTAGGCGTGATCGTTGCTAGTAGCTTTGCAGTGAGGTCGGCAACTAAATTCTTCGGAGGTAAGAAATGACATATAAGCTAGGCAAAGGAAGCTTGAAAAAGCTTGAGGGCATTGATGAGCGGATGATTGCCGTTGTTAAATATGCAATCAGCGTGACCAAACAAGACTTCTCTGTGATCTGCGGAATGCGTACCATAGAGGAGCAAAAGGTTTTGGTTGCCAAGGGCGCAAGCCAAACAATGAAAAGCAAGCACATCGATGGGCTGGCTGTGGATCTCATGGCTTACGTTGACGGTGGCCGGTGGGAACTGAACCTCTACGACGAAATTGCTGACGCTATGGCAGAAGCTGCGCGCGAGGTGGATGTCCCCATCGTGTGGGGCGCGTCTTGGTCGGTCCCGAATATTGCCCAATACACTGAAGGCACAATGGAAGACGCAATGAATAGTTATATTGACTTGCGTAGATCACAAGGTCGTCGCCCGTTTATCGATGGCCCTCATTTTCAATTGGAGATTTAACTATGCCTAAGCAAGGATTATATTCAAACATCAACGCAAAGAAGAAGCGCATAGCTTCTGGTAGCGGAGAGAAAATGCGCAAGCCTGGATCGGCTGGTGCGCCTAGCTCCAAGGACTTTAAGGACAGCGCCAAGACATCGATGATGAATAAAAGGAAAAAGTAATGGCGCGGCCCCCAGAAAAAACAGGCAACAGTGGGCGTCGGGCTGCCTTCTTGCAGCGCATGGGCAAAATGCCTGGGCCGACAAAGAAGAAGGACGGGACTGACACCCCGCTCTTGAAATCTTTGAAAGCTTGGGGGGCTTCATCGAAACCGCAAGCTGTTGCCAAGGGCAAGCGGATCTCAATGATGAATAAGAATAAAAAATAAGTTGCGGTAATTAAATTCGGTGTTATGATTTTTGTGAGGCCAGCTTTAATTTTAACTTGATACTACACCAAACCAGCATTTTGTTACTTTTCACCAGGCTGGCCTCACCACCACACTAAAATCCAAAAAACAACTGCTGACATTGCTGATCCGAAGATTACGCCCAGCATAAATCCAAGCAGCCCAGCCAGTTCTATCTTATCCATTAAGCGGTGTCGCTTTTGGCCTAATGCTTGTTTTCGGCGCAAAGGTTTTGTCCCCATAAAAGATGTGACCCTCAATTCGGCCAAGCCGTTCCAGCTTATGCCGCCACACAGGCTGCACATAAGTTGCATGATAATACAGCGCGCCTGTGTGCAGCGTGTTTCCTTTTATTGCATCACTAGCAGCAAACTCGGCTAGAGCGTACACAGCGGCGTCCGTTGGTTTGTCCGACAGGCCATCGCTGTAGAAACTGAACTGATTTTTCTGTTTAATAACTTCGCAAGCTGTGTCGGGCCAGCGTGGATCAATTACACGGTTCAGAATAACTTCAGCCACCGCGCGCTGTCCGAGCATACTTTCGCCCCTGGCCTCGAAGTACACCGCGACAGCGATGCAGGATAAAGTTGTTAGCATTTGTTTTCTCCTACGGTAAAAAATAATACCAATAATTTCTGTCGCCTTTAACCTGCGGCAAGCGATACCTTAACAACCTGCCTTGCTTCGACATACCATCCAAGAAAGAACTGATTGTTTGAACGCTCATTTCTTCTGCTGCCATATCAATCTTCACCCCAACGTCAGCAGCATTTAGGTCTTCGCCTTTATTAAAGCAGCTAAGGATCATCTGCCTTTTCCTTTCAGCAACAACCATAGCTTTTTGTTTGGCTTCATCCCTTGAGGTGGGGCTCTGGTACTCTCGCAGATCCATTGGCAATTGTGGTCTTCTGCCCAAGCGAGCCATCTCTATTTCATGCTCAATCATATTAAAGCCAATCAAGATTTCTTTTCTTTCAGAAACCGTTTTAGCTTTCTTTAATTCATCTACAACTCTTCCCGCTCTAGCCTTCTTAGCATTAAACTCGCAAGGGCTAAGACCTCCTCGATTTGCATTTTTAGGTTCGGCCTGCCTCTTTGCTCGCTGTCCTTGAGCATCAGTTTCAGCAGCCTGTTTTGTCGCTTTGCTGCTTTTATTGTCACGCTTTCTTCTTGCATTATCATTCTCCCTAAAAGTGTGGAACTTTATTCCGAATTGCACTGACGCGCGGTGGACAGTTGTTGGTGACAGCAGGGTTGTTTCTGCCGCCTCCCCTTGAGTAAGCCCAGCCTCCGCGCAACGAATCAAAGCAGCAATTTCCTTATCGTTTATTCTAACACCCATAGTCGTAAGCATCCTCTTCATCCTCCATTGGTTTTATCTGGCCACTCCCGTTGCAATTTTCGCAATGCTCCAGGCGCTCACTAGGAAATCCGTAATCGTTGTCGAAACCTTGGGGGACAAAATACTCGCTGTATACTTTCCCTTCGCCCTCACATTCGGGGCAATCAATAAAATTCATTTGTTACCTCATGTTTAGCCACTTCAGATGCGGCGTTTTTAAGAAACCCAGGGGCGAAGCTTACTGAAACGCCCCTGGATATTTACCAAGACTTTAACGCCAAGAGTTAGGGTTATTGTTTTGACTGTCCTGTGGTTGCCATTGTTGCTGCGGTGCAGCTGCTGGCGGAGCCTGGTATTGCTGCTGCGGTGGTGCAGATTGAGCCTGGTCAGGTCTGCGATTTGCAAACAAGTTCCAAGATCCGATCTTAGGCCATTCGCGTGGCTCGTCACCTTTCTTTGCCGCAACCGAAATGCTTATTGTGAGCTGGTGCTGTAGAAGAATATCGTGGATCTGCTCAATTGCAGCGCGTGCAGCCGGATCGCCCTTGCGCTCCTTTGGCTCATTGATCCAAGCCGAAGCCGACATATCGATTGCTTGTCCGTTTTCCATGAAGCCTTGCAGCTGCAAACGATTGTTTCCTAATTGTGGTCTGCTCATAGCATCGCCTTTCTTTTATTAAACTCAGTTTTTAGGGTTTGGTATAGTTCGGGATGTTCCAAAGAGAATTGGTCTAAGCCAATGCTGTAATGATCTTCCCATTTGCCAAGATCAGATCGAACAGTGATCGTCTGAAGCTCGGCAATTCTTTGTGCAAGGTATTGCTGCGGGCCGTTATCGGCTTGCGGCGCTTGCGGTGTTGGTTGTACTGGTTGCTGCGCTGGCTGTTCCATCGCCTGCTGCTTACGATTTACTCCATCAAGCTCATTGATTGATGCGTAGGCCCCGCCATGCAATCCAAGTGAAGCAAGCGCGCGACCGATCGCAGATGTTTCGCCATTCTCCAAGGCGGATGTTTTATTAACGTTACCCTGGCCGCGTATTTCTTCAGCAAATCCGCTTCCGATTATGAAACCCGCCGCGTTTACAACGGTGGCTTTGACTACAACGCGCGTCCCATCGTCCACCAGGATCTCAGTATTTATACCTAGAGAGGTTCCGAATGCTTTGCGAAAGGCTTCAACTCTCACAAATACTTCTGTGTATTTCTTCCCGCCCCGCTGGACAACGCCATGCGTCCGATTGAGATCATTGATCTCTGACATGGCTGTGATTAGTTCGTTCATTTAGATACTCCCGCTAATACTTTCGCGCTCCGCATGACATCAGGGTGTTGATCCCGCCAAACAAAGCTATCTTTAAACTGAGGGTCGCAAAGCTTCAGCAACTGCTCAACACTTTCCGTCACCATCATTAGTTTTTCACGGCGCATACACGCTGCAATAATATCTGTAAGTGCATATTCCAGCTGCTCAATCGTTGCCTCGAAAACAACGTGACCGATCCGATTAGCATAAACTATGCGTGGAATTTTGCCAGTGATGTTCCAATAACCTGCTATCTGTAGAAGGTGCGGCGGCTTGATTGCTTTAGGCAAAGAGTTTGAGCGCGGCGCGTCGGTATCAACAGCAGTGTCCCACTGTGTCTTTAATTCTACAGACCCCTCTTGGTAATCTCCATAGCCCAGGTACGGAAGCTGGCAACCAGGCAATGTTCCGCGCAGCTCAGTCTGGCCCACGATCTTATTCGCGCCCGCTGTTGCTTCACGCAAGCCCGCAACCGCATTCTCGCATACCATCTCAAACTCGCAGCGCTCGGCCATATCGTCTTTTTTACGCGGGGCCTTGCCATCTGCACCAAAACGGATCCTTTGTCTGCCCTCAATCTGCGCAGCTGTTTTAGCCTGGTCAATCCAATCGCCGGTTTGCAGGGAAGTCAAAACGTTCAATGCTTCGCGGTAGGCCTCGTTTGGCGCAGCATCTTCAAGCAAGCAGAGATCGCAATAATACTCTACAGCCCTTCCGCTCGCCATGTTGATATTATCGTTGTACTGGCTTTTGCCCAGATAATCTTTGTAGTGACCACCCGCTGCTAAGATAGCCTTAGATTGCCCTTTGTCACCTTCTGTCTCGCCGTTCACCACTTTCATTGCGCGAGATCTGGCAGGGCGCAGAACGCCCTTCTGGAAAAAAGTGTAATAGTCTGGGGTACTTGGGTTGCTGTGGTGATAGTAACCCTTTTGATGCGCCCAGGATAGATCATTATCTAGCCCCATGTTGTTACCTCCTCATTGACATGTTCTGTCTATTGGTATTTAACATTATCAGACAATGCAAGAGGAAAATTTTATGCAATTAGATGAATGGCGAAAAAAGAAAAATCTAAGCTATGTTCAGCTGGCAAAGAAGCTTGGAGCATCTCACGCAACGGTCGTGCGGCGCTGGTGTCTAGCGGGGGAACACAAAGATAAAATGATCCCATCACCGAAGTTTATGCGTATCATAAGCGAAAGTACATTTGGAGAGGTGTCTGCGAATGACTTCTACAAATAGCGTTACGATAGGAATTGATTGTGGCTATCGCACCGGCGGTGTTGCGCTCATTAGCGAAGGGTGGGCTGAAGTCCATGATCTTCCTGTCTACAGTGAGGGCGGTGTTGATGTGCGGGCATTGCTCGACATCATTGAAAGCGTCGAGAACGTGCGGCACATTTACATCGAAGCGCAGCAAGCCATGCCCAAGCAGGGAGTGGTTTCAGTATTTAAGTTGGGCTATGGCTATGCGCAGATAATGACCACTGCGGCTTTATCCGGCAAGGCTTACACGGCGATAAGACCGGCTGTCTGGAAGAAGTCGATGAACCTTCCGAAGGACAAGGACAGCGCAAGGCGCATGGCGCAACAATGGTTCCCAGATTTATCCTCCCAGCTGAAGCGAAAGAAGGATGAACACAGGGCAGAGGCCCTACTAATCGCCTTGTATGGTCAGGGTAAAACATAAGAAACGAAAGGTAATAACATGAGCTACACTAGCAACGGGATTGGATACCAATCAACAGAAACGAGCCGCCTGGCAATCAACACGGAGCACCTGCTGAATGTTCGAGAAAAGGTATTGCACTTTCTCCGCACTGTTCGGGTTTCATTAACAACGGAACAGATCGCAGCAGCCTTAGAGATCCCGTACCCATCTGTGCAGCCGCGTCTAAGCGAGCTAAAGAATGACAACCTGGTGAAGGTATCAGGCGATCGCGGTGAAACTAAGTACGGCAAGTCTTGCGTCAAGTGGGTGGCGGTGAATGGGTAAGCGTAAGTCCCGACCTGTGCCATGCCTGACATGCGGGCGTGAGCACGATCTAAACCTTGATGGCTGGGTGATCCTGGGCGATGGTAAAACCCTGATTTGCAGCAGCGACAAAAGCTGTTGGCGTCCGATATATGAGCGTGATTTAGCCAAGCTAAGAGCACCAAAACAGAAGCGTAATAAACTATTTTAGAAAGGGGGTTGACGAATGCGTAAACGGCTGTACTCTAACGAGAGCCCGCTAGGGCGAAATAACAGTATAGTTAATAACTATAAAGTTAATAACAGTGAAGTTAATAACGATACAGTTAATAACAGTATAGCAATAAATAACTCTATTAATAACTATAATGTTATAGCTATAAAGCGAATGCTCACCAAAATGTCACCGCAATACAAAGCAGCTGGAAAGGCTGCTATGGCTGACCCTTTGGCGTTTCGGATGCAGAAAGTTATTCGACTGCTGCGCAAGCGATTAGATCACCAAGACTTCTTGCAAGCGGCAAAGCACCTAGACCAACTGCCACCAATGGAGCAAGCTCAGTTTTGCCAACAAATTGAGGAATATTATGAACAACAAGTTTGACCCCGTTGACCAGCCAAAGCATTATGCAAGCTCTTCGATTGAATGCATCGATGCAATGGCGTCGATGGTTGAGGGATCTGCATCTGATTTGCCAACAGATTTGCATGATGGATATTGCTGGCAAAATGCTTTCAAGTACCTTTGGCGGTGGAAAAGCAAGAACGGCTTGGAGGATCTGCGCAAATGCAGGTTTTATCTTGATCGTTTAATTAGCCGTTTAGAAGAGCGGTAAATGTGTTTGGCTATGTCGGGACACAAAAAAGAGAGAGCGGCATCTAGCGGCTCTCTCCGTGGCTGTCAGGCAATGTTTAGGGCTGTTATTGGAACAGCAGGGGGACAAATAGCAATCCGTAGCCAATTCCAAACAGGCAGGCCACGCCGATAATGTCTCCGATGATCTCTTTCCAGTTACTCATTGTGCTACCTCCAGAACTGCTGCGCTACGGGCGGCGCATAGATTGATTGCACGATCCATGGCACCGCCTGAGGTGCTGCAATGTGGGCCGGTAAACACCTTGCCACCCACTACCGCCACAGGCACCCATGCGCTTGCGTATTTTCGAACGCAATAAGTGCTGCCAGCCTCTGCAATTAGATTAAGTTTGTGGGAATTTTTTTGTGCCGTTGTCATTGTCATTGCACTCGCCCCGCTAGTTTCTTGAACGTGCTGCAAGCTCGGTCGATGCCGTGTGATCTTGCTGCGCTTGTGAATTGCTTGCGCGTTACGTTGCGCCCGCTGTTGTCTGTCAGCTGCACAACAAAGCTTTGCTGCGTGTCGCTCTCTGCAATCACAAGGTAACCTGCGTGATAGTCAACTTCGTGCGTTGCTGTTTGCCATAAAGTTTGCATTATTTGTCTCCTTTGTTTGATTGATAAACCGCTGTTGCAAAGCCCCTTGGCGTTGCAGACCTGATGTCTTTAGTGCGCTGCGACTTGCCGCCCAACTTCATCATCGCCGTGCTGTACCCGTTCCCGTGGTAAACCTCGCAATCAACAGCAACCTTTTCAGGCATGACAAACCCGCCGCCCGTCCACAGGCATGTTTTCTTTTTGTACGCATCAAACGGCGCGATGTACTCAGGCCAACGCGGATGATCCGCCTCGCTGTAAGGGATGTAACCACCATACTCGTAAGGGTGAAACGAATAATCAGGCTTGCGCCACATGGTGGCTAACACTGACACAGGGTTTTCTATAAAGTAAGGGATAGCCATGCCATTGAACATTCTTGCCACTGCTGTTGCGTGTCCTACTGCATCAGCTTGAAAGAAAGGGTTGGCCTCTGCCTTGCGCTTGAAGTGAGCCGCACCGCTCACCGCCATGTCAGTACAAACAGGAAAGGCCATGCCGAATACTACGGGCTTGTCACCAAACTCTGATTGAATAGCGTTTAGTGTATCCTGATCTTGCAGGTCAGCATGTTGATAGCAAATACCATGATCAACGCGCCCCTCTTTGGGATGCTGAATGTCAAAGGCGTAGCAGGTGTAACCTGCATCAGCCCATGGCCTGAGTGCTTCGCCTGTGAAGTCATACAGACTTAAAACTATACCTTTGCTCATGCGCTTGCACTCCATAAAGTCAAAGCTTCGTCAAATGGTAAGTCGTTCAAGATGATTGACGCATGCGCTCTTGATGGCCGCACTTTGCTTTGATAAATTCCGTCCTTGTCTTTGAGGTTAAACAAAACGTGCGATTTTAATTTGCTCTTTAGTTCACGGGAAGAAAGAAAGTAATTCACTTGATCTGAGCACCAAAATTCCAGCGTTTGGGCCAAGCCATCAGGGCACCATTCGCAAGGGTCAGTGCGCGGCAAAGATGCAAAATGATTGTCAATTGCTTTCATAGTTTCGCGGTAATCGCCCTTAAACTTAGGGTGAGCATAGTGACGGTCACAGCCCCCATGTCCATCGTTGCTCACTATAGCCAAAGGCTTCCCGTCTACATAAAGGCTGGCTTGGTAGCAGTGGGTCTCTTCGCTAGCCCACGCAGTGTGCTTGATGTTCTTTAGTTCTAGTTTCATTATGCTGCCCTTTCTTTGCTGGTTACGTTAAAGCAGTACATTGGGCCAGAGTTTACAAAAACCATGCCTTCCGAAGTGTGGCCCCCTATGTAATCACCATTCAAATCCAGCTTTTCTGCAAGAGCCAAAGCCGCTTCCGTGTGGTTGGCTTCAGCGTTTATTGAGTAGTCAGCACCCAAAGTGACAGATGTGTAACTGCCAGTGTGTGTGGCCTTATAGCGTGATCCAAGACGGTTTGTTGGGCCAAGATATTTTGTAATGATCGTTTGCATTGTTACTCTCCAAGTTTGTGGCGTTTGTGCCATCTCATGCAATTAACCTAATATGCTTGACAGATGCTGTCAATAGGTAAAGACAGAAAAAATTAAAGGCTGCGCCTTAACAATGGCAGACAAGCAGCGTTGCACTTGATTCAGTGACCTACCTAGGCTATTATGGCCGTGCTCGTGCCGCTTTTCCTTTGTGGCTTGTGTTACCTCAACAACTAGCCCCGCCCTCGGGCGGGGTGTCTTTACCAGGAAGAAAGAAAATGCCAGCAAAGAAGGTCACGGCCCAAATAATGCAAAAGATCTGCGATCGTCTGGCAGAAGGTGAAACTCTTGTGGAGATAGCAAAGGATGAGAGCTTGCCATCATATCGCACCATTACGCGATCAGTGCAGGACAACGATGAAATGTGGGAGATGTACCGCAAAGGCAGAATACTCCAAGCAGAATACTATGCAGACAAGCTTAACGGTTTAGCAATGTCTCCGCTACCGGCTGATGTTGACCCCAGACAACTCAATGCAGAAGTCCAACGAAGACGCCTAGAGATAGACACACTCAAATGGACAAGCGCGCGTAACCAGCCATTCGGCATACGAGACAAGAAGGAAGATCAGCCACAGAACGCAGGCTTTACAATTAGTTGGGCAGGTAAAGACCTAGAGGTATCGGCAGTGGACCAGGTGATTGACGTTGTAGAGAAAAGAGTTGTGAAGCACTGAATGTTCACAGTTGCTAACATCCTGTGTGTCCTATCTACGCGCGCGAATGGATCGGCACGGGCTTTAATGATAAGAGCTAAGACGCATAATCAGCATTATGTTAAATTAGTACGCTGCATTGTGGCAATGCGGCCCGCAAGTGCAAAACTGCAAGTCAATTTTGTCAATACGCCCGACCCCCACCCCCCGCGGAACCGCCCGCCGCTACTACTGCTGTATTATACCTGCCCAAGGGACTCACACACACATCCTGTAAGCCTTGTATGACACACCAAAGCGAAGCTCTCATGCAACACATTAACGTGCTCAGAGACAGCGTTGTGGAGGGCTCTACGAGGGCTGTGCGTTACGAGAGCGCTGTATTGCTTATAGACATATACGAGCAGATATTGCAGAACCTTGAGGTAGTAGATTTTCCTGAGCCGGAGGTTAGGCACTGATGCACATTGAGATCCCGTACCAGCCCAGGGAATTGCAGTTAAAGCTTCACGACGAGATGCAGGAGAAGCGTTGGGGCGTTGTTGTTTGTCACCGTAGGTTTGGCAAAACTGTATGGGCGATTAATCATATACTTCGCCATGCGTTAATGTCGGATAAGCCTAACCCCCGCTATGCCTATATGGCACCCACCTATCGCCAGGCGAAGAATGTAGCCTGGGATTATATAAAACAGTTCAGTGGCAAAATACCTGGCGTAAAGTTCCATGAGACTGAATTGAGATGTGATCTGCCTAACGGTGCAAGGATCAGCCTTTTGGGCGCTGAGAACCCTGATAGTCTTCGTGGTATCTATCTTATGGGCTGCGTGATGGATGAGGTTGCTGACATGCCTGAGAGCGTGTTTCCAGAGATCTTGCGTCCCGCTCTTTCGGATCACAAGGGGTTTTGTATCTTTGTGGGTACTCCGAAGGGACATAACGCTTTCTTTGATTACTATGAGCAGGCGGCGGCGAATGATGATTGGTTAGCTGCTGTGTACAAGGCTAGTGAAACGGGTATCTTAGATGATGAAGAGTTGGTTGCTGCGCGGGATATGATGAGCGCGGATCAGTATGCCCAAGAATTTGAGTGCAGTTGGAACGCGAATGTTCCTGGCGCTATCTATGGCAAGGAGCTTGAGGCTTCTCAGTCTGAGGGCCGGATTGCGAATGTTCCGCATGACCCTTCTGTGAAGGTAGATACCTGGTGGGATCTTGGTATTGGTGATTCTACAGCAATTTTCTTCACGCAGACTATCGGTCGTGCTATACATGTGATAGACTACTATGAAGCTAGGGGCGAAGGACTGCCGCATTATTGCAAGGTTCTTGCTTCTAAGAAGTATTTATATGGCGATCATAACGCCCCTCACGACATCGAGGTGAGGGAGTTAGGATCTGGGAAAAGTAGAAGAGAGGTCGCATGGGATCTTGGTTTGAATTTCAGAGTTGTTCCCAAGCTTCCTGTGGAGGATGGCTTACATGCGGCTAAGATGCTTATCCCCCGCGTCTGGTTTGATCGTGACAAATGCAAACATGCTTTGGAAGCGTTGCGTCAGTATCACAGAGCGTATAACGAGCGGTCTAGGACGTTTAGGGCTTCGCCTGTTCACGATTGGTCAAGCCACTGCGCGGATGCTTTTAGGTATCTTGCGGTGGGTCTCAGAGAAAGCAGAGGCGATACTAGAGCGCCTCAACGGCAAGCCTTGATGGATTACAATCCTTTTGCGGCGTAGGAGATAGAATATGGCAGTAATAGTTCCAATACTAGCGGGCCTTGGCTCTGCGGCTGTAGCCACAGCGGTCGGCGCTACTGCTTTGACCGCTGGCATTGTCGGCGTTGGCACCGCTGTTGGGGTAAACTCAATGATGAACCAAGCCCAGACCGCGCCAAGCGCGGCCCCCTATGTCGCGCCGGTTGATACCGTAGACACAGACGAAACCGAAGTAGATATTTCCGCTGCAACTGGCGGTGTTGACACAACGATTAACGATGTTGATGCTTTGCAGGACGTTATTGCAGACACTGCTGACACGACTGTTGAAACTGAACTTACAGAGGATGTCGTTGGGGAAGAGGTTACAACCTTGCTAGGCGGTGGTGGCGTTATAACAGATGTAGTAGACACCAAAACGGGCGAAGCAGTTGTTGATGTTGCTCCTGGCACAACAACTTCTGGCGGGGTTCTTACCGGCGGCTCCACTACGACCAGCGAGAGCACGGCGGCTTCGGGTGTAGCAGAGGCAGTTGTTGCGACCACGCAAAGCCAAGGCCCTGCTGAAACTGAAGCTATTAGTTTCTATGAAAGGGGCCGCAGATCAACGATCCTGACTAGCGCCCAAGGGCTTTTGACAGAAGTAGGCTCCCCGATTCTTCGGCCTCGTCGCGGATTGGGCGGTGGATTGATCGCATGATGAACCGCAAACCAAAAAACATTGCAGGTACAATGGGCAAACGCTCATCTCAGCCTGCTAAAATTAACAAAGCTGCTTCAGTAGACCCTATTGAACGGTTAAACCAACGCATGGCTGGCCGCACTGAAGGCGGGAACAAGTCTAAGAAACGTAAAAGTTTAATGAATAGTTACGGGATGGTGGCATAATGGCCGAAATATCGCCGATGATTTCGCAGTTAGATCGCAGATATAAGACATTGCAGGCGCAGCGGTCTCAGTGGGAAAGCCATTGGCAAGAGCTGGCCGACTATATGCTGCCACGCAAGGCAGACATTACCAAGAAGCGCACTGAGGGCGACAAGAGAACAGAGCTTTTGTATGATGGCACAGCCGTTCATGCCGTTGAGTTACTTGCGTCAAGCCTTCATGGCATGTTGACCAGCCCCAGCACACCTTGGTTCGCCATGCGTTTCCGCAATCCGGCCCTACAGCAGAGCGATGAAGCGAACGAATGGCTAGAAACCTGCATAGATCAGATGTACCAAGCGTTTCACAGGTCCAATTTTCAGCAAGAGATCCACGAACTATACTATGATCTCGTTGTTTTTGGCACAGCAGCGTTTTATGTTGAGGGTGCAGACGATGGTTTGCGCTTTTCTTCGCGTCATATTGCTGAAATTTGCATTTCTGAAAGCCCAGATGGTAGGGTTGATACGGTTTACCGCAAGTTTAAACTGACTGCGCGGGCTATTGCGATGCAGTTCGGGGAAGAAAACTGCCCTAAAGAGATAAAAAAAGACATTGAAAACGATCCTTACAAGGAGCATTCGATCGTCCATGCTGTTTTCCCGCGCACAGATACTAAGGGTAGGTCCAAAAAGAATAAGCCGATTGCTTCTGTTTACTACACAGCTGACACTCGCCAGCTTCTTTCAGAGAGCGGCTTTGATGAATTTCCGTTTATGGTTACGCGCTTTGTAAAAGACAGCGTTTCAACGTATGGCCGCAGTCCCGCGATGAATGCGCTGCCAGATACGAAGATGCTAAACAAAATGTCAGAAACCACTATCCGTGCGGCGCAAAAGCAAATCGATCCGCCCCTCATGGTTCCTGACGATGGCTTTATGTTACCTGTTCGGACAACCCCAGGAGCTCTAAACTTCTATCGCTCTGGAACCCGTGACCGCCTTGAGCCTTTACAGATTGGCGCAAACAACCCGCTCGGCCTAAACATGGAAGAGCAGCGGCGGAACGCGATCCGCCAGGCTTTCTTTGTAGATCAACTGTTGATGTCCAATGGCCCTGCCATGACAGCAACAGAGGTGTTGCAGAGGAATGAGGAGAAGATGAGGCTTCTCGGACCAGTGCTCGGCAGACTCCAGGCTGAGTTACTGCAACCTTTAATCTCCCGCTCCTTTGCACTGCTCCTTCGGTCTGGTCTTCTCCCGCCTGCGCCGGAGGAGCTACAAGGCCAAGACATTGATATTGAATATGTTTCTCCGCTTGCTAAGGCGCAGAGAATGACAGACCTGCAATCTATGTTGCGCGGCTTTGAGGTTTTGCTTCAGATGCAGCAGATCGCTCCTGTCATGGATTACCTTGATGATGATAAGCTTGTGCAATATCTTGTTGAAACGACGGGCATTCCAGCGCGTGTTATCCGCAGCGACACAGAAGTCCAAGAGCTTCGACGCAAGCGGGCAGAGGCTGAGGCAGCTCAAGCCCAGCAACAACAGGAAATGATGATTGCAGAGCAAGCACAGAAAGCAGCACCCCTGGCTAAGGTAGTATCTGATGCTAATATGAGGGGGCAAGCTTGAATAAAGTAAAAGAATTAAAGCTGGCCTATCGTCGGACATTTCTGACTGATGACGGTGAACAGGTTCTAGGTGATCTCAAGAAGCGCTTTAGCTTTGAGACAACCACTTTCGTTTCTGGCGATCCACATCAATCAGCGTTTGCAGAGGGTCAACGAGCAGCAGTGCTTACTATCGTCAGAATGTTGGCCGAAGAACGCAGCCCCGAACAGGAAAACCAATGATCGAAGAGACAACCCTAGACGCAGGATCTCAAGAAGTAGCAGAACCAGCTGTAATTGCGACAGCTGCGGCTGAACCCGTTGCCGCCCCACAGGCTCCGATAGCAGCAGAGCCTGCAAGCGCATCAATTAGCTGGCTGGAAGGTCTTCCAGAGGAATTGCGCAACGAGCCTTCCTTGCGAAATTTCACTGATTCCGCCACGCTTGCTAAAAGTTACGTCCATGCCCAGCGCATGATAGGCGCAGATAAGGTTGCGCTTCCAGGCAAGTCGGCAACAGATGATGAATGGCGTAATGTTTACCAAAAGCTAGGCGCTCCCGACGATCCAAACCAGTATGAGTTGGAGCAAACGGATGTTTTTGATGAGATGTCTTTTGACGCCTTTAAAAACAAGGCTTATGAGATCGGCTTGTCCAACAAGCAGGCTAAAGAAATCGCGGGCCTTTACGAAAGCCAGGTTAGCACTGGCCGTGAAGCTATGGCCCAGCGTGCAGAAGAGGCTCGATTTGGCGGTGAGCAAGAGCTGCGCCAAGAGTTTGGTCAATATTTCGAGCAGCGTCTAGGTCAGGCGCAAGCAGCGGCCCGTACAGTTATGGGCGACACTGCAATCTTTGATGAAATTCAACTAGCAGACGGGCGCTCCCTGGGAGATCACCCTGCTATTATTAGAACATTTTCCCGTATAGCAGAAATGCTTGGGGAAGACGGTTTAGTTGGGGAACCAACTGAAGTTGTTATGAGTTCGCAAGATGCAAAACAACTCATTTCAGAGCATATGCGGCCTAATACGCCGTTTACGATTGCTGGACACCCAGAGCATGACATGGCAGTTGCCGAAGTCTTGCGCTTGCGTGGCTATGTATAGTGGATAACCGCAAGGCCCACGCCGACAAGCTTGTGTGTCAAGCGGATTATCTGCCCTAAGCAGCAGCAAGGCCCCCATAGGGATAACCAAGCGCGGCAATTTTAACTGTAACCAAAGCAAGGAGAGACAAATGTCTTCTCAAATTACCACAGCTTTTGTCAATCAGTTTTCCGCAAACATCCAAATGCTGGCACAGCAAATGGGTTCTCTGCTGCGCAACGCAGTAGATGTGGAAAGCGTCAATGGCGAGAAAGCTTTCTTTGATCAAGTGGGTGCGGCTGCGGCTGTCCTACGAACCTCGCGCCACGCCGATACGCCTATTGTGGACACTCCGCATAGCCGCCGGATGGTAACAATGTCTGACTATGAGTACGCTGACTTGATCGATGATCAGGACAAAGTGCGTTTGCTCGTTGATCCGACTTCAACATACAGTCGTGCTGCTGCCGCAGCTATGGGCCGCGCAATGGATGATGTTATCCTTTCTGCTGCTCTTGGCACAGCCCAGACAGGTAAAGACGGTTCATCAACAACATCATTGCCATCAAGCCAAAAGATTGGACACGCATCTGCTGGTTTGACCCTTGCTAAGTTGATTGAAGCTAAAGAAAAACTTGATAGCGGCAACGTCGATCCTTCGATTACGCGCAATATCGTTGTTTCTCCAAAGCAAGTCAGTGACCTGCTGAACAACACAACTGTAACTTCAAGCGACTACAACACTGTCAAAGCTTTGGCGATGGGTGAGATCAACACATTTGTTGGCTTTAACTTCATTGTTTCAAACCGCTTGGCTGTGGACAGTAACTCTGATCGTCGAGTGATTGCGTTTGCAACAGACGGCATCAAGTGCGCCATTGGCAAAGAGCCATCAGCACGCATTGATGAACGTGCAGACAAGTCCTATGCGACTCAGGTGTACTATTGTCAGAGTGTCGGCGCGACGCGGATGGAAGAGTCCAAAGTCGTTGAAATCGCTTGTAACGAATAAGGAAACTGAACAATGGGTACTGTATATTCCGCACAACGCACCAACTCACGCGCCACTCCGGCAGTGATGAACCAAGCTAATGAGCTTAGTGGACGTGTCCGCATAGCTTATGGCACATACGAAGCAGCAAGTTTGGCTCAAAACGACATCATCGAGATGTTTATTTTGCCAGATGGCGCTCGCTTGCTAGAAGGCTCCCTTGCGCATGACGCGCTTGGTGGCTCAACAACACTTTCTGTCGGTCACGCCGCGTATACTAACGCTGCTGGTACTGCTGTCTCTGCTGCTGCTGCTGCCTACAAGGCTGCTGCTGCATCTACGGGCGCACAGAAAATTGACATTCTCGCAACGCTTGCGCTGGGTTCCGGCTCAGAGTTAAGCACAAATGAGAATGGCGCTCCCGTAACAGTGACGCTCGGTGGCGCTGCTGGCACTGGAACTATTGAGCTAGCCATCAAGTATGTGTTAGACTAATAAGAGCGGGGGCGGCTTGTCGCCCCCTCTCCCTTATGGAGATAGCAGATGACCAGCGTTGTAGATATTGCCAATTACGCCCTAAACTCTTTAGGTGCTTCTAACATTACGTCCCTCGGCGAGAACAGTAAGCCAGCCCGTATTGTTAATCAGCGTTACGAAGCTGTGCGAGACAGCGTTTTTCGGTCTCACCCCTGGAATTGTTTGATACAAAGAGCGGAGCTTGCGCAAGAGACTGACGCCCCTATTTATGGGTACGCTTATCAGTACGCTCTTCCCTCTGACCCATATTGCCTGCGTGTGCTACAGTTTAGCAATGGGTCAATGACTTACCCTTACGACAATATGCGCAGCAGCAGTAACACGCCAGTTTTCATCATTGAAGGCCGTAAGCTTTTGACAGATGAAGGCACGGTAAAGATTAAGTACGTTGCACGTATTACAGATCCCCAACAGTATGATGCTGGACTAATCGAGGTTCTGGCCTCGCGCTTGGCCTATGAGGTTTCATATGCGGTTACGGGATCAACAACTGTTCGCCAGATTGCAGCGGCAGATTTTGACCGCAAGCTAAAAGCTGCTCGTTTTGAGGATGCTACAGAAGGCGCGCCGGAGCGGATTGAGGCAAGCGACTTTATAGAAGCGAGGTTCTAAATGGCTCGTTCCTCACTAGCCCTTAGCACCTTTACATCTGGCGAGATCTCCCCACGACTTGAGGGGCGCATAGATATTGAAAAGTATCGCTCTGGGCTTTCAGATTTAACGAACATGGTCGTGCAACCTCACGGCGGCTTGACCCGTAGGCCAGGCACAGAATACTTGGGCGCGGTTAAAGATAGTTCTGTAAAAACACGGCTAATCCCGTTCCAGTTTAAAACCTCCGACACCTACATTTTGGAGTTCGGCCACCAGTACATGCGGGTTTTTCGCAATGGATTGCAGGTTTTACTAGGCTCTGCAAAAACCATTACTGCTGCAACCAAAGCAAACCCCGCCGTTATAACCAGCAATAGCCACGGATACAGCAATGGAGATGAGATCTATCTAGCTGGTGTGGGTGGAATGACTGAGCTAAACGGTCGCAATTACATTGTAGCAAACGTATCGACAAATACTTACTCGCTAAAAGATCTGTTTGGCAACAACATAAACTCAACCAATTACACAACCTACACCTCTGGTGGGGCCACTGACGAGATATATGAAATAGCAACGCCATACGCTTCGGCTGATGTATTCAATTTACGGTTCGCCCAATCTGCTGATGTTATGTATTTCGCTCATCCAAGCTACGCAATCAGAACGCTTTCCCGCACTAATCACAATGCTTGGACGTTTGCGACTCCTACTATTAACGAAAATAGTACGCCGACTTTAACCAGTTCTAACAATTACCCTAGCGTTGTTACTTTCTTTGAACAGCGTTTAGTTTTTGCGGCAACGAACAATAACCCTCAAACCATTTGGTTTTCCAAGAATGCTGATTATTTAAATTTTACAACAGGAACTTCTGCCGACAACGCCCTGATCTACACCATTGCGTCCAATCAAGTAAACAGTATCCGCTACCTCTCAGCAACGCGGGTACTTACGATTGGCACCTCTGGCGGCGAATACGTTCTGACAACTACCAATAACGGCCCGATTACCCCAACAACTACGCAGATCCGCAAGTATTCAAACTACGGCTCGGCCAATATCGAGCCTGTGCAGGTTGCTGATGTGACGCTTTTCTTGCAGCGCGGCAACCGAAAGATCCGTGAGTTTAAGTATATTGGCGAGGTAGACACAGCCGGATACCAGGCACCAGATATTACCGTTCTTGCAGAGCATATCACTAAAGGCGGCGTTGAGGGCTTTGCTTACCAGCAAGAGCCTGAGAACATTGTCTGGTGTGTGCGCAGTGATGGCACCCTTCTGGGCCTAACGTATCGCCGCGAGGAGTCTGTGGTCGCCTGGCATAAGCATGTCATTGGTGGGGCATTTGGTAGTGGTCAAGCCATTGTTGAAAGCATTTCAACGCTTCCTACCGACACAGGCAACGATGAACTTTACATGATTGTTAAAAGAACAATTGACGGTCAGACAATGCGATACGTTGAGGTTATGAAAAACTTTGACTTTGGAAGCACCACAACTTCTGCATTCTTTGTTGATAGCGGTCTTTCTTATGCGGGTTCTGCTGTGTCTGGGTTCAGTGCGTTGTACCACCTAGAGGGCGATGATGTTTCGATCCTGGCTAACGGTGCAAGCCACCCTGATAAAACTGTATCTAACGGGGCAATCTCCTTGGACTTTTCCGCTACAAGCGCGGCAATTGGGTATGGCTACACATCAAGTATGCAGACGCTGCGCATAGAAAGCGGATCTCAAGATGGCATTTCTCAGGGCAAGCCTAAAAGAATTCACGGCATTACAATGCGTTTGTTTGAAACTGTTGGCGTCGAGATCGGGAATGATGCTGGCGAAATAGATCGTGTATTCTTTCGAGATAGCTCAATGGATATGGACGTTGCTGTGCCTTTATTCACCGGCGATAAAGATATTGAATTTCAAGGTGGGTTTGAGGACGATGATAGGATATACTTACAACAAACGCAGCCGCTCCCACTAACTGTGTTGGCGCTGTATCCACGCATGAACACGTTCGACAAATGATAGCAGCAACACTTACCAGGGCCCATATTTTGCATGTAGCTAAGAACGCCCCCAAAGAGAATGACACCAACATTGGCTTGGTGCTTTCTAGCCTTAATATGTTCGCGGCTCCTGGTCGCGGTCTGGCTTTTCTCGGTGAGGGCAATGTCTACGCCGTAACAGGATTAGCGCCAATGTGGGACGGTGTGGCTGAAGCTTGGTTTATTCCGACAAAAGACATGCAGAAAAAAAAGATCCAGACAATACGCTTAGTTCGACGTGAGCTTGATGCGGCCATACAGCGCTTAAAGTTACGCAGGGTTCAAGCTGCGGTTCGTTCCGACTTTGTGGGGGCGCACAAGCTTGCAAAGTTCCTGGGCTTTGAAAGCGAAGGCTTGATGAAAAAGTACGGGCCTGACGGGCTTGACTATGAAAGGTACGCCAAATGGACCCTATGACATTATTGGGAGTCGGCCAAGCTGGACTATCCCTGCTCGGCGGGGTCAACGCCCAATCTGCGGCTAATCGTGCAGCCGCCGCGCAACAGCGCATAGGTGAGTTTAACGCAAGTGTCATTGAGCGCGATATAAACCTGCTGGAAAACCAACGCACGATAATCAACAATAACGCGCTTATCTCCAACACTCGGAAGCGGGTGCAGTTCCGCAAGGTGCAGGGCGAGGTTGTTGCAAACTTCGCATACGCGGGGATTGATATTGCGCAGGGTACGCCAATGCAGGTGCTGCGTGAAAACGCGCGAGAGCTTGAGTATGAGATAACGGTTGATAAGTTTAACAACTACGTCACGAATATGCAGATTAACGACCAGCAAGAAGACACAAGACTGACTGCGCAGATGTCACGCATGGAGGCTGGCGCTGGTGCTGCTGCAATGAGGGCGCAAGGTTCGGCAAGTTTGATCTCAAGTTTTGGAGAGGCTGCTAAGATGGGGTACTCTAGCGGTATCTTTACGCCAACAACTGCGATGACACGATCCGATCGCCCCCAAGTAAGACCATTTTAACGGAGCTGGCAAATGAGAATTCCCACATATACATCTGGATCAGCAATGACCTCAGAAGCTCCTGGCCGCAGCTTTCGGACTAGGGCAAATGCGCAGCCGTTTGTTCAACAGGCACAGGGCCAGGGGGCTATTGCAAGTGCCGTAATAGGCCAAGCAGCTGAATTTACAGCTATGCGGTATAAGGCTGCTCGCCAAACGCAACTTAGCGAAAAACTCTTGGCTGGCGAAGAGTCGCTTCGGGAAGAGGTGGATAGACTTTCAAACATACAGACAGGTAAGCTTGGCAGCGTTTTTAACGAAGGCGGCAAAGAGGAAAATGGTCTTTGGTCTCAGTCTACTAAATCTGTGCGCGAAAAACTTCTTTCAGACGTTACTGATCGTGAGTCACGGCGCATACTTAACGACCGTTTCGGTCAGATGGAGCTTACTCAAAGGTTTTCTTTGCGTGGTCAAATTGACAACAAGATTACTGCTGCAAACGCCGCTGCTCGCACGGAAACCCTAAACCGCGCAGCATCTGCAATTGCCGGTGGAAGGGACATTGCAAGCATCTCTTTAACCTTGCAGAATGTTGGCGTTGACTCAATGCAGCTTGCCGAGCTAAAGCTTGGAAACCCAGACGCGCTACAAAGGCAAGAGTACGCAATGCTGTATAACGGCGCTTTGGGAGCGGTTCAGAACCATGTATTCAACAGCCCTTCAAGAACAGCTGCTGTAGAAGGATTGCGCTTGGCAGAGCGTGAAAGAGACCCGACATTTGCAGGCGCAGGGCAGTACGCATACGCAGCTTTGAATATGCTAAGTCCAGAGGATAGGGCTAAAATACTTAGTAACGTAGTTCGGACCTCAAAGTTTATAGACGCCCCTTCGATAGAAGAGCAAAAACAAGAAGCGCTAACCCAAGCAGGAATTAGAACTTTCGTTGAACAAATTGACGTTACAACTGCGCGCTTAGAGGCTGGCGTCGATGTTCCATTGGCAGATTTGCAAAGGCTTCAAGGGGCTGGTACGTCGTTTGCTGAGTTAGCACCAAATCGAGCGCAAGCAATTAGTGATTCTCTTGCAGATTTAAATACATTTAGTAACTTAAAAGATGATTTAAATGAATTTGGTAGTCCCGCAGCCGTGGCCCGGACTGTAAAGAATGCTTTTGAAGGCGCTTATTCTGGCGACCCTGATTCAGCAGACACTAGGGCAGATTTAAGAGCGGCTGAGTTTGCAAGAAAATACCAAAAGAATATGATCGAAACTTTGAAGAAAGACCCTATGCGATGGGCTCAAAACGCAAAGGCGATTGAGGTTGGACCTATAAGCTTAACCCAAGAGGCTTTTGAAAATGGTGAAACAGGAATAGCTCAAAGGGCCTCTGCCGCCAAAATGGCTAGTGGCTTTTACGGAACTACAGTGCCGCTTTTTACCAATCAAGAAGCGTTGGCAATGGTGGCTGAAATAGAGAAGGATGGACCAGTTGGCGCAAGCATACTTGCAAACATTGCAGGCGCAGCTGGCGCTCAGTCTAGCCTGGTAATAGATCAACTTCAAAAGCAGGGACTTAGCTCTGAGCTTGTTGAGGCTATGGCTCATCCCGAAAACCCTGCCCTGCAACAAACACTTAAAGATATTTCCACTACCTCTTTGGTAGACTTTAAGGGGCGGTTAAAAAATGTGTCTGGAACGTCTGATGAATTTAACAACATTGAAAGGGGTATCTCGGACCAAACGAGAGATTTGTTCTCTGCGTATTTGCGTGGGGGAGATGTGGGGACGCAGGCCTTATGGTTTGATCAAATTGAAGTTGCCACCAAGCTTGCTATTAATTACACCTTAAATGGCATGAGTTCTGCAAAAGCAGCAGAAAGAGCGGCAAAAAAAATCTTCTTAGAAAAAAATACCGTGTTTCCAACGTCTAGCGGAACTTATTACATTCCAAACCGGTCTGATGCAAGTGATATTTCTTCGGCTGCAACAAACCTTTTGAGCAGTGAAGATATTTTTAAGCTTGTGCCAATTCAGATCATTGACACAGAATACGATGATGCAGTTGATAGAGCGCTAAACCAAGCAGCGATTGCAAGTAAGGGTGTTTGGGTCACGGACGGGGAAGGTAAGGGGCTTACGCTGCAATACAGCGTTGGCGATTATGGGGACACGCTGCTCCCTGTGTTTAAAGAAGATGGTTCAGAGTTTAACTTAACTTTTGACCAAATACTTTCTTTTTCTGCAAAAATAACAGAGTCTAAATTAGAATCAGGAGAGTTTTCCGCTGAAGACGTTGGCCTGTACAATCAAGGTCGGGCAATTGCTGCGGAGGCCAGAGGGGAAGTGATGCCGCCGCCAGCAGAAGAAGCGACTTCAGGGAGCGATTGGATGAGCGGGTACGCCGATCAAGGCGCTGCGTATCGCAACAAAACAGGCGAAGGCCAATGAGGCCGCGCAAGTTAGCATCTGAAAACAGGGTTCTTCGCGCAGTCGCTGGTCAGGATATGTCAGTTTCCCTTGGAAGGGCTGTACAAGAGATAATTAATACACCAACCCTAACCGATCTTGTGGGTAACGCCCCCACTGGTGTAATCGGTGGTATGACTGATGAGCAGAGATCACTGCGCATTCAGAATGACAAGATGCGTAGAAGCCGCAAAAGCCTGCTCGAAAGTCAGCTGCGTACAGCTACGGACCCCATCATAATCGAAAACCTTACGGGTCAACTTGACACGATTGACGTTGAGGGTGGAGATGAACGTGATGCGTTTGTTCAAGAGAGTATCGATGCTGGTAGATTGATTGATACAGACCAGCTTGAAGAAGAGTATGGAGACCGTCTAAAGTTTGATGGCCCTATGGTACGGCAAGAGGCGAAAGCCCTCTATGACCAAAAGAAAGCAGAGGCCGTTAGGCAGGCTATACTTGAGCGCAGCCCAAAGGGGTTTGCAGCCACAGCCGTAAAGCTAGGGGCCGGTCTTGTAAATCAAATGACTGACCCAATAGAAGTTGCATCTGCGTTTATTCCGTTTGTTGGACCCGCAGGCCGAGCATATTCGATTGCAAGGTTTGGTCGTGTTGGCGGTAGGGCCGCCCAAGGCGCTGTTGAAGGTATGCTTGGCGCAGCTGTAATTGAGCCTATATATTATGGGCTCTCCACAAGCCAGCAGCTGGATTACACGATGCGAGAAGCGTTGTTAAATGTTGGCGCTGGGCTTGTTCTCGGCGGTGGGTTTGGAACCATTGCTGGCGTTATGTCGCGTCATTCAATTGACGCAAATGCTGTCGCCAAATCTATTGAGCCAGACGCTTCTCTCAAAACCACTGTAGACCCAGAGGTAATCCCAAGCATTCCAAAAATGACAGATGTTGAAAGCGCAGTTGTTGCAAAACAAACTCGAGAAAACATATCAAAGTCTTACGATCTTTTGGGCGGCAAGGTCACAGCTGACATGGCTATTCGTCAAATGGTTAATGATATTGACGTAAATGTTTCGCTTAAAGCCCCGCGCATTCCAAGAAAACCGCAGACGATAACTGAGTTTATCCGCGCTAAAGGCGGGATGAACGATGAGGATGTTACCTTTAGGGGGGAGCTTGCATCTAGGGACGTTAAGGGCCGCGCCTCATACGTTACTTCAAGGGGAAATTTAGTAAACTCTCTAAGCAACCCTGGCAGTAACCTAAACGCTGACAACATAGCAGAGGCGGCTCAAGAAGCTGGGTTTATTACAAAACGAGATACTAATGAGCTTTTCGACGCAATTGACCAAGACCTGCGCGCAAAGAATGGCGATGGTGAATTTGTCTTCTCCATTGAAGACCAAGAAATGGCGGAAGATTGGCGCAATTTAAATGGAGCTAAATCCGACTACGATGCGGAAATTGAGCGCCGTTTAGATATTCGCAATGTCCTAGATGAAAATAAGGCAACCGATGTTTCTGATGAAGAAATTGCAATGATTTCAGAATACATGTCTCGCAATAATTCTACGATAGATGAGGCAACATATGAGATGGGCGTTGACCTTAGCCGTACTAAACTGCAAATGGAGTATGATTACGCGGTTGATCTAAAAAGCGATCCATACGCTGATTTTGAGGCTTCTATGCGTATAGAGGAAGCAGAGATACGGGAAGAGGCTGACATTGACTTTGGGCCAGACGAAGCGGTTATACAGCAGTTGAGAGATGAAAACTTGCTAACGCCGGAAAATATTAAAGAGCTTGATGAAATTGCGGCGCTTGACGCAGAATTTGCAGCGTTTTCAGACGTTGTTGACGCGGTATCAACCTGCATAGTGAGGTCATAATGGAAAATTGCTTAGACTTAGGCAAAAAGGTTAATAACAAACGCCTTGATGACCAGCAGGTTCTCGACATTTTTAACGATCTGCAACGGGCCAGAGATCCACAAAAAGCTGCAAACATGCTTCTTAACATTGAAGATGCAATGTTTCAGCGTGGCGCGTATCTTGTTGAGGGTGCAGACCTGGCGCGCAAGGTTGAAAAGCGTGGGCGTTACCTTAACATAATCGCAGAACATCGCCTAATGGAGTTGGCTGAGAGGGCTGATTCCGAATATGCAGACCCTAGCCTTGGGCTTGAGGCGGCTCTTGTTGGCGTTAATGCTTCTGGCATTGATGGAAATAACAGATCCGTTGCGGCTGTGGACTCTGCAATATTTTTAGAACACGCGGGTGGACTAATAGCAGATCTAAAAAAAGATGGCCTGCACACAGCTTACGTCAACATGCGCGGCCAGCTAGAGCGAGAAGTGTCACGGGTTTTAAGCGACCTAAACATGAGAAAACCAACTAATGCTGTTGATGCTAGTCCAGAGGCAGTAAAAATTGGCAAGATTATGTTTAAGTACCAGCGCAGCCTTTTAGAGCGCCAGAATAGATCAGGCGCTTACATAAGGTTAAAAGAAGGCCGCGTGGTGCAAGCCAGCCATGATCCAGGCGCGCTTAGAAAAGCTGGGTACGAAGAGTGGCGCGATTTCGTTGTAAAGAACGACATGCTAGATTTTGACCGCATGGATATTGCGCCGGAAAGAGTTGAGCGTTTCCTAGAGCTTTCTTACGCTTCTATTGAAAGCGGCATAAGGATTGCTAACGGCAAAACTACAGACGATATTGCCAAGGCTTTTAAGGGGCCAATGAACCTAGCGAAAAGGCAAAGCGCCTCTGGTGTCTTTACCTTTAAGAACGCGGATGCTTGGTACGATTACGATCAAAAATTTGGGCGCGGCTCATTGCGCGAGGCGTTTATGCAAGACATGCAATCTGCCTCAAGATCGTCTGCTTTGATGGAAACCTTTGGCACTAACCCAGAGGCTATGCTTGATAAAGTTAGAGATAGGCTTCTAAAAAAACATAGAAAAAACGCAAAAAAAGTTAGTCGTTTGCGGCGCGATAAGGCGCTTCTTACCCTTGATGCTGCAATGGCAGAGGTTACAGGAAGTGTTAATATAGGCTCATCTTCCAACATCGCTCAGTGGACGGCTGGATTTCGCAACATACAAACAATGGCAAAGCTTGGCGGATCTTTTATATCTGCCCTTTCAGATGTTGGCTTTATAGCAACAAACCGCATGTACCAAGGCCGCAGTATGGTTGACGCATGGGGTGATGCTTTTGGAGCAGTGTTTCGAGGCATGAACAAGGGCCAAATGAGGGATTTTGCAGATCGAATGGGCGTAGGCCTAGAGGGCCAGCTTGGAGATTTCTTTCAAAGGTTTAACCCTACGGACAACGTAAATGGTCGCCTGTCTAAAACTATGGGGACTTTCTTTAAGTTGAACCTGTTGCAGCCTTGGACGGAAGCAAACAAGCGCGGCGTTAGCTTAATGATTGCAAATGATCTAGGGCGCGAGGCAGGCAAGTCTTTTGATAAGTTGCCGGGTGACTTGCAACGTGTTCTTGGGTCATACGGAATTGACAAGGCAAGCTGGGAAGTTGCCAGAAAGGGCGTCAAAAAGGGGCCGGATAAAAGAGATTACATTTTTCCAGGTGACATTGAGGATACAAAGGTTCGGGAATCCATCTTTGCCTTGCTGGTAACTGAGGCTGATTTTTCTGTTCCTTCACCTGGGGCTAGGGAAAGAGCTATTTTGCGTAGAGGCTATAGACCAGGTACAGCTGCTGGCGAGTCTATTCGTTTTGTAACGCAATTTAAATCTTTTGGGGTTACTGCGCTAACAAAGGTTTTGGGGCGTCAAGTTTATGGCTACGGCGGTAAAACTCTAGCAGACCAATTAAAGAAAGGTGCGGGCGCAAACCTTGGGTTAGCAAACGCAATTATTGGAACTAGCTTTCTTGGGTACTTTGTGATGCAGGCCAAAGAAGTTATGCGTGGAAAAGAGCCACGACCAGCAACGCCTGAGACTTTTATGGCCGCAATGATGCAGGGTGGCGGTTTAGGGCTTTATGGTGACTTTCTGTTTGCAGAAACAAACCGTTTTGGCGGTGGGGGGTTCGTTTCGGACTTGCTTGGCCCTAGCGTTTCGACAGTAGGTGATTTTTCCGATTTACTTATAAAAGCCAAAAATGCTGGTTTTAACGGAGAAAAAAACCTTGGAGGTGACGCCGTTCGTCTTGTTAAAAACAACACACCATTTGCTAATTTGTTCTACACCAAGCAAGCAATGGACTATCTTTTATGGTATCATTTGCAAGAAATGGCGAACCCAGGCTACTTGCAGCGCTCTGAAAGACGAAGCCAATCCGACTCAGGGCAAGGCTTTTTGGCGCGCCCAAGTGATGTAATCCAGTATGGCGGAGGATTTAAGTAATGACGCCACCCCTTAAAAGGTGTATTCTACGCACTAGGAAAGACAAGGACTTGCTATGACAGTATCATCGAGCACCAACCGAGCAAGCTATAGCGGCAATGGAACGCTTACGACTTTTGCCTACGGTTTTAAGATCTTTGACCAGGATGAGTTGACAGTCATCCTTCGATCAAGCACCGGCGTCGAGACGGTTCAAACGCTTACAACACACTATACTGTAACAGGTGTAGGTGCGGCAGGGGGCGGCAACGTAGTGTTCGGAAGTGCTCCTGCGTCTGGCGTTACCATTGTTATTTTGCGCGAGTTGGATCTTAAGCAAGGTTTGAACTTGGTTCCCAACGATCCCTTCCCAGCGGAATCGCTAGAAAGCAGCTTGGACAAGCTGACATTTATGGTGCAGCAGCATAACGAAGAGCTTGGCCGGACGATCAAGGCATCGCGAACAAACGTGCTTGCTGGCTCTGAGTTTACAATCCTAGCAGCGGATCGTGCCAATAAAGTATTTTCTTTTGACGGATCTGGGGATCTGGCTATTACTCAAGAACTTGGCACTTTCAAAGGGAATTGGGCCGCTTCGACTGTTTACAAAGTTCGTGACCTGGTGAAGGACACCAGCACCAATAATATATTCATGGTAAAAACTGCGCATACTTCTAGCGGTTCTCAGCCAATCACCACTAACACGGATGCAGCGAAGTGGGATCTGATTGTTAATGCAGCCGCAGCGACCACCAGCGCCACAGCAGCAGCCGCAAGCGAGACAGCCGCAGAGGCAGCAGAGGCAAACGCAGAGACTGCTCAAGCGGCTTCTGAGGCGGCGAGAGACGCAAGTGTTACTGCAAAGGATGCAAGCGTTGTTGCAAAGAACGCAAGCGTTGCCGCGAAAGATGAGAGCGTAACCGCTAAAAATTCTTCGGAATCTGCGCTCGCCAGCTTTACGGGTCAGTACGCCACAGGATCATCTGATCCTAGCAGCAATTTAAATACCGGCGATCTGTTTTTCAATTCGTCAACAAACCTGATGAAAGTTTACACCGGATCTGCCTGGGTAGCACTTACCCCCAGCAGCTCTGCCCAGACGAACATCAACGCACTTGCGGCTTCCGCCGTTATTGCCGACATGGCAATTTTAGGCACCGATGCTATCGTCGCTGACATGGCAATTTTAGGCACTGATGCCGTTGTTGCCGATATGGCGATACTGGCAACAGACGCAATTGTTGCAGATATGGCGATCCTCGGAACCGCTGATGTTGTTAATGACATGAATATCCTAGGTACTTCTGACGTTGTAACGGACATGAATGTTCTTGCCACTTCCGATGTCGTCACAGATATGAATGTTCTTGCCACCGCTGATGTAGTCAACGACATGAACGTGCTGGGTACTTCCGCAACCGTAACTGCAATGAACCTTCTCGGCACCTCTGGCAATGTCACAGCGATGTCGAATGTTTCGGGAGCAATCTCCAACGTCAACACAGTTGCGGGAATAGCAAGCAACGTTACGACTGTCGCTGGCGTCAGTTCTTCGGTGTCGGCCTTAGCAGCATCCGCAGTTCTTGCGGATATGGCGATCCTAGCGACAGACGCCATCGTTGCAGATATGGCTATCTTGGCTACTGATGCGATCGTTGCAGACATGGCGATTTTGGCAACCGACGCCATTGTTGCTGACCTAGCGATACTAGCCACAAGCGATGTCGTAACGGACATGAACGTGCTTGCCACTTCAGACGTAGTTAATGACATGAATGTGCTTGGCACTTCGGCGAATGTCACAGCAATGTCAAACGTGTCAGGCAGCATATCCAGCGTAAACACGGTGGCGAGCAACCTTGCTAGTGTAAACAGCTTTGCAAACACATACCGCATTGCGTCAAGCGCCCCAAGCTCTAGCTTGAACACTGGCGATTTGTACTTCAATACCTCAACAAATGTCGTCAATGTTTATAACGGAAGTGCCTGGGTTGCTGCTTATGCGTCCCTATCGGGCGCGCTCACAGTCTCTAACAATCTTTCGGATCTAGCAAACGCAGGTACAGCCCGTACCAATTTAGGGCTTGGCAGTGCCGCGACCACGGCTTCAACGGCCTACGCTCCTGCTGCTGGTAGCTCCAATGTGGTCACGACAGGCGCTTTGAACAGCGGTTCAATAACATCTGGCTTTGGCACTATTGATATTGGTTCCTCTTCCTTTACAACAACAGGAACAGTGAACTTTGGTAGCTTGGCAGATGGTACGATTACCGTGACAGCATTTGTCGATGAAGATAATATGTCAAGTGACAGTGCCACCCTAGTGCCGACACAACAATCGGTAAAAGCTTACGTAGACAGTTCTGTTGCTACTGCAGCCACAAAAGGCTTTGCTATCGCCGCAGCAATAGTATTTGGATAAAGGAAAAGATAAATGACCGTAGTTAATCTCATCAACGTAGCAACTATTACACCAGTAGTTAATGCGGGTGCAGTAACAAACAGTAGAGCATCTATCATTGATGTTGCTGCTGATAAAGTTGCGAAAGTAAACTCACTAATCATTGCAAATGTGGATGGCACTAATGCCGCAGACATCACAGTTGAAGTGAGTATAGATAATGGCTCAAGCTATGTTGCTATAGCAAAAACTATATCTGTGTCTACCGACTCATCTTTAATCGTAGTGGGTAAAGACAATGGTTTTTACTTAGATGAGACTGACATCCTAGCGGTTACAGCTTCTGCCGCTGATGACCTGACTTACTTAGTTAGCTATGAATTGATGACAGACTAATGAGGACCATAGGCACCACATCTGTAGATGGTGAAGTACGGGCGGTTGCCTCCGGTGCGTTACCGAATGGTAAGCCTGTGATTGTTAATAGTGATGGGACTGTTAGTGTTGTTGGGGTTCAAAGCCAATCAACAGCCGCAGGGACACCTGTTGACCCTGATGCGGGTACTGGTGGGCAAAATACTGGTTGCGTCTTTGACTCTAACTCGAACAAGGTTGTTGTTGTTTTTAGGGACACAACAAATTCAGGTTATGGTACGGCAAGAGTAGGAACAGTTGACCCTTCAAACAACTCGATTAGCTTCGGCAGTAAAGCTGTTTTTAACTCAGGAAACTCTACCCAATTTGCTACCGCCTTTGACTCTAACTCGAACAAGGTTGTTATATCTTACGAAGATGGTGGAAATTCTTCTCAAGGGACTGCCGTTGTCGGAACGGTTAGTGGCACAGACATCAGTTTTGGGTCAGAAGATGTATTTGAGGCAGGTACTCCAAACGCTCAAAGGATGACCTTTGACAGTAGTAACAATAAGGTTGTTATAGCTTACGCAGATGGAGGTAACTCAAACAAAGGAAAGGCGGTGGTCGGAACCGTCAGTGATACTAGCATATCCTTTGGAACCCCAGTGCAATTCGAGTCGGGTCAATGTAACAACATAGCCATAACTTTTGACAGCAACTCAAACAAGGTTGTTATAGCATTTGCCGACCTAGATAATTCCTTTTACGGGAAGTCTGTAGTTGGAACGGTTAGCGGGACCGCAATTAGCTTTGGCAATTTGGTTACATTTAACAGTGCTAGAAGTACATTTATGAGTGCTGCATTTGATACCACCGCTAACAAAGTAGTAATAACATATAGCGATGGAGGAAATTCTTATCATGGTAGTGCCATTGTCGGAACGGTCAGCGGCACAAACATAAGTTATGGTTCTGAAGCTGTGTTTTATGCAGGTTCTGCCAACTATACTGCTACTAATTTTGATAGCGGCACTGGCAATATCGTAATATCCTATCAAGACGCTGCAAACTCTTATCGTGGTACTGTTGTAACTGGTACAGTTTCAGGAACGGGGATTGGCAGTTTTGGCACTGCTGTTGTGTTTGAAGCAACCGTATTAGAACACATGTTTACAACTTTCGACAGCACTTCAAACAGAGTCATAAATACATATGCTGATAATGGCGATGGAGATAAAGCAAAGGTTGTGGTAATCCGAGGACAGGGTTCTGTACCAAACCTCACCTCCGAGAACTACATCGGCATCTCTAAAGGCGTTGCTTCGGATGGCGGCACGGCGAGAGTGCAGATTGGCAGCGCAATTAACGGTGCGCAATCCAGCCTCACAGCAGGCCAGCAATATTTTGTACAAACAGACGGGACTATAGGCTTAACCGCTGATGACCCATCTGTACTTGCTGGGACTGCCGTTTCAGCCACCGACATCATTGTGAAAGGATAAACACATGAAGACTATTACCGATACCGCCACAGCCTTGAGCAAGTTTCTTGTTGCTGATGACGTTGTGATTACGCACATCAACGACAACACGCAAATCAAAGTTGGCGAGCCAGCCATGTACATCATCGGCTGTATGGATGTTACCAACGCCACGATCTATGAAAACGTGACAAACGCCCCCGAAGATTGGTACGGTAACAGGTACTTTTTTGATGGCACTGATTGGACTGCAAACTCTGACTGGGTAGACCCCCGCATCGAAGACGGGGAGTAATCACATGCGCACCATTGGTAATCCCAGCCCTACTGCACGGAAGCTGAACGCCATTGCCAGTGGTGTGCAAGGCGAGGTAAACGACAGGCAGGCATGTTTAACCGCTGGCCAGAGCCACTTTGTGCAGACGGGTGGTGCGCTAACCACAACCTCTGGAAATCCGAGTGTCTTCGCTGGCACAGCCATATCGGCAACAAATATTATCGTGAAAGGCTAGAGCATGAGAACTATCCCAGAGTTTAAAAAGGGTACGCATAGGGCCAAGGCTTCTGGTGCGTTACCGAATGGTAAGGCTGTTGTGGTTAATGCTGACGGGACTGTGAGTGTTATTTCGGAAACAAGTGCAAGTGCGAGCGTTGGTTCTTCAGCAGTTTTAGATGTTGCTTGCGAGGGTAATAACAATGCAGTTTACGATGTTGCTAACAACAAAACTGTGTTTTTTTACAGGGGAGCTTCCAATGCGGGTAAATGCGTTGTCGGAACAGTAGCATCAAACAATACTGTAAGTTTTGGCTCTGTTGTTACTTTTGAAGATGGTAGCGTTGATAGTTCTGTATCCGCTGTTTACCATGCAGCGGCAGGTAAAATTGTTGTTGTTTTCAGGGACGCCGGAAATTCGGGTTACTCTAAAGCTAGGGTCGGAACCGTCAGTGGAACCTCAATTTCCTTCGGAACGGTAGTCACGTTTTATAACGGAGGTTCTTCACAAAAACAAAGTGCAGTTTATAGCAGTGGTTCTGAAAAAATTGTTGTTGCCTACACTAATAATTCTACCGCCGATGGGTTTTCTAAGGTTGGTACGGTGAGCGGAACAGACATCAGTTTTGGAAACCAAGCAACTTTTGAATCAGGAGAAGTCGGTGGGAATGAAATTGGTATGTCCTATGATAGCAATGCTGACAGGGTTGTTTTTAGCTACCGAGATCAAAACAATTCTGGATATGGTACTGCTATAGTGGGAGCAATAAGTGGGACAAATATCTCATTTGGAAGCAAGGTTGTTTTTAAAAGCGCCACTACCTATGGTCATAGTTCGGTGTATGACCCAGTAGCAACGAAAGTTTTATTGTCGTATCGGGGTAGTGGTATAGAGGCTATAGTGGGAACTATAGACCCTTCAGACAACTCAATTTCTTTCGGCTCATCGGTTACTGTAAAAAGTGATGGGGTAGAAACTGCATCGACCTTATACGACGCTAACGCTAAATTCGTAGTTGCTGTTTATGGTTACGCTACTAATGACTCAAAAGTTGCACTGAAAAATGGAACTATAAGCGGAACTTCTGTGTCTTTTGGCTCAGAAATAATGTTAGACAATACAAGCGGTAATTCTACTACAATAGCTAATGGACCAAAAGGCTCTGCTTATGATAGTTCTTTAGGTAAAATTGTAAGTTCATATACCACTAACCCAAACGGCGATGGCCCAGTGGGAAAGTACGTTGTGAGTCAAAACGCCTTCACCGCCACCAACCTCACCGCAGAGAACTACATCGGCATATCCAAAGGCGGTGCATACGCATCAGGCTCAAGTGCAACGGTAGACATTATCGGCTCGGTTAGTGAGAACCAATCCAGTCTAACGGCAGGCCAGAGCTACTTCGTTCAGACAGACGGGACGATAGGATTAACGGCTGATGATCCAAGCGTCTTTGCAGGTACGGCAATATCTGCTACAAGACTTATAGTTAAAACATAGGAATACCCAATGGATAAACGAACCGTAAGCAGCGCACATGAGCGCATTGATGGCCTAGAAAAAGAGGTAATTGCCATGCAGACCGAGATGCGGATACAATTCAAAGATCTTTATGGACGGATCAAACGAATGGAAGCTATCATGATCGGGGCCACTGGTTTTATTATCTCGTTGCTTTTTGCCGTTTTGATTAAGATGGGCTAAAGTATAGCATATGGCTGTCCTTGAAACCATCATGGCGGCGAACGCGGCTTATGGCGTTATAAAGAAGTGCCTTGAAAATGGGCGTGAAGTTAAGGATATGGTGGGCCATGTTGGCAAGTTCCTATCCGCCGAAGACGAACTTAAAGATGCCGTCAGCCGTAAGAAGAATAACCCTTTGACTGCTATTACGGGTGGGGCAGAGGGCGATTGGGATGAGTTCCAAGCCCTTGAAACCATTCGAGAACAGCGCCGCGAATTAGAGTCGTGGTGCAGACTTTATGGGCCACCTGGAACTTGGGACAAGTGGCAATTATATCAAGCCGAAGCCCGTAAGGCCCGTAAGGCTGCACAAAAACAAAAAGAAAAAGAACGCGAAGAGTTAGTTGAAATGGTGATGATGTGCTTGGGGTGCTTGTTTGCTATCAGCGCAATGGCAGCACTTATCTTTGCGCTGGGTCGTTACGTGGAGAAATGGTGATGTGGTTTCTTGTGTGGTTTCAGTTTATGAATAATAACTTAAATTACCACCAGCTATCGCAGCACCCGGATCGGGGCGAGTGCATGAGGGCGAGAGATGATGCGAAGGTGCTGGTCACGAGTCAGAATATTATGGTGCAGTGTTTTGAGGTTATATCAGAATAGACTGGGAAAATACGTTGTGTGTGACAAAGATGGAAAAGTTGTTATAATAACTGAACACAGGCACCACGCTATTGCTTACGCAAGGAGTTTGAAAGATGTCAACTAAACTTGATGAGTGGAAAGTTTTACCTCGTCTTATGATGCTGGTTACAACTATTATGTACATTCGTTGTTTAGAGTGGGCGATGTCTCAACCAGATTTGTCTGTCAGTCAAGCGGGATTAATTTCAGTTGTAACTGGAGCTTTCACAGGCGCTTTTGGCATCTGGATGGGGAAAGAATCGACCACCACTGTGACATCAAATAAGATTGTACACGAAGAGAGGTACGACAAATGATACAGGCACTCATAGGTCCGATAGCTGAACTGGCAGGCGGATGGCTTAAAGGTAAGGCAAGCGCACAGGCTGCGAATGCCAACTTGAAGCTAGTCGAGGCGGAAGCAAAGGCTACCATCATGAAATCCGCCGCTACATCTGAGGCGGATTGGGAAAAGATT
>Ga0209816_1000414_pt1 | contig 34021 bp, 47 predicted proteins | sample CoawatmetaG01DNA_FD_187509 | JGI IMG/M metagenome (GOLD analysis project Ga0209816, IMG submission 187509) | Marine microbial communities from the West Antarctic Peninsula - Coastal water metaG017-DNA (SPAdes) (version 2) | ecosystem: Environmental > Aquatic > Marine > Coastal ...
GAAATCTAATGCTGCAATATCATAGGCAGGGTTATCAGCGGAAGACACAGAATCTCCGGTGCCGTCTAATAATAATGATGCAGTTCCAAAGTATTTCTGGGCAGTGTCTAGTTGAGCGTTGCCGTTGAAAGTTAAAGTTCTCGCTGCGAGTGACACATCTGTTGAGCTTGTCGCAGCATCAGAGCCGTCAAAGTGGGTAAGAAATTCTGTCTTTTGTTGAGCAAAAGTACCACCCGCTTGAGTGTCTGTTCCATTTGAAACATTAGCTCCACCTTCGATTAAGAAACCATTATTTCCAAATTTACTGTCAGACGGTTCAATTAATTTTAACTCAACAATCGTTGCTCGTTGTGAAGAATCGCCTTGAGTATCGGTTATCACGACACGATGATACGTGTACGATGCAGTATTAGTTACATCAAAAGATTTAGTCTCGCCTGCTGACCACGATAAACTAGATTGTGTATCTAACACTGTTTCCTCGCCATTGTATGCGCCAGAGTTTGACGCTTTTAACGTAAAGGCTGTCGGTGATCCCTCTGTGCTTCCAGAGTATCGTCCCATCATTGTGTATCGGACAACGTTCAATGCCGTTGGGGTCTTTATCTGTAGATAAGGGTTAGATGCGGGTGCGCCTCCTTGCCAACGATTAGCTTGTGCTAACACGCCATCAAATGCTTCAAAAGGCTGCTCACCAGTTGTTCCACCATTATCAGAAGCCACGTAACCGCTAGGCGCTGAGTTTCCTGTCATTGCTGGTATAGATGTTGTTGAGTTAATAGGATAGTCCCAAGAAGGTGCAGGAGCACTGTTGATCTGCCAGAATCCATCTGATGTTACTTCGCCGAATGATGTTGGGTCTAGGACTAGTCCGTCTATATATGTAGCTCTAGCTAAGTAACCATCTAAATACGAAGCAGCACCAGTTTGAAACCCGATTGTCACAGGCTTATCTGGGTTCATTAAATTGAGGTCAGTTGCACTAGATAAATTTACTCTTGTGCCAAAATCTGTGATCTGGGTTCCATTTACATAAATATTGACACAGCCATTTCCCGTGGTGTCGCCATCATAGTTTACAACAATGTGGTAGTATGCAGAAGTGTCTCTAAACAGGGAATTTGTAATATGATTTATAATAGCAGTGCCGCCATCATTCTCGCACATCACTCTTATTTGATAACTACTAGTTATATATACCCAAAATGCTGTACCAACGCCACCGCCTCTGGCTTGATAAATCAACATAGTGTCAGCAAACTCAGAAGGCTTTACAATAAATTCAACTGTTCCTTGACGTTCATCACCCGCACTTGACGGTGTCCGCGACAAGAACCCACTGCTCCCATCAAATAATCCACTGCCTTCGATGATATGCCCAGTAGCTCCACCTGCACCAGCCGCACCTATTAATATATTATTACCTAACATTATTTTTTATGCTCCTGCTTTAACGTCTAATGAAGCTACTGCATGTACGTCAGTAGAAGTTCTAACTATGTAATCTATCCTGTCTACAGCGGCTGCAGCTGTCGATAGTGTTGGGGCTGTACCTCCAGCAAAGTGCCATTCAGTGGCATAGGATAATGTCCTACCTCCTGTTCCATCTTGTATAACAAATATGGACCCGCCAGACCCTGCCACTGCATTAGTGGGGGTACTCAACGTCCTATTGCCAGCCAAGGTCAATGCAAAGTTTGAGCCTTGATTAAATGATAGGGATACTGAGGCCGCATCAGTCAAGGTCAATATGTTTACAATAGTATTCTTAGTTACATGAATGGCTGTGACACCCACTGATGTAGCGACTACAGCGGCTGCAGATACTATACCACTAAATGTATGTGAGGTAGAACTTACATGTCCAGTAATAGTTCCCCCAGCCAAAGGTAATCTAGTTGCTATTGATGTGGCTAAGGCTACACTAACTGCTGTGATCTTAGTATTGATTGATGTTTTAGCTGCAAGATTAACTGCAGTCAATGCGGAAACTGCAGCCACAACAGTATTGACTGAGGTAATGGCAGTTAGATTAGTTTTTGATAGGACTGATACTGCAGCTATATGGGTATTGCTATTCCCTATAGAAGTTGTTAGGGCGGCACTGACTGCTGTGATCTTAGTATTGATTGATGTTGTAGCAGCCAAGTTAGTTGCTGTCAATACTGAGACTGCAGCTACCACAGTATTTACCGATGTTATAGCAGTTAAATTAGTTTTTGATAGGACTGATACTGCAGCTATATGGGTATTACTATTCCCTATAGAAGTTGTAAGGGCTGCGCTGACTGCAGTGATCTTAGTATTGATTGATGTTGTAGCAGCTAGATTAGTTGCTGTCAATGCTGATACCGCTGCTACCACAGTATTCACTGAAGTTATGGCAGTTAAATTAGTTTTAGATAGGACAGATACAGCGTCTACCCTAGATGTCATAGCCGCACTGACTGTACTTAGGCTGGCTGCAGTGGCTAAAGCATTACCCCCAACTGTGATTGCTGTTGTAGCAGCCAAGGTCCCAACAGAGACTACAGCACTGAAGACACCTGATGTACCACTGACCACACCAACAAAGTTTGCTGCCGCTATTGATGCCCTAGTAACTACCTGTAATGTATTTGTAGTGAAGTCTGTCAGGGATGTATCATATCCATCAACAGTTAAGGACTCAGCAAATAGGTTAGTTACTGATATAGCGGTTGCATTTATCTTTGTCGCCCTAAGGGAAACTAGGGCTACATCTTTTAAGGATGTTATACCATCAACAGTTATAGCGCCGACAAAATGGGAAGTACCGGTGACTGATACTGTACCTGATCCATGGATATTAGCTACATTTAATGTTGCAACACCTAAGGTGGCTATTGAAGTTGCAGTGGGTATACCTGCACTTACTAGTTGACCAAAAGAGTTGAACTCTCCCTGAATGAATGGTCCATATGAAGCTGAAGTTATACCAGTGGTATTTAATGTTATGGTTGGATTACCTGATACACCATTACCATTGGTGACTGATACACCTCCACCGGCTGTTATGGTTCTTCCTGATGCCGATCCACTACTCATACCTACTAAGCCTGTAACACCAGTTATATCTGCGTTAGCATTAATGGCTGATACACTTGCTGTTAAAGCTACTCCACCAATCTGTAGTGTACCATTAACATTTACTGTAGAGTTACTTACTTGTAAAGCACTGGCTGTACCTTCACCATCCTCAATGGATCGTAAGGTTCCATCGACCCCACTATTACTATTGGATACCTGAAGTAGGTCTTTATAGGTATTGGCAATCTTCTTACCTGTTAATGTAGCCATCTTAAGTTAAACTCCAGTAAGTGTCCTGATCTTCCCAAGTGGAACTTTGTCTATCCCAATCCAGCTGACGCTCTGAGAAGTTCTCAGGACTATTATGTCTGACAATACCCTCAGCCTTATGGGGTGCCGATCTATTCTGTGGGTGGTTCTTTAAATCAAATGTACCATCAAAGTCTGTGGGGCACATTAATGAGCCGTAGCTGTTCTTTTTTAGTTGGCTAAGTTTATACCTGAAGCCACAACCTTCACAGATTCCAAACATGTTCTTTTGAGCCATGACTGATTAAGCCCTATTTAATCTTGGACGGAAGAATAGTGAAGTTCTTTCACGATCTTCTGACATAGCATCTTTCAATCGCTCAGTATAATCAGCCTTCAATAGGGCAATTCTTTCTACCGGAACATTGGGACGTTTGATTGATAGCTGATAGGCTAGGCCAACTGTTAAGCATGGTAGGAATCTTCTAGGGACATCAGCAGTTTGAATTGCAGACTTATCAACATCTTCCAAGTATCGGAACTTTTCAAAATGTATAATGTCGGTACTGTTTTCAGGGAGGGGCCATACAAATACATTTGCCGTATCCCTTGAACGCCTAATAGCATACTGATTAGGTCTGCCTGACTGAGTTTTATTGGGGATTAATAGGTACTCTTCCATACTAATTCTTGATAGCTGAGTAGAGCTATTGTTACGTTCTATGACAGCCTCCAATACATCAATGGTACTTGCTCCTAAAACATATGTAGACGTACTTGCAGCTACTGTGACTGCAGTAGTCCCTACAGTCCATAGGTTTACACCTTTGTTCTGCCAGTCCGTTAAGATAAGGTTGATGCTTCGACGGGCACTCTTAGGCTCATGACCAAGAGTTGTCTCACCACCAATCATTTCAGTTGCTTCCTGAATTACCTCATCTATATCTAAATTAAAATTATAAGTACCTGAAGTAGCCATGATATCCTATCTCTTACGTCCCTGTTGAACTCTCTTTAGTGTACCATTCTTTAATTTCTTTGCAAGCTTCTTACGAACATGAGGCCCTTTTGAAGGCTTTCGTTTGATTTGCATAGGTATCATTGATCTATTCATTGCCATTATTATTATTTATCTCCTAGTAAGGTTTGCATCCACGGGTGCCGTGATTAGTTTTCATACCTACTTTACCACCAGACATGAGTTTTGTAGCATTCTTACGTTTAGCAGCTCTTTTTTTAAAAGCAGCTGTTTCGGCATCCAATTTTTTGGACATAGCTTCCTCCCGTGCTAAGCCTTTAGCATCAGGTGTTTTGCCTGACCTAGCAATGATTGTACTTGAATAACTTCTACTAGGTACACCCTTGGAATTAAGTGTATATACAGGCTTAGGCTTAGTAGCCTTCTGCTTAGTATCCTTCTTAGGAGGATTCTTAGCCTTATTAGCCTTATTAGCCTTCTTAGGAGCTTCAACTCCCGGTGCGCGTTTGATATCCTTCCTAGACTTTGCAATCTCAGACTTCATAAGCTTCTTATCAGCTTCGGAGATTACATTGGAGCCACGCCCAGTCATCTGATCCTTGCTCATTCCTTTGTAGGGATTGGCAGCTTTACCTTTTGGAAGCATATTGATCACCTGACCAAGACCAATCTTATTAGCATTTTTGATATTAGGGTTAGCCTTCATCAATGCAGCTACTGTGAGACCATTCTTCTTGGCAATCTGTGATAGGGTATCACCTGACTTGACTTTATAAGATTTCTTAGGAGATACAAAATCTACAACGGCATTAATCCCTTTCCCAATAGCTTTAGGAGCGACCTTTGCTAAGTTATCCTTATCCTTAACAGGTTTCTTTAAAGCTTGTCCAACAGGCTTATTAGTGATCTTAAAAGGACTATCTTTTAAGAATCCTTTTGCTTTAGGTTTCTTAGCTTTAGAAGCTTTATCAGTACCTAGAAATTTACGAATAGATTCCATCAGTCCCTCACCTTCTTTAAGCTTTACAGTACCGCCTTTTTTTAAATTTAAACTACTCATAGACTTTTTAACAGAAGCAGCTTTAGCTTTCTTATTATCATCAGCAGTCATAGAGTTGTATGAACGATTATTAAGTTTAAAGTCACCTTTTTTATTTAAAGGAAATTTTTGACCATCAATAGTAAATGAATTTTTACCGGCTAAACGAGCTTTACGTGCAGCAGAAAAAGCTTGTCTAAACCCTACAGCTGAAGCAGACTTCTTTTTATAGACAGGATACTCACCACCCTTTGTTTTTTTAGTTACCTTCTTAGGAAGAATACTACCTTTCTTTTTCTCTGTAGCTATATCAGTGTAGGCTCCTCCTAAGTTAGCTTTACCTAAAAATACACTTTTATTTTTAGCCTTCTTAGCTGCCAACGCTTTCTTAAGAGCTACAGATTTTTTAGATTTAGGAGATGCTCTTTTTTCCATAGACGCTTGAGCTTTCTTCATTATATCGAATGCCATAACAAGTATATCCTTTTAAGTTAATTATTTAGTACGTGCTTTGCCCCAACCCTTTTGGGGAGACAGCCGCCCGCCTGATTTACGTTTGACTGTGCCATTTGTTTTACGTTTCTTAGGCTCCCTCTTAGGACCACCTAAGCCTTCTTCTCCTCTGGACTTATGCCCAAGGATATTCTTACCAGAACCCTTACGTTGCTTCTGATGACTTAAGCCACGATTTTCTGGTAGCTGTGATTCTAGATGAGCTATCAATTCCCTCCGTTTAGGGGACATAGCTCTAGCTCTCTGGTTTTTAATAGCTTGCTGGATTTGGTTTGGAGTTACCTTACCATGTACCTCACCAGTAACTGGATCAATATAATCTGTCTTAGCATTCTTAGCTTTACGCTTAGCATAACTATCAGACTTGAGTTGTTTAGTCTTAATAGTGTTCCCCCTTTGACGGTTATATGCTTCCTTATCAGTTTTGTTTATCTTAGCTAATCTAGCCTTATCAGCTTTAGTAGCTGTACCGTCCTTCTTCTTCTTCTCTAACTCTACAGTTGTCTTAGCCTTCTTACGTGTAGCAGGACTAGTCTGATCTCTGAAGAAGTTAGTAACACTATGCTTACCTCTGGTAACTTTCTCTCCTTTAGTCCCAACATCACGGGCATGATTAACGCTACCACCTGTCTCAGGGTCTAAGGCTGCACCTTCAGACACTTTAAACTTCTTAGCAAATGTACCCTTACCCTTCATTATAGGTTTATTAGGGGAGTTCTTTTTTGCCTTTGTTCTATTTTCAGCAAGCATCTCTGATACCCGCTTCTTCTGAGTAGCTTTACGTCCTGCTACAGTTTTAAGAGTCTTCTTAGGCTTAGGTGAAGCTTTTTTCTTAGCTGGTGTAGCTTTCTTTTTCTTAGTAGAGGCCTTCTTTTTCTTAGGTCCCTTCAGTAAATCTATCTCTATTACACTACGCACAACTCCCGGATTTGGCTTCTTACGTGTAAGAGCCTTCTTCCCTATATTATATAATTTCTTCACTATAGCCATAACTTTAAACTCCTAGATTATTTATTACGTTTCATAGCAGCTTTTTTCTTAGCCGCATTCTTAGCTTTTTGATCCGGGGTTACTTTATTGACAGGGCGTTTCATATCCATCAACTTCTGAATCTTAGCATCAATAACTTTATTGTATGCCTGTGTCTGAGGACCAGCCTTTTTCTTAGGGAAACCCTTCTGACCCCCTTCACGTTTGATTTGTGTTTTAGATTTAGGCTTCTTCTTTTTACCTGAAGCTTTCCTAGCAATCTTTATGCCCAACCCTAATAACTTACCTTGCATACTCATATCTTTAATTCCTATCTAGCGTTTACGAGCCTTGCCCCAGCCACGTTGTTGAATGCTTTTCTTTTTAGAACCTACCTGACCACCATACTTACGCTTATCGAAGTAGTCATCAGGATCAATCCTGACATCACGATCTGCCCCACGCATGAAGTCACTTGCCTGACCTTCACCTGTCAAGCCATGAACTGGATCGCCAGAGTCGAAGGCTGTGCCTGTACGTTTGTCAGGGCCTTTACCGGTTCCAGATACGCCACCTTGATGAGCCATACCGCTCAAGCGAGATTCAAAATCTTCATAGGTCTCACGTTGCTCAGACTTACGTTGGGCTTCCTTCTTTTTAGTTCTTGATAACTTAGGCTTAGTACCTACACCCTTACCAACCGTAGTAGTGAAAGACTTTCTACCTTCCTGATCACGGGACTTCATAGCCTTGCGAAGTGTATTGGATGCTTTAGATTTATCCTTATCAGAGTTTAAAGCAGCCTTAGCCTTCTTCTTCATCTTTTTTGGAGCCTTCTTAAAGGATGTTGGGGTCATAACCTCACCCTCAGCTTTAGGAGGTCTAGACTTTTTAGCAGCTTCAGCTTTACTACCCATAACTTTTATGACACGCTCAACACGGGCCTTACCGAAACCTTTTACTGCAGCTTCTCTACCATGCTTACCGGCAAACTTTTTAATTGCTGTTTGAGGGACACCCTTTTTACCTTCTCCTGAGTATTTACTGATGACCCGTTTGGCTAGGTCTAGTACTTTACTGCTTATTGCTTTTGCCATTTCTAAGCTTCCTTAACATTTGTTACTGGTTGTTGCATATCATCTCGCCTTGTTCGATTAGCCTGATTACGGAGGGCCATTACAGCTTCTTTATATTTACCTTCATAGTTAGTCACAGCGGAATAGTTTTTCTGGAATAATAGGGCTTCTATTTGTGATGCATAGAATAGGGCATCGTAGCAAAAGTCGGTAAAGTAATTATTGTCATTTGTACTTGTCAACGTTACAGGTCTACTTATATGTGCAATAGTTCCATCTAATGTAGTATCTGGTGTGGGTGCCAAAGCTATTGCTGTATTGGTCAGTCTAGTATAATACTTGGGAGTACCTGTGGATGCTATGACAGGCCAGTAGTCATTCAAATACTCACTGGTCCTCATCAACATATTTATCTTAGTCCCAGCATTATTTATGAAAAAGTTTTTAATAATACGTGTACCCAATGGTAGGGTTATATTGCTATTACTATTGGACACTGCTACAGATGTATAGGTTACCAGACCTGTATCATCTAAGTCCTTAGTTAGTTTTTCTTCAGCCCGATTAATCATACTGGGAATGTATGCTAGGAATTCATCACCGTCATTCTCATTGACCCTGATCAACTCTGTAACTAACTCTGAATAACTTGCCATGTACGTAGTCCCCTATACTTTAGCCGTAGGTTACTGTTATCGTCGATGCAGAGGTAGGTGCAGCTATTGATACTAACCCATCAACCTTTAATCCAAAGTCTGCAAAGTTAATATATGCATGATCGGATGCGGTAGCCACAGTAAACATAAAGATGTTACCTGCAATGTTACCCAATGGTGTAGTGGATGTCCCATTAATGGTAAACTTACCAACACCTGTAGCATAGATTGATCTAATACGTGTGTCTTGAACAACTACACTGGTGGTAGCATCAACTAAAACTCCGCTGCCGTCTAGGTAAGCTGAACGAATATTGGTAGCCATATTATTTATTCCCCAAGGTCAATACGTTATATCTTTGATATTTAGGAGTATAATGGCTATACATACTATACGCAAATAAAAAGGCCTACCAGCTTAATAGCTAGTAGGCCTTAATATTATTAGTTAGTGTTTTAGGCTACCCAGATCAACTTGATCCAGAAGCACCAAACCACTGCCGCCAGTCTGACCAACCGAAAGCATAACGCTCACGACACTTATAGCGGATGTTGCCGGTATCGAAATCAGGCTCCATCTTAGTCTGTAGACCAACACGGTCAAACATCTTAGTACCATTAGACTGATCCGTCTTTAAGAACCAAGCATTGGTATCGGAGAAGCGACGATTAACGAAAGCTCCACCGGGAACAGTGCCCATGCTCATGATAGCGTTGATGTTGTTCTGTGCAAATCCTGTAGAAGCAACGTTACCGGCAGTAGTTGTACCGGGGCTGCGAAGGATTTGCTCAGCAGTGAATCCTAGATCACTAGGGATGTGTAGAGACTTGGCGCTTGCACCAATTAGGATGTTACGCTCATCCTTAGTCTTGGAGATTGCAATAGATGCAGTTTCCAATGCAGCCTCAGATAGGTCAGTAGCACCGATTAGGTTGCTCTGATTACCTGACAAAGTCGGGTGAGCACTACTGATCATTGCTACACCATCACCACCAAGGTAGGATGCTGAGAATGCATTGTTGTACACATCAGCTGCCTTGACTTGCTTTGTATTACTCATGGCACGGGCCAGAGCTTTAGCACGAAGCTTGGCAAACGAATCATAAAGATTGTCTTCCATAGCTTCTTCGGTGATAGCAAAAGCTAGGGCAATCGTTTCCATAGTGTAACGAGCCGTGTAGCCTTCCTGTGCTTCATCATAGGATACGGAAGAACCTTCATCCTTAGTTGGAGCGGTTCCGAAACCTGTGAAGAGTACTTCTTCTTCAAAGGCACGATCTGAGGACTCAGTTTCAAATAGAACTTTATGCTCATCTGCAACTTCACCATATTCCATACCGAAGACTTCATTAAGTCCCGGCAGTAACTGCTTACTTATCGCTGAACGATTAATAGCCATTTTTTAATTTCCTTTCCTATTAAGTAGCTGATAAGGCAACAGTGACGTATGCATCAGCATGGGTGAGTAAACGAACTTCAACCTTTGTGAATGCGTCACCGATGGTGTTACCGGGTTCTTTAATGATTGCGATAGGCACTAATGCACCTGTCGAGGCTCTAGTTGATGGTTCAATGCCGAAGCCTGAACGACCAGTTACTGTTGAACCGGCACCAAGCGTAACAGCCATTGCCCAAGTATTTAAGTCTGCAGCAGTTACTGGGGCATCAGAGTTGATAGCATACGTCTGCCGCTCATCATCATAGATGTAGGCTTCGATATTACTTGCTGACGTTCCAGCAGGCCAGTACTTAGACCATGTAGGTGTGCCATTGACATCATACTTAGCGCCTGCAAAGACACCAAGTACTTTTTCAGTGGTAGCTGCATAGACGTTAATATTACCAAGAGTGGTTTTAACTAGGTCGCCGGAAAAGATATTCGCATTATAGCCGGAAGCGATAGAGTAGACGTTAGTACCTGAAGTATTGGCACCTGCCCCACGCTTACGGTATGGACGAAGACCGTCGAGTGCTTTAACAGTACTCATATTGTATTCTCCTAAGTGGATTGATTGGATAAAAATGTCAAGGGTAACTAGGGTTTCCTAATTAATTAAAAGAAGGTGTTCGTCCTTTCGTAACTTGACTACGGGATCGGTTGGAAATTGGCATACGAGAATCATTTGCTTGGTCAAGCTGTGAGTGAACTGCGTCAATCATCTCTCGACTTTTATTCTCATAGTATTCTTTCCGTGCCACAGCTTTTCCTGTCGGTATCTTTGCGAGACCTAAATCTCCCCGGCATACCGTTCCTGTGTGGCGACCTGACTCCTTCACGAAAGAGTTATATTCCATTTCTGGTGCTTCTTCAGACTGTACAAACGACCAACCTTCATGGAGGCGCTTACCTAGATTAGAGATATCATCCTGACCTTTAAGGGTCATTCTAATCCATCTGAGTGACATACCTTGAGAACTAAACCGGTCCCGAACTTCTTCGGGGATTTCTAGGAAGTCTGGTTCTTCAAACGTGTATTCTTCCTGTCTGGTATTCTGATCTCGTTCATTGGAACTACGTGTATTAACTTCTGGGAACCGTGACATATTATTTACCTCCGCGATTAATGTTGATTGTTGAATATTCACCATCTGCAGCTTCAGCTTCTAACTTACTGGCTGCAAACCTGTCCAATGGTATATCCCACTTTTGGGCCATTGCTACATCTTCACGGGTCAACTTAACTTTGTTGGACTTCCCGCCAGACAGTGTTGGTGCAGTTGTACGCGATCCCCCTGCAACCATCTGAGGAACTTTAGCTTTAGGCTTAAGCTCCTGAGTTTCTTCAACCAAGTCTTCAACTTGTTCTTCTTGGGCTACGTCAAACTTCTTAGGGAAGTTCTCTCGTAGTCGCTGATCGACCTCATCATAGAACTCATCATCTGATGGATCAAAACCTTCAGCCTTTAATTGTGCATCTATATGTAATGCAGCGGCTGTTAAGACTTTGTCTTCACCGAACCATGTATTATCTTCAGTCCATGCTACAGCTTTAGGGTCATAGTTTGACTGTTCAGCTTGTGGTGCTTGGATAGTTTCTTTAGGTTCTTCGGCTTCCTCAAACTCTTTATAGGCTTCTTGACTCTGCTTAATAAGCATCATCTCAGCTTGAGATTGGGATAGATTGGTTTGGGCTTGAACAATAGCATCAGTGTCTTCAGATTCTAAAGCAGCTTTATAACTATGTTGTGCCTGTGTTATACGATCTGCAACAGCTTTACCTGATGCATCCATATTAGCTTTTTGAGTTTTAGTATATTCAATAGTCTGTTTTTTTATAGCATCTTCCAACTCTCTGATACGGGTTTCACGATTGACTAATTGGTCATCCCGATCTTTACGTTGTTTAATCAGTTGTCGGATTCGCTTTTGGGCACCTTTTGTTTCTATGCCGTCAAGTTCTTTTGGGGGTGTAACAGATTCTTGATTAGTCTTTGAAGACTCTTTAGGGTCACTTTCGATTTCAAACTCTACTTTTGGAGTTTCTTCTTTTGATTCCCTTGGGTCTACTTTCGACCATTCTTCTTTATCATCTTCTATCTCAATGTCAAGCTGAACTTCAGCCATATTTATTCTCCTACGTTGGCGGTGAACCAATCGGTATTAATATTCACCTATAGTTTATTGTATAACATACATCTAAGGGGCTATGCAAATAAGCTTAGTTTGATAGATTATATGTTGGGTCTAGGTCTGCTGCATCATCCAGTGTCATTACTGCCTGATCATCATAGATCAATAGGAGTTTAACACCCTTATAGATCATTTTTGTACCTACATGTTTATGGTATGAGATGGTATCTCCAACTTTACACCATGGCCCATTGGGGAACTTTTCTTTATCTTGGTAGGCCGTATCACCCAGAGAGAGGACCCGACCAACTGTTGTTAGGTAGGCCATGTCATCACGGGTTGAGTCAGGCAGGATGATACCACTCTTTGTCTTAGCTTTTACTGAGACAGGTCTCACTAGGATATGGTATCCATTTAGTTTTGGTAACTTTTTAGGATCAGGCTTATCAGCATCTTCAATCCATTCGTCGTTTTTTAACGCTCCGGCTATCGGCATTTGCATATTAAAAATCTTCCTTATCTATTTCATCTAGGTTTTTAGTTAAGATATCCTTGATGAGGGATTGAGTCTGGTACATACCTTCAACTTTACCTACCATAAACTGGTACTCTGCATAGTTGGTGGCTGCACCTCTACTCAACGAATCAACATGGGTATCAATGTCTTGCTGGATAAGATAATTGATCTCTTTATATATAGTCATAATGTTAGTTATACACAAGGACTATTTCATATGCTAGGACTTTTTAGTTTTATTATCGTCCACTAGGAGCTTACCTATAACATCACCGACCTTCATACGTTCTTCTTGAGTGAAAGACTTGTCTTGTTTGATTAGATCAGTCATAGCTTTGATTGCTTCCTTCTGTAAAGCTAGACTACGATCTTTGGTCTTTTCTTCGATCTGGGTTAATGCAGTGGCACCCTTTTCGTAGGCTTTGAGTGCAAGTTCTTTTTCATCTAGGTCAATCTTACGATTGGCAATCTGGGACTCACTCAACTCTTTAGCCAATGTCCCTTCGACACGCTTATCATCAATGATTAATCTTTGTTCTTCCAGCTTAACCATTTGTTCTTCAGGTGAACTTGGGCCTTCAGCTGCAGCTTTATTGGCTTCCATAACCTGTGTAGCTGCCTGCGTCATAGCCATCTGTAATACCTTAGGGTCTTGACCATCCGCACCTTTGGTTATCTCCTGAGTCATACCATTCATTTGTTCCTGATACTTCATGATACTGTGTTCTTGGATATTTGCAGTGATTAGGGGGACTACCCTCTGCATGATAGGTGAGGCACCATTGGCTGGGTCTTGTAGGTATGCCATCTTAACCTGTATGTGTGCATCATGTTGCTGCCCTGCAAAAGCCTTGATAGGCATACCTTTAACTGCAGCCATCAAGTCTGATACTGGGTCCATAGGTTGAGGGTCAGGCTTCTTAGGCATAATCCTATCTAGGTTGGGCATGTTTGCCGACTGAAGGATTGTCTTATTTAATTCCTCCATGTCGAACATACCGGCAGGGGAGGTCTGGGCCATTTGCATAGCCATCTGGTTCATCATCATCCTATGTGCATTGGACGGAACATTGGGATCAGATACTGGGATGATATCAATTCTACCATCATAGTCAGACTTTAGGGCTTTGTTATCATAATCATTAAGCTCATATGGGTACTCATCAGGGAGGAACTCGTAGTTTAATCTGGCAAGAATCTTAAGTTCTTCTTTTTGGGCTTTATGTAATCTTTTATGTACCGCTGAGAAGAACTTACCTGATGCTTCTAGTAGGGCCATCGTAGTACCTACTGGACCCTTATTACTACCGTCTGAGATAACCTTCTCTGTAGAGTCTGCAAACTTCTCTCCGACACCGGATACAAACTGTAGCATCTGGAAAAGGGTCTGGGATGGTTCTTTGTAGGGGAGTGGTACGATAGACTTGGTTAAGTCCATACCGGTTGCCTCTACTTCTTTAAACTCACCGGGGGCTATAGGATCATTGTCTCCGGTGATACGGACACCCTTAGCTTTGAAACCTGCAGGTAGAGTTGCAAACTGACCAGCATCCACTAAGGCACGTAGGGCTGAGGTAGCTGTCATTGTTAGGTTGCCCAAGAAATGCATAAGTCCCAGACCATAGAATCCAAAACCGGGGACAAACTTATAGTGGACAAAGAAGTCTTTCTTTATTCTACGTGGGTCATCCAAGTTATAGTTACGTCGAATAGCTAAGATAGTCCCACTGTCTAAGTCTAGGGTAACAATGTAGGGGAGTGTCAACTCGGTATCATCTTCATCAACTTCTATGTCAAGGTATGTGTGTTGCTCCAGTAATGTAAACTGTGGATCATACTCAGCCTGAGGAGAGACACCCATGACCTCATTCATCTTTATAGCCATACCAGCCAAGTTTGGCTCTGCAGCATCTCCTAAGTCTACGTCCCTATACATTCCTGACACTACTTCACGTTCCATCTCAATAGGGGACCTATAGATGACCTGTGTGTATCTGGCAGCTTTCTGTAGTGATGTAGCAAAGTTTGATATGTAGAACTGGTTAATAGGTACAAACTCTGAAACGTTTACACCCAGCCCCACATCATGGTAGACCTTCTTGAATGCCGACCCAAATAATGGTAGGTGGAATAACATCCGTTCCTGTTCATCAAAGTACTCAGGCATCTCATCAGTGATCTGGTAGTTCATGTGGTTCTTGATACGGTTTGCCTGATTTAGTTTACCTTCAGTTTGTTTACCGACCACCTTTGTCTTGACTGGACCTGAAGCAGGTAGTAACTCTTGGATGGCTTTAGATTGGAACTTAACTGCAGACTCAATCAGTAATGGATGAACTGCAGTACAGGCACCTTCAAATGGCTCTGATGTTTCTTCAATCTTCAACCCTAGTAGGTCAAAGCCTTTATCAAACATCTGTTCCCACTCTTCTCTGGAGGACTTGTCAGACTCGTAGGCATTGATTACCTGAGTGGATATGATCTGTAGGTCTTCCTCATCCATCTTATCTACTAGGTTCTCATAGAAACCATCAGTGGACTTGGGATCAAAGTCTGGTATCTCAGACTCCCCATTACCTTCAAGGTCAATAATTACATTACCATCATCATCAAATACTAATGTAGACATGGGAGATTCTAAATCCATCTCAGACGGATCAATCATAGGCTCATCAATATTGGTTGGTTCGTTTGGGTTTTTAGCTATAGCCATGTTTGATTCATATCCAATGTAATTAATATATCTATGTATATAATTAGAGTGTTGTTGGTTTATTAATATGGCTGAGTATATAGTCTAATCAGTATTAATGCAAATGTTTTAAACTATTATACTTTCCAGTAGGACCTCTTCCTAGCCCTTGGGGAGTCTATAGGGTCATAATTGGGGTCTTCAGGGTGTAGAATGTTCCATGAATCCCTCATATATTGTATAGCCATAGTCATACAATCAACTTGGTCATCATGTGCAGCATTGGGGAATGTGATGGCTTCTTCATACAGATCAACAGCCCAGTCTTTATTGCTTGGTATCCAGACCCTACCAGACTCCATAAGGGGTGTTGAAGCGTAGACCCTACTTACTTTATCCCTGTCGGGGAGATAGTCTAATACTGGCAGACCAGCCCTCCTCAGGTCCTGCAGCAGTGATTGTCCTGATGCCTTCTTCTCTATTATACAGATGTCTGGTCTGTACATGTCATGCATCTCTTGAGCTTTTCTCCTTAGCTCTGGATATTCAAATCTATCCTTTACATTGCTGAGGAGGATCATGTTGGATACATAGGCTTCTGATCCTTCAGAGTCCTGACCCATCTGCCCAAAGATACCCCATGTCTGTATCACTGAATAATCTGCAGTCTTTGAAGTACTGAAAGCTGTATCATATGTTTGTAGTATAAACTCACACTGTGGAGGGTCTTCTTCATCCCACCACTGGAACCACTTCTTCTTAATGATACCACCCTCATCCGGCTGTGGGTCCTGCATGTATAGGGCATTCCAGTAACGACTACCGTTGGCAGCTTTTATTTCTTCTTCATCTATCCTTAACATCTCATCTGACTTCCACTCTGGAAAGTATGATGAACCCACATCCATGTTCAGTAGTTCTGCAGCGTCTTCATCTAACCATGCAGGTATCTTTATAACCTCCCACTTATTGGTCATGTCATTGTCCGACTCCTGCTTCAATAGCCATCCACAGATGTCATCATAGTGATACCTAGTATTTATTATTATGATGGCACCATTGGGCATCACACGGGTCCTTAAGCCTGAAGGATACCATTCTTTTATGTAACGTCTACCGGCTTCTGAGAAGCTATCATCCTCCGACATTACATCATCAAGTATGGCTACGTGAGCGCCACGACCTGCCAACTTAGACCTGACACCGGCTGCGTAGTATTTACCTCCTTTACTTGTCATCCATTTACCGGCAGCTTTAACGTCTGCCCTTAGCTGTACACCATTAAACATTTCTTGGAAGTCTTCATCGTTGACAATGTCCCTGACTGATCTGCCGAAGTCTGACGCTAGTTGGTCTGAGTGGGACAGGGCCATTATTTCATGTGCTGGATTATGACCCATATACCATGCAGGGAATAGCATGGAACAGATGACTGACTTGGTTGATCGGGGTGGTAGGAAGACCATCAATCGTTTACATTCACCCTCCACTACTGCTTGGAGCTTGTCGCATAGTAGTTCAATATGCCTACCCATGACAAACTCAGGAATTATCTTGGGAGCTTCTTTTCTGACAAATGATAGGAAGCACTCTTGTGCGGCTAGGTCTACTCTAGGCTTTAAGGCATTCCTCAAAGCTAGGCAGTCTAACATGTTAGTCTTCGGATTCTTTGTCAGAAAAGAACTTGATCCGGTGTCTGTGTTGTCGATCATTTATTAGTTCTTCCATTTCATTAGGGGTGTCGTAGGCAGCGTCTACTAATAACTCCCTAAAGGCAATCATTTGATTTATACTTGATTGATATGTATTTCTTAGATAGTCATCTCTTGTGGTCCTGCCCTGCATCTGGGGGACCATATTCAATACATTGATAAACTCCGCTATAGTATTTGAGACTATAACTGCAGCTGTTTCTGGATGTAGGTCTTCTTTATCAAAGTAGATAGGAGTTGTCTCAGCCTTTGAAGATATAAAGTCTTTGTAGGATTGTAAGTTTGATTGATACTTATAATCATCAAGGATAGTGTCTAGGTCTGGTAGCTCATCTGTTAAGGTTTTCATAATATGATTGTCTCCATTCACCTCTATTACTTATCTTTGATAATTATACCCTATCATAGGGGTAGACCATAATCAAGTATTATTATTATAATTATTATTATTAAATAGTTTGTATGATTGAATGATCCATGATATTGTGCGAACATATTAGCCCTAAATAGATACCTAGACTAAGTAGACTAAATAGACCTTTAAGTATCTATAGTCTCTATAGTCATACTAGGTTATATAGACTACATAGGTCTTATATGTTTACCTATATAGATTAGTTGATAATAGTGGTAGTAGTGTTATCTTAATAGATAACTTTATATACTCAATAGTATTCCTATATAGATACTATATAACCTATGTTGTCTATATAGGTCTCGCCGTTAAAATCTTAGTATACTCCCCAGTCACTACCGGTGCGGTCTATTTTTTTATGGAGTGGCTAAACTCTTCTAATTAGTTTGCGGAGTGTATTTTTAACTTTACGCTCCACAAGTATGAATAATGGTTACGACGATAGAGGCCTCTATAATTTTATATATTATAGAGGCCTTGTTTTTTGTAGAATTTATTGGGGGGGTAGTATATATATATGCACACGGGCCACGTAGCTGCGGTGGGGTCTCTGGATTGACTATATAGTTCTCTACAGAACTTTATAGTCACAGTGTTGCTGATATGTCACAGTAGACTAACTAGTCTACAGTGACTTAATTGCCACAATCATAGCTCTTTAGAGCTACCCTAACACTAAAGTGTTGCTGAAATACCACAGTAGGCCTCGTGAGTTATGATGATCGTAGGCCCACCCCCGCATATGTAGTCTACTTAGTCGCGCATGATCCGCGAGGCTCAGAAATCTGGTGTGGTAATTATGCCACAGTTATTCCTTAACTCTATAGAGTTACCAGACAACCAAGACTATACAACCTATCCCCTTAAAACCTAAGAGGTTTCAGCCCAGACAACCCATGTCTTCCCAAGTATTAATACCTGCCAAGATCACGGAAAGGTTGACGAGGTTTTGGGATTGGTATAATATATCTAGTTAATAGTAATAACCTAGTTCTTACGAAGGTTATTACCTTATTAACTTAGATATTATAGAGAAGATTAGGAAGGAAATTAGTATGTTTCAGTTAGTTTTGGAAACCTCTGATGGAGACTTATTAGTCTCCTCAGAACTATTTGATAGCTTCGAAGAAGCTGTTGCAGCAGCCAAAGCTAAGACCAAAGGTCTTGGTGAAGGTGAAACCTTAACTGTCGAGCCGTTTTGAAAGGTATAATATATCTACTTAATACTAATAAGGTAGTTCTTACGAACCTTATTAGCTTATTAAGTTAGATATTATAAAGGATTATTAATAATGGAAAATGTAGTTACAACAGTTGAGGATTTTATGTTCCCTAAAGGGTATGTTGAAATCCACTGTGGTCTCCATATCTACGATATTGAAAACCCTGATGAAGCAAAGCTTCAGCATTTAGTCAATCAAACCTTTGGTTTTGATGATGGCTGGCCCAGACGTTGGGTAGAATTAGTAAGTCTTAACTTACTTGACGGCTCAATTACAATTCTCGATTGTTCTTGACAAGGTATAATATATCTAGTAAGTAATAACTAGGTAGTTCTTACGAACCTAGTTATCTTACTTACTTAGATATTATAAAACTTAAACAAAAGGATTATTAACTATGGATATTTCAACAATCGAACTTCATGAATTAAACTTTCAACTATGGATGGCTAATAAGCCAATCGAAGTTTCAACATCCTGTGGGTCTATTGATACTCATGACACCGATACCGGTGAACACCTCGACAGTTTTGAGACTGTCGTTGAAGCAACATTTGCTTTACTAGTTAAACCCTTATCGGTATGATTATCTTATTAATTATCTTGGGCATTGGAACCTTCATAATAGTAGGTTCTATCCTTCAATCCTCCAACAAATTTTAAATATATAATATATCTAGTTAATAATTGATAGGGTAGTTCTTACGAACCTATCAATCTTATTAACTTAGATATTATAAAACTTAAACAAAAGGAAATTATTACCATGACAAACATTACAACAGCTACCACTATCGAATACAAATCTGCCAAAGGTGGCTTCATCTCAGTAGATGATATGGATGCCGATCACCTAAGGAATGCTTTCAAAAAACTGATTAAGGATCAGTTAATCCCTGAAGGTCGTGTTGTCAGCAACGTTGTTGATCAGAAGCTATCCCTTAAAGCTTTAGCTTCTGTCCAAGCAGCCATCGTTGATATCCGTAAGATAGATATGTCGGCCTCTGAAGAGGGTGTTGAGCATTGGAAGGGTGTAAGAAAGACCCTTGCAAACGTCGGTATCCTACTTGATCAGTATGCTAATCCTGACAAGGATGTTTAATCCTTGATGATTAACCTTGAACGTATCCTTGAATTCTGTGGAGTGATAGCATTCTTTGCTATCCTCTACGGTTCAACATTTCTTTAAATAATATTATTGTGATAATAATGTCACACCATGTAGCTTAACAGCTACTTATATAGTCCCGAAAGGACACTATCTACCATGTCAAACAATATTAAAGCTATTAAATTATCAAACCGTCCAGTCTTTGTGACATCCAACAACATTAAAGCTGTCCGCCAAGCTGCTAAGCTTACTGTAGAACAAGTGGCAGATAAATGTGGTGTAGGAATTGTAACAGCCCTATCATGGGAAACTGGGGAGCATCACCCTCAACGTTTGAATGCTATTAAAGTATCGGCATTACTGAATAGCTTCATACATCGTAGCTCTATTCAGTTCTCATACAGTACTGAACGTGCCGACCAGTTACTGACAGGCCCTACTCAGTAAGCTAAGTAGGTCTTATTAGGACTGGGCTATCTATTATGGTAGCCCATGTCTAATAAGAATTACATCCCGCACCGATCATGGCTCTACCCTATAGGGTATCCACAGAGAATGTATCCCTGAATGAACAGGGTATCAAGGGGTAAACTTATTAGGTGTTACATTAACTATTCCATAGGATTAGTAATCCTTGTCGGTAGCATGTCAGTCTATAAGCTTTGCTTGTAACACCTAACCTTATTATATCTGGAGATATAACATGAGTAGAACACATAAGTCTAAGCCCTATAGGGACAAGACAAAAGGTAATGAGGTCTTGTTCAAGCCTCGTAACCCATACCATGTACATACCCTGTTCAAGGGCCATAAGGTTGAGCCTAATTTGAAGGCTAAACGGCTCAAAAATCTATGTAGAAACAAAGGAGTATCTATAGATGAGTAATGAAACCTATGAAGATAAATGGGGTGGCCCTATAGGGTCTGACTGTATCAACCTTAATTCATCCTTAGCTGAATGGTTAGGGACAAGGATGGTACACCTTGCTAAGTATAGCAACTCATATCCCCATTCATTCAGGAGCATTGAGGTTTACAATGAGTACCTCAACATGCATGGCAATGCCTTACTAGACTATAGTAAGGATGATTCAAGCTTTACCACTGAAGGGGCTATCATAGCTTATAAAGCTAAGGATGCTATGAGTTGGGTAGCCAATAACCTTGAAACATTATGGGACTAACATAACATGTCTAAACAAATAACAATCAAGCCTGATAGTAATAGGCTCAGACAACTCATTAAAGATCATGGTAAGACATGGTCGATAGTGAAAGGCCCTAAAGGGATGCAGTGTTTCAACGGTCAATTAGGCTGTGGAATACAATCTTTAGATGGTAAACATGAACGTAACATACCGATGACTTCGGTATCTATAAAGGATTTATAAGATGACTAAAGTTTTATACCTATTGATAATGTTTTCTATAGAGAACCCTACTAAGTCAGGAGTGGTTGTCAATACCTACCCAGATGAACTATCATGCTTAAAGACTGAATCCCTACTGGATCAAGCATCCAATGATAAGGCGTATGAATGCCATGAATTCTCTTTCGACATACCTAAAGGTAAGGATAAATAATTATGGGAACGAATTACTACTGGACTAAAGTCCTCACACAATGTGAATGTTGTGGTAATAAAGATACAATTAACTTACATATAGGTAAGTCATCCTTAGGATGGAAGTTCCTATTCAATGGTACTGATTATAAATCATGGGGTGAATGGGATAGGTTACTTGAATCCGGTGGGGAAATCACTGATGAATATGGGGAGGTTTGGGGATGGGATGATCTTGTCTTAAAGATAGAGGACAAGCAAGGTCTCATATCTGCTAAGGATCTTACTTTTGGTGCCTATGACCGTGATGATTACTGGACTGACCCTTTAGGATATGAGTTTGTGGAAGGGGAGTTCTCATGATTAGAATAACTAATCTAGCCTATGGCACCATAATGTACTTGATAGGTATCATAACAGGCACCGCCATCATGTATGGTCTAATGAATTAAATAAGTATACACCATAGTAGTAATGAAATGAATACTATGGATTGTATACTTTAAACAACTTGATAGGAGATTGATATGACTAGCACCAATGGAAATTTAGAGTTAAGATATTGTGAAGATATAGATATGTTTGCATGGGACAGACCTATCAATGACATACCTGAACATGACATAGAAGGATCATGTTTACATGCCACCGATTATTGCAAGGCAACATGTTACAACAACAAGTTGTATAAAGTATACAAGAACATGGTAGTTAAAGATGTAAGGAATGAGATTGCTTGGCAGGCAATGCAGCCCAACCAAGTTGCTAAACAACTCAACCGAAAGTTAAAACCTACCAATAGGGTTAGGGGATGTACCAGAGGAGAGAACATTAAAGATGTTAGCGATGTCTATAGAATTGCAAACCTAGCAAGGGCTACACCCAATACAGACTATTGGATACCAGTCAGAGCATGGCGTGACCCTGAGTTGAAAGCCCTAATAGAAGAGGTCTTGTTTCCTATAGGAAATGTTGTAGTTAATGCAAGTACTGATCCTTCCACCACTATAGAAGAGTGGCACATGTTGGAAGATGATGGATGGTCTATCATGAATTTTGGGAACTCAGATACTCATACACCCACAGGTAGTAGAATGTTTAAGTGTCCAAAGACACAGGGAAACCATGGTAAGGGCATTAAAGGCCATTGTTCAACATGCAAGGCTGGTTGCTTTAAGAAGATAACAATGGGCATCCCGTCCATCGTACAATTAGGAGAGGCGCATTAATATGAAGATGTTTGTATTAGAAGATACAGGACTTGTTGAAGAGAAGCTTACTGTAAACCGTAACTACTATAGTAAATCCAAACAAGCATACCTAAAGGTTAGTGAGATGCCTGAACAACATGTAAGGAATGCGCTTCAAAAGATGTTGAACGAGGAGGTTATCGAATGATTAACTTTACCTTAAGGGGACATGGTAAGTATGAATGGTCATTCCATTATGCTCATGGCCTAGCGGAGACTATGTTAAATAGAAATTATAATGATTATAATAATTATAATAATGGGAATAGTAATTGGCTCCCGCCTGACTTATTAGATTGTGATAGCTCAGCTGAACATGTAGGATTTGGAATGATAATGTGTCTACTTGATGGGGCACCTGCAACCCTCTATAGATGGACTTCAAGACCTATGGTAGCTCATGGGTTGGTCTGTCTAAACATAGATAGGTTGGGTATGAGACATGCAGCCACTAAATTAATGAAGAAGGATCAATGGATATGATTAATAAAACTAAACAGACTGTAACCAACCAAATGGTTGATGATGTAATTGAATGTGGTGATAGGCTGGATACTGAGTTGATCATCATGCAGACAGAAGGCGTGGAAGATTTACACATAGCTGCCGCTGCTTTACATACAGCCCTGTCCTTTACATTAGGAACAGCCCCTTCATATGACCATGCTTGGGAATTAATTGAGGCAACCATAGACTTCCATAAGACCTCTATAGAGGAGGAAGTTAATGAAAGCTTATAAGATTGTAGAGCTTGTTGATGGTAACATCAAGACATTATTCCATGGTGTCAATGGCAGTAGAGTAATGCCTAAAGGTGAGTGGATTAAGGCAGAGTATAAACAAGTAACTGACGGGTCAAAACAGAAACCTTACCTATCTGGCTGGCATGTTTTATTAAACTATGAAGATTGTGTTACATATATGTCACGATTTAAGACACGACTAGACCTATTAAATATTATTGAGTGTGATGTTAAAAATGCCAGACGCAAAGAACATTCCCCATCCCCTGTATACTTAGCAGAGTATATTAAATTCTAAGGATAATAACATGCCTACAAACTATAGTAAAGCATTAGATGTTGTGCTATTAGCAGCCTTCAATCAAGCCAGTGATATTAAAGGACTACTATTGCACAGTGGTTCCTGCGACTTAGCTAAAGAGTATATGACGCAGGATAGATTAATAATATTAGAAGCTGTAGACTATCTAAGGTCTGCATTGAATAGGGAGCCTAAGTAAATGATATATGTAACATTAATAATTATAACTATGTTACTTTTAAATTGACATACTACTATAATTAATATAGATTATAATAGTAAACCTTATATAAATAGATAGAAAGATAAATACAATATGTTAAATAATAATATGTTTGACCACAATAAGATTGACTTCACAGTATCCAAGCATACCATGTATGATGAGTCAGGTAAAGCTATTGACCATGACATTGGTATGTTACTTAAACGTAACGATACCTTTGAAGGATTGAGTGTTGTAAGTGATGGCTATACACCAGTACAGTATGGCGACATTGTTAGTCAGGTAGAAGATTCATTAGTTGAATCAGGTATCGACATGACAGATGCTGAGTTCTTCACCGGTGTATTTAATAACGGATCACAGTTGGAATTACGTGCTAAGTTTCCAGCGCATAAGCAATCCATTGGTCGGCTAACCGATACTGTAGTACCACAGTTTGTCTTCCGTACCTCCCATAATAAGACATGGGGCAACAATGGAATGGTTGGTCTTTGGAGAAACATGTGTTGGAATACCTTAGTATCAGGCAGTAAATTAGCCTATACATATGGTCGGCATACTAAGGGCTTCTCAGTCCCCACCTTTGCAGCTAAGGTTAAGAATGCTGCCGAGTACATAGCCGGTGATGGGATGACACAGATGAATAACTGGTTCGATACTATGGTTGATCGTGACACTATCATTGATATGTTCTCAGAAACCTTAGCCAGCCGTGTCGATAACGTTAAACGTACCAAGGTAGCCAACAAGGTTATGCTGTCCCACCTTATGAAGGTCTTTGATGAAGAGGCAAGACACCTACATGGTAAGTCAGCCTATGGTTCCTACGCCTCCAATACTAATGGCTCATTGTGGTGTGCCTATAATGCCGCAACTCATTGGTCTTCTCATGTCAGTCAGTCTAAGTCTGACACACCTCAGAATGTTAGGGTGACCCGTGAGGATAGGGTTAAGAAGATGTTAGCCAGCCCTGAATGGTTGAGCCTAGAGGGTACGGTTGATGAGCCAACTACAATGCTTGCGGCTTAGCATAGTATACATAAGATATGTTTGTCACCTATATGAATCTCATAGGGTGGCAAACGTCTTAGGTACTAATATAAATATTAAAGTATAGGAAACATGTATCAAATGAATACCAATAACCTTAAGCCTAAAGACATCTATAAGCTTCACACACAGTTAGGAATAGTTGGAGGAAATAAAACTAATATCTGGAAGAATGGGGCTGGTTCAGTTATCATCGAAGATATTAAGACAGGCAAGTGTACCACTCATAGAACTAATAAAGTACATACATTTAAAAACTTTGATAACGCACTGACAGCCACCCAATCTTGGCATAGGGAGTTAAGATCATGAGATCAATAGGGATGTTTAAAGGAAGTAAAGGCCACCAAGTAATGAACCGCCAAGAAACATTTCCATCACTGAACCTGAGTTCCAATGAAAGTCCTTCCCAAGAAGAGGTATCGACTTCTCCTGACAACCTACTAGATCAAAAAGTTTTTGTCGAATTGGATAAGACCATCCCATTAATGCAGCAATCATTGGATAAATTAATGCCCCCCACTGCCCTTGGACAAGCCACGGCATCACTAATAACAATGAAGGCACTCCATACCTTAGCATCATATGTTTCCGGTCTTCCCATTGAGTATACCCCATCCCCAGAGTCAGAGACACTACAAGAACAGCCCAGCCCATACAGGCTACTGTCAAGATATCTAAGCCCTGATGAATGGAAACTAATTGAAGAGCTACGACTATCAAAGCTATCGGAGGATAAGTTGCCCATCGGCTTAGATGACCACTTCCAACAAGTGATCGACCAGCTGCACCAAGTAACACGGATATGGTTCCGAACAGAATAGTAATCAATAGGCTTGACATATTATATACCTCCCAGTATAGGTAGTGTATAACATATATAGCCTACGCAGCCAACTCTTAGGGATACACCATAGTTGAGTTCTATACGAACACTATGGATTGTATCCTTTATATAACAACAACAACGGAGACTGACTAACATGAAAATTATATTTGACATGCCAAAAGGTATTACAATTACACCGCCGAAAGACATTACTGAAGAACAAACAACTAAAAACTTTACTAAGATGGTTGTGGCTGCTACCAAGGAGATGATCAAGGGTGATCGTAAGGCTGATGGTAAGTGGTCAATGAAAGAGATTGTTGACTGTATTCAAATGGAGTTGGGTAGTAACTCTGGTAATATAGCCAGAGCATACATCCTAAAGACCCGACTAAACATTGAAGATATAACTCAAGAAGTAGGCTACATAAATCGTAATATCTCTATTGCTAAAGAGCAAGGTAAACTAGACAAGTACTTCAAAGGTAAGAAAAATATTAAATCAACTGGAGAAACTAATTAAACATGACAAACTATAGAGAGTACACTAAAGAGTTGGACAGTACCCCAGTATCTAAAGGCCCCTGTGATTGTGGCTCCTCAGATGGTAACGTACTGTTCAGTGATGATCATTCATATTGTTTTGTGTGTAACAACTACACACCCCCAGATAATGGGTTCACAAACCAACCACAAGACTCGTATGTCCAAGCTCCTATACAGGGTGTGGTAAATACACATCTAACTATCGGGGACTGGAAAGCTACTGCTTTGGTTGATCGTAACTTAAAAGGTGAGACACTCCAGAAGTATGGTGTAACCTTAGACAGGGACGGTACAGATGTACTGAAGCATTACTACCCATACACTGACGTTGAAGGTAATCACATTGCTAATAAAGTCAGACAAGTTAAAGATAAGAAGTTCTTTGTTGAAGGTAACCTACCTCAGGCTACTATGTTTGGTCAGAAACTATTCCCTAAAGGTGGTAAGTTTATAACCATCTGTGAAGGGGAAATAGATGCAATGTCAGCCTATGAATTGACTGGGTCACAGTATGCAGTGGTATCTGTCAAGACAGGTGCGGCTGGTGCAGTCAAGGATGTTAAGGCACAGTTTGAATACCTAAACTCTTTTGAGACTGTGGTTGTATGCTTCGACATGGATCAAGCAGGACAGGATGCGGCCTCTAAAGTAGGTCAGCTATTTGAACCTAACAAGTGTCGTATCATGAAGCTTACAGATAAGGATGCTAACGAGTATCTAAAGAAGAATGATCGTACAGGGTTTACCAAAGCATGGTGGGCCGCTGAAGCGTTCACCCCTGCCGGTATCATTAACCTAGCCAGCATAGGTGAGTCACTCTATGATGAGGCAGATAACATTACTGTTAAGTATCCATGGGAAGGTATGAATGACATCCTATATGGTATCAGGACAGGGGAGCTAGTAACCTTCACGGCTGGTACTGGTGCCGGTAAGTCAAGTATCATTAGAGAGCTTGAGCATTGGATACTGAATAACTCTGAAGAGAACATCGGCATCTTTAGTTTAGAAGAGAATACTAAACAGACATGCTTCCATCTAATGGCTGTCGAGGCTAACGCTAGACTAAACATTAAGGAAGTCAGAGACCTCTATAGTAAGGAAGCGTTACATACCTATCAAAATAATACTATAGGTACTGGTAGAGTGTTTGCCTTTGACCACTTCGGGTCATTGGACAATGATGATATCCTTAACAGGTTACGGTATATGGTTAAGGCTTTAGGATGTAAATGGATTATCCTTGATCACCTATCTATATTGGTGAGTGGACAAGAAGGTAATGATGAACGTCGATCTATTGATATCCTTATGACTAAGCTTAGGAGCCTAGTAGAAGAGACACAGTGTGCATTGCTAATGGTATCACACATCAGACGGATGGGTGGCGACACTGGGGCTGAGGATGGTAAGGAGATTGCATTGAATCACCTGAGAGGTTCAGCATCTATTGCACAGATTAGTGATGCAGTCATAGCTATTGAACGTAACCAACAGGCCGACGATCCTAACGAGGCTAACAAGACTACAGTAAGAGTACTTAAGAATCGTTATGCCGGTATCACTGGTGTAGCATGTCAGTTGACATATGATAGGGAAACAGGTAGACTGACTGAGTCAGACGATGACTTTGAAGATTCACTGGACATTCCCTTTACAGACTAAAGAGGACTAATAAACATGAGAGTCAGTACAGATATTGAGACAGACAAGATACGTAATGGATTAGTTACTAAGATACACTGCATAGCCTGTACTGACTTAGACAGTGATGCAGAATATAAATTTGTATTACCTATGGACTTGGATAAGTTTATAGAGTTTAGTAAGTCTGTTACCCTATGGGTTGGTCATAACTTAATAGGCTTTGACTTAGTATGGATCAAGAAGTTTACAGGAGTATCAGTACCGCTGAAGCTGGTTGAAGACACAATGATCCTATCTAAGATGCATCACCCCTACAGGGAAGGAGGCCATTCACTGGCTGCATGGGGGGAAAGATTAAAGTTTCCTAAGATAGACTTTGATGACTATGATAACTACTCAGAAGAGATGTTAGAATATTGTTGTCAGGATACTAGGGTAACTAAGAAGCTCTACTTATCTTTGAAACCTTCAATGGCTAACTGGTCAGACAGGTCTATACAGCTAGAGTATCAAGTCAGATCAATCGTTACCCAACAGGAGTTCAACGGCTATCCAATCAAACGTAAGGAAGCCTATATATTACAGGCAACCTTTGAAGATAGGATGGCAACTGTTGAAGCTGAGGTGCGTAAAGTATTTAGACCACTACCTATCAATGAAGGCTTAAAAGTAGTTAAGTATAAAGAAGATGGTAGTATGTATCTTAATAGTTATAAAAGACTTGGTAGTCATGGTAAGTATGTATCAGGTGACTACACATTTATTGACTGGCCTGAGTTTAACTTAGGCAGTAGACCACAGATATCCAGACACCTGATGCACTATGGTTGGAAGCCTAAAGAGTTTACACCTACTGGACAACCTATTGTTGATGAAGCTCACCTAGAAGGGGTAGACATTCCAGAGGCTCAGCTGATCTGTGAGTACCTAATGTTACAGAAGAGATTAGCTGAGGTATATAAATGGATTAAGTTCTCAGAGTTTGACGGTAAGGTACATGGTCAAGTAGATACATGTCGGGCTGTCAGTAACCGTATGGGACATATGGAACCAAACCTAGCTCAAGTCCCATCCATTGGGTCTACATGGGGTAAGGAATGCAGAGAACTATTTACTGTCACTGACCCTGATAGGTATGTTCAATTAGGTACTGATGCTTCAGGCTTAGAGATGAGGTGTCTGGCCCACTACATAAATGACCCTGAGTTTACTGATGAGTTAATGAATGGGGACATACACACTAAGAACATGAACGATGCTGGACTAGACAACAGGGATCAAGCTAAGACCTTTATCTATGCCATGATCTATGGTGCCGGTGGAGGTAAGATAGGAGAGATCGTTGGTGGGTCTGCCAAGGTAGGTAAGAAACTTATTGAGACCTACATGAACAACAACCCTAAACTAAAGAACCTTAAGAAGGCTGTCGAGACTAGAGCTACCAAGACAGGCTTCATACCAGCCCTCGACGGTAGGATACTAAGGGTTAGGACACCACATGCAAGTCTTAATCTTTTATTACAAGGATGTGGAGCTATAATTTGTAAACAATGGTTAGTAGAGATAACAAAACTATATAGGAAAAGGAGACTAGACGCTACCCTGTTAGCATCAGTACATGATGAGTACCAGTGGGAAGTATTAAAAGAGGACGCTGATGAGTTTGGTGACCTGTGCAGTGAAGCTATTAAGCTTGCTCAAGTATCACTGAACGTTAGGTGTCCTTTAGATGCAGACTATAAGATCGGCCTTAACTGGGCTGAGTGTCATTAATATAATAATAATTTAAATAGACTATTGACAATCACTGAGGATATGGTATCTTCAGTACATAGGCCGTTAATGAGTACGGCATAAACAAACTAAATATATCTAGGAGATATAACTACTATGATGATCAACGGAAAAGCATTTTGGGCATCCCTTCAAACACCTAACACAACATTCGATCCTTGCTATCAAATAGATGTTGCACTAGATTCAGCCAACAAAAAACTTGTTGAAGCAGCTGGATTAACTATCAAGAACAAAGGAGATGACCGTGGTGATTTTGTATCAATCAAACGTAAGGTAGCCCGTAAGGATGGTAAAGAGAATCAGGCTCCACAGGTTATTGATACCAAGCTACGCCCCTTCAATGACCTAATCGGTAACGGTTCATTAGTAAACGTTAAAGTAAATACATTTGACTGGGAGTTTAAAGGTAAGTCAGGTGTCGGTGCAGACTTAGTTAAGGTACAGGTTGTTGAACATGTATCCTATGCCGGAGCTACAGATGATGAAGACTTTCAAGTCATTGGCGGTGATGAGGATGGCTTCGATGATATCCCCTTAGCGAATGCTGGATAAGACGTTAAGGGTAACTAGGGTAGGGGTTTGGGTGATGAAAGTTATCCAAGCCCCTATTAGTTTATAACCTATTGAAAGGTATAGATATTATGTGGTATGAATGGGTGTTCCTATTATACATATTGGTTACATTGGTAATTGCATTAATGGTAATCTTCATATCTAAGAAGCCTATTAAGGCTGGTGTATTCCTATGGCCCTACTGGGTGCCAATGTGTTTCATCAGCGCATTAAAGGAGACTTACTTAGATGGCAAGTAAGATTAAAAAGAAATCGTTAGACACAGTAGTTGAGGACATCTTCAATGTCTTTATGAATAACATAGCCCCCTCTAAAGAACACTTGGATGATCTAGCCAAGGACATTAGAGATTCAGTAGAGCGACAGATTACTGAAGTTCGTCAAGAGAAAGGTTACTTAAGACTGTCACAGATAGGTAAGCCGGACCGTAAGACATGGTACGACATTAAAGGTGTCCCTAAAGATGTACCACAAGGCCCAGTAAGAATGAAGTTTCTAATGGGGGACATCTATGAAGCTCTGTTAATTTTATTAATTAAGACTGCAGGGCATGAGGTAACTGATGAACAAAAAGAAGTTGAGATAGAAGGCATCAAAGGTCATAAAGATTTAAAGATTGACGGTATCAATGTTGATATCAAGTCAGCATCAGCCTATGGATTTAAGAAGTTTAAAAACAATACATTAGACCAAGACGATCCATTCGGTTACATAGCTCAGCTAAGCTCTTATGCTCAGTCAGAGGGTGCAACTGAAGCTGCCTTCCTAGCTATCGACAAGTCATCATGTGAGTTAGCATTGACTCCATTAGATCATATGGACATGATCAATTCACATGATAGAGTTAAACATCTAAAGGGTATAGTTAAGTCAGACACAGTACCGGAGAAATGTTATGAAGATGAACCTTCAGGGGTGGCAGGCAATCGTGTACTTAGTAAGTCTTGTGGTTGGTGTGAGTTCCATATGTATTGTTGGTCGGATGCTAATAATGGCGTTGGCCTCAGAAGCTTCCAGTATGCCGACAATGTAAGGAAATATACTAAGGTAGTTAAACTTCCTAAGGTTGAAGAGATTACGGCACAATGATACTTGAAATTATTAGGAAAATAATAATGAATAACAACATGACAAAGGTAGGTTTAATAATTATAACTGCTTGGATAGTTATAATGATAATGCCTATCTTCTTTTAAGATATGTCTACAAGTAAAAGACCATTACCTACGGCAACATGTCAACATTGTAAGTTTGTCTTGAAGACAGGCAAACCAGTAACCTACTATTGCCGTAGGTTTCCTCCCACACTTATCAGTCACTCACAGGGTGCTTCATTCCCTAATGTTTATCAGGATGATTGGTGTGGTGAGTTTTATAGAACTATGCAGGGACAGCATGGACATCAACATAAGGACAAATAAATATGATTAAAGTAGATATAACACAGGACATGAGAGACAAAGCTAATAAGATGTCAGATGAGATGGGGACTCTAAAGGGTTCCTTTATGAATGGTAAAGGTAATGTATATGGCTTTCTAGGAGAGCTAATGTTTATGGACCTGTTAAAGGATGCAGAGCATGTAAACACATACAACTATGATATCAAACTTAAAGACGGTAAGACGTTGGATGTTAAAACTAAGAAGACAACTGTGGAGCCTAAGCCTAACTATGAATGTTCAGTAAGTACATGGAACCTTAAACAATCATGTGACGTTTATGGATTTGCAAGAGTCCATAAAGACATGACACATGGTTGGGTCTTAGGTACTATGGATAAGGATACATTTATTAATGACGGGACGCATTACAACAAGGGAGACTATGACCCGTCCAATAGATATACGGTCAAGTCTGAATGCTACTCAGTAGCGATAGAGGATTTAACGAGTATCTAATATGAAGTATAAATTTGGTCACTGGGAATCAGACATTGAGTTAAACTCTGAAGAGTCATTCGGGTTTATCTATAGGGTAATTAATACCACTGATGGTAGGCAGTACATAGGTAAGAAACAGTACTGGTTCTATAAGAAGTCTAAGAAGCTGAAGCCCAGTGGCTGGCAAACCTATACAGGGTCTAGCAAAGACCTGAACAGTGACATCAAAAAGATTGGCAAGGACAAGTTTAAGTTCTGCATAGTAGCTGAATGTGTCACTAGGGGTTGGCTCTCCTATCTTGAGAGTAACTATCTTCATAAAGAAAATGCATTGACTGAATGGATAAATGATGACACTAGATTATACTATAATAAACAAATCGGGGCTACAAGATATGTCCCTAAGAGGGTGGACAATAACACCCCAGTACCGAGGAAAAAGAAATGAGCATCACAAACATATCAGTTATCTTAGATAATACCTTCCATATAAGAAACGCTAAAGATAATTCACAGTTATTATTCTTAGCAGTAATACTACAAGCCTTGCTTGATGCTACTAAGCCTCCCCTATTCAGTGATAATGAAGAGATTATACTAGATAGGGACAGGGCTAGGGCATGGTTCTCAGCATCAGTAGGAGTAACCTGTGAAGACTTTAACACCGTCTGTGAGTGTGCAGGGGTTGACCCATCATACACTAAGACTTTTGCCTATAAAGTTTTGGAGTCAGGTGAAGTCCCGTTCATCCGCAAAAGGATAAATACAATACTATCAATGTAATTACAAAGGATTAATAATGTCTCAGAAGACCCATGAAGAACTAGTTGAAGAATTCCATACGGCTATGTCTATTGATGTAGCCGTTAAGCCTAGACAGTCCCTCTTACAGCTACGGGAGAAGCTACTAAAAGAAGAGTGTACTGAAGTATGTCAAGAGCTTAACAAAATAGAAATGAAGATATTACATGGCAGTCCCCCCAGTAAAGAAGATTGGGCAGACCTTCTAAAAGAACTATGTGACTTACAGTATGTCCTATCAGGTACTTTCATATCCTTTAAGAAGCTATGGGATACAGACTTCGATGAGGCTTTTAAATTAGTTCATGAAAGCAACATGTCTAAGCTTGACGATGAAGGTAATCCAGTGTACCGTGAAGATGGTAAGGTTACTAAAGGCCCAAACTATTTACCCCCAGACTTATTGGAGTTAATTGGATGAGTATATGGATAGATGGTGACATACCTCCTAAAACTGCACGTACTGTGTTAGCCTATGTAGGTGCTGGAAATTTAGCCACAGCTTACTACGAATATAATAAATGGGTATGGGCAGGAGGACATGTCATGGCTTCAGACCCCCTCTATTGGAGAGATGTACTTGACCTGTTACAATCAGTTCCTCCCATTAAAACTAAAAAACTATAATCAAAATAACCTATAACGATTAAGGATTAATACTTATGAATATTGGACACAACAGCTACGGACCACAAGTACAAGCATGTGATGATCTACATGCACAAAAGTATCGACTACCAAACGAATCATTTAATGAAGCATGTGCTAGACAAGCAGGGTCTATGTCGGATAATGAAGAACACCGTTTAGTATTTAAAAATATCCTACTTAACCAACGGTACATGCCAGCTGGTAGAGTACAGGCAGCAATGGGGAGTCCTAAGAATGTCACAGCGTACAACTGCTTCGTCAGTGGAGTCATTGAAGACAGCATGGATAGCATCATGGACAAGGCTAAAGAGGCCGCTGAAACTATGCGTCGAGGAGGTGGGATTGGCTTTGACTTTAGCCGGATACGTCCTCGTAATGATCGTATTGTT
>Ga0209816_1000417_pt1 | contig 33899 bp, 32 predicted proteins | sample CoawatmetaG01DNA_FD_187509 | JGI IMG/M metagenome (GOLD analysis project Ga0209816, IMG submission 187509) | Marine microbial communities from the West Antarctic Peninsula - Coastal water metaG017-DNA (SPAdes) (version 2) | ecosystem: Environmental > Aquatic > Marine > Coastal ...
TGGAAGGCGCACTCAAACTAAAAGAAATTAGTTATATTCATGCTGAGGCATACCCTGCTGGAGAATTAAAACATGGGCCAATCGCACTAATTGATAAAAATATGCCAGTAATTGCAATCGCTCCAAATGACGAACTATTAGGCAAACTTAAATCAAATCTACAGGAAGTAAAATCCAGAGGCTCACAGATGATTGTTTTTGAAGATGAAGACTCAAAAGTGCAGTCAATGGAGGCAATGGAAGTAATCCAAATTACCTCAAACCTTGGCCGGATCTCTGCACCTATTATCTTTACAATACCCCTTCAACTGTTAAGTTATCATGCCGCCCTGATAAAAGGTACTGATGTCGACAAGCCAAGAAATTTAGCTAAATCCGTCACTGTTGAGTGAAATTATAGGTACATTAAATGAGAGTGAATTACCAAATACTCGACATGAACTTATCAAACTTTTCCCAATCTGAAGATGTACATTCGTAAACTTCAGAAGAATTTACCATTTCACCTTTCTTAGCATTTGAGAAGTCCCAATATCTTCCAGTACCATCAGAATCAATTCTGATCTGATAGTCTTCCCAAGTCCATTCGTGTTGCACACCTGTTCGTTCATAGATTGTATCTATTGGTGATTCAGTATCTTTTAAAAATAACTTGCCAACTGCATAACCATCTTTCTTCAGTTCAGGAATATATCCAATCGTAAATAGATACTTACCACCATAACTGAATTCATAACAATCCCATTTCTTCCAGTCAAAAGATTGACTTGCAACATCTACTTTTTCTGGAACTGATTCTGAACAACCAGCAAGAATTGCTATTAATGAAATAGTAATAATTGATTTGATTATTTTTTTCATAGTAGTAGTTTTTTTGAACTAGAAGTTTGTTCTACTATTCTATTCAATCAAAAATATAGTAATTGACTTCGAACTTTGATACCTTACTTGGGAAATGTTGATTTCTGATCTGTTCATTCATTAGGTCTCTTTCGTGTTTTCTCTTTAAGACTGAGATAATGGATGAAGAGAACCACTTCTTCCCTGTATGGGTTAATATGGAACTCTTATTCAACCATTGTGATATCTTCTTATATCCCCACCCTTCTCTATCATGAAGATGATGGATAAGAAGATAAATGATCTGTTGTAGTTTAGTGTATTCTTTTTGGTAAATGAGTTGGTTGGATTGGAATTCCATTGTGAATTCAAGACATGGGATAATTTTTTCTTGCAGGGTACAATACAAATTCATTCGGTCACTGTGGAATAGAATCGTTTGTTCCCCTTTAGAGGTCAATTTTTGACCTTTTGAGCAATTTTGTTTATGGTAGTATGTAAACTTTTTTTTATAGAGGTAATTGTGAGTTATAAAACAGAGCAAGAAGATTTTTGGGCAAAAGACTTTGGTAATGAATATATAAATAGAAACCAAAACATCACTAACAACATTCCTTTTTTTAATGACGTTATGCGAAGAACATCTAATGTTAAGTCTGTTATTGAATTTGGTTGCAATATTGGACTGAAATTGAAAGCATTAAATATTTTATTGCCTGAATGCAAACTAACAGGGATTGAGATAAATGAAAGTGCCTGTAAAATTTTAAATGAGTGGGGGAGATGTAATGTAATAAATCAATCAATTTTTGATTACAATGAAAACCAAAAATATGATTTATCTATGACTAATGGTGTGCTAATTCATATTAATCCCACCATGCTGAATAATGTATATGAAAAACTTTACAATAGTTCGAATAGATACATTCTAATTAATGAATATTATAATCCAACACCAGTAAGTATTGATTATAGAGGACATAGTAATAAATTATTTAAGAGAGATTTTGCCGGAGAAATGCTTGATAAGTATAGTGATTTAACATTGGTTGATTATGGATTCAATTACCATAGAGATAATAATTTTAACTTTGGTGATGGAAATTGGTTTTTGTTGGAGAAAAATTGAAGATAAGAAAACATTTCTTAAAACAATTGTTGATAATATTATTGTTAAAGGTTTAGATACCCACGAACACGAATTAGAGGTAAAGTTTAAGTTACCTTATTAAAGTAGCCTAAGACCGCATATCTACTACAACTCTTCCCATAATATCTCCAGAAAGAATTTTATCAATTTTAGAGTCTAAATTTTCCAGAGTACAATCATCTACTAAATATTCTAAATTTTTTGGCTTCCATTCATTAGCCAACTTTGACCAAACTGCTATACGATCGTTCATTGACGTTTCCGAAGATGCAACACCTTGAAGAATTACTCCACGCATAATAAAAGGAAATACTGTTGCTTCTAACTTAGAAGAAGCAACTAGTCCTATTGAGAGAACAACTCCATGCTTTTTGGTAGAATTAAGCGCTGTAACTAGGGTATTACCTCCAACTGAATCTATAGCTCCAGCCCAAACTTCTTTTAGTAGAGATCTTCCTGAATCATCGTCAACTGATTTACGATCCAATACTTCAGATGCACCAAGTTTTCTTAAAAAATCTTTAGCACTTCTCTTCCCAGTTGAGGCGCTTACAGCATATCCCAATGAAGATAAAAGAGCTACTGATACACTTCCAACCCCTCCAGAGGATCCAGTAATAAGGATAGGACCATGGTCAGGAAAAATGTTTTGCCTCTGTAAGAGTTCTAACGCGTATCCAGCAGTGTAGCCAGCCGTTCCAAATATCATACTCTCTCGCAAACTTAACCCATCTGGCAATGGCATAACCCAGTCAGATGGAACGCTTATATACTGACCAAAACCTCCTGGAGTGTTCATCCCAAGGTCAAAACTTATTACTACAACATGGTCACCAACTTTAAATTTATTATCACTTGAAGATTCAATAACACCGGCAGCATCTACTCCAGGAGTATGTGGATAATGCCTTGTTACCGTCCTTACTCCTGAGCATGAAAGACCGTCTTTATAATTAAGCGAAGAGAAGTGAACACGTATTAATACCTCATCTTTTGGCAGTTCACTAATATTACGCTCTTCAATTGACCGGTTAAAAATGCCACCATCCTTACGGACGATAAGTGCTTTATAAACTTTACTCATATTAGTTAAATCCTCGGGACAGGCATATCATGGGGCGATATCAAAGTGAATTCACCTTCACATACCTTTATATTATTAACTTTAGTTTTAACAAAACCTTTTGCTATTCCTCGTTTATAGGACAACAAATCAGCATAAATATCTAACTGGCTATCAGGTGAAACTTTAGATAGTAACTTTGTACTAACATCTGTAACAAAAGACAACTTTCCTTTGTGTCCTTCCATTGTATAAATAGCAAGCACAAGCGTTTGCAACATTGCTTCAATTTGTAATACTCCTGGCATAAGCTTTTCTTTTTCTAGATGGCAATTAAAAAACCAATCTTCATGTTTAAGTTTCTTTATTGCATAACAACTCTTTCCTGGAACAATTTTTTCGACACGATCAATCATGAGAAATGGTGGTGTAATTTCTAGGTAGTTAATAATTTCATCAGTATTAAAACTATCTTGATTCATTATATTAAATTTTTTTAAGGAAATTTTCTATATCAATAGCAATCTTTTCACCTACTAATCTATATTTTTCAAGAAGAAACCTATACTCCGCAGTTTTACCAAATTTATCAGGAAGCCCAAGTATTAGCTGAGCTGGGCTCTTAGAGAATTGCGTTTTATATTCAGCTATAGTGCTGCCAAGACCTCCGACAACTGAATGCTCTTCAACTGAAATAATAGCCTTTGAAGAAGCTATAGCTTGATCTATCGCATCATAATCACATGGCTTTAAAGTATGCATATTTACAACTTTAGATGAAATACCTAAACTATCTAAAATTTTAGCAGCCTCAAGTGATTCATAAACCATTGAACCAATTGCAAAAATAGTAATATCTGTCCCCTGCCTGAGAGTAATTGATTTTCCTATTTGAAAATCATATTCTTCAGTATAAACTGGTGGATTTCCTACAGCTCCTGTTAACCTTATGAACATTGGCCCACTAAACTCTGCGGCAGCATGGACCACCTTAACAATTTCTGCACAATCTGCAGGACAAACAACAGTTAAGTTTGGGATTGATCTCATTACTGCTAAATCTTCAAGGCCATAATGAGAATTACCAAGGAATGCCATAGAGATTCCACTTCCTATTGCAACTGCTTTGACGTTTAACTCCATATAACCAAGATTCATACGAATCTGCTCTCCAGATCGTAATGATATAAACGGTGCAAAAGATGTTGCAAAAACATTATGGCCTTCTTTAGCTAATCCAGCTGCAACTCCTATCATATTTTGTTCTGCAATACCGACATTTATAAATCTATCAGGAAAGGTATTTTTGAATCGAGCAAGTCCAGAAGAGTCTCCAAGGTCCCCAGACAACATCATTAAATTAGGGTTTTTTTCACCTGCAGAAAGAGCAGCCTGGCCAAATACAGCCCTTGAGCCTAACCTTGACCATAACCTTGCATTACTAGGATTAATAATAATTTGTCATCTCTCCAGTTCAGCAAGTGCGAGTTCATACTTACTTTTAGTTAATACATTATGATGCCACTCATTATTATTTTCCATGAAAGAAACTCCTTTCCCTTTAATTGTATTAGCAACAATCATCTTTGGTTTTCCATCAATATGTTTCGCTTCCAGAGCATCCACAAGCTGAACAATATCATGTCCATCAACATCATGAACATCCCATCCAAAAGCTTCAAATTTATCAGCGAGATTACCAAAGTTAATAATATCGCTACTAGGAGTCATATCACTTTGTAGCTTATTATAGTCAACAATTGCTATTAAATTATCTAGCTTCAATTGAGGAGCCAACATTACAGCCTCCCAAACTGAGCCTTCGTTACACTCACCATCACCAAGAAAAACAAAAGCTCTATAACTTAAGTTTTTATTTTTTTTAGCAGAATATGCAATGCCAATTCCCATTGCTAATCCTTGGCCAAGGCTTCCATTCGATGACTCAATCCCAAGGTCTAAATTCATTATAGGGTGAGCAATAAGATCACTTTCATTAGTCAAATAGGTTGCATACTTTTCTTCACTTATAAATCCAGCAGCAAGCAAAGCAGAGAAATAACCAAGAACTCCATGGCCTTTGCTCAATATAAATCTATCTCGGTGCTCCCAATGGGGATCATCTTTATCAAAATTTAAAATATGGGAATAAAGCGTCGCCATAACCTCTACCATCGAAAGACCACCACCAAGATGGGCAGCATGAGAGCTTTGAAAGCTTATATCTAAAATTTTACGACGCATAAAATGAGCCATATTTTCTATCTTCTTTAAATGATCCATAAAACCTTACTATTAATTAAGAAATACCACCATCTACGCGTATCACTTGGCCTGTTATAAATGAAGAAAGATCTGAAGCTAAAAATAGCGCAGCATTTGCAATATCTATTGGTTCTGCAGCCCTTTTTAATGCAGAAGAATTAATTAGTTTATCTATGGCATCTTCAGACATTTGATCAAACATATCAGTCTTTGTAACTCCTGGAGCAAGAGCATTTACACGAATATTTGAAGAACCTAACTCAGAAGCCATACTTTGGGTTGCCCTGGCAAAAGCTGACTTACTAGACCCATAAGCAAGTGTTCCTGGATCAGAAATAAAGGCAGCTGTAGAGGACAGGTTGATAATAGAGCCAGATTTATTCTTAACCATAATTTTAGCTATCCCTTGAGATATTGCAATCTGGCTAAAAAAGTTAATTTCAAATATTTTTCTGAGTTCCGCTCCAGTTGTCATTTGAAATAAAGCGCCACTTGCAATTCCTGCATTATTTACCAAAATATCAATTTTTTTAGAAATACCCATAACCTCTTTAATTGACTTTTTAACTGATTTTTCATCAGATAGATCAACAATCACAGGATTTACTGAGATATTAAATTTATCTTCAAGACTATTCATCCAAGAAACAGTATCGGGGCTTATGCTTCTTATACAAGCTATAATATTAGCTCCATTTTCAGCAAATGTTTCTGCTATACACTTTCCAATGCCTCTATTGGCACCTGAAATCACTGCAACTTTATTATGTAACAACTTAGTCATTAAGCACACTAATATTCATCATCAACCTTTTTATAAATTGTTCCTCTTTCATACACTGGAATGAGCATTGTCCAATCATCATCTTCAATTTTATTACCATTTGGAAAAGGAGGCGACGAACCAACATTTATTAAAGATAATACTCTTTTATCAGAATAATAGAATCTAAAAATATTTTTCAAAAAAGCAGAAAACACTCTTACTTTCCTCAATTTACATAAATTAAGAGCTTTTATTTTTTGATTTTCATCTAGATCAATAAAATTTTTTGAAAACTCATCATTAGAAATTTTAGTTAATTCGAATAAAAAGTCAATTTCAATCTTTTCAATTCTATTTTTTATTTTATAGCTATTAAAGTCTAATTCAGATGCAGATGGCATTTTTAATTTCTTATCAACTGGGATAATTGCATTTAAAACTGCTTTAATCATAATGGATTTGAAATATTAAAAATATTTTCACGAATATAATCACAAGCAAATAAAGTAATAGCTTGTGCTGTTGCAACTGGATTAACAGCGCCTGAAGTAACAAAAACACTACTATCTACTATAAAAATATTTTTTACTTGGTGTGCCTGACCAAATTTATTAACTACTGAAGTTTTAGGATCTGAGCCCATTCGTGCAGTTCCCATAAGATGCCATCCACTATTTTTAACGGGTGCAAAGGATGAAGTAACTTTAGCTCCTGATGAAGAAAAAATTTCTTTGCTCATCTTAACGCCATGTTTAAGAATATTTTTTGTATTGTCACTAATTTTATAATGAATTTTTACTCCCGGCATTCCAAAAGAATCTTTATTTTCATAATCAAGTTCAACTCTATTATGCAATTCAGGTAGATCCTCAGCAATTATGGCAATTCCAGCAGTATGATTAAATAGTTTTTTAAAATCTTGGTGATGATTTTTACCAATTGATAACTGGCGCATAAAGTATCCAGTTGTAGCTATCTCTATAGGTGGCGCACCACGTAAAATTTGCATTGTATAACCTCTAGAAAAATCATTCTCATTTCTTGTTTCATAAAATTCTTGGCTTAGAATACAGCAACCATGAGGACCAATGCTTGAATTAAGATCTTCCTCAAAAGTCCCTTCAACATAGCCCAATGGATGCAGCATTAAATTTTTGCCAACTAGCCCATTTTCATTCAATAGACCATCTGGAAAAGTATCTGACTTTGAATTTAATAGCAAACGAGGCGTACCAATACCACTGCAAGCTATAATTACAATCTTTGCTTTAAATTCACATTCATTACCATTTTTATCAAAATACAAAACGCCATCAGCAAGGCCTTTTTTATCTAAAGTGACTTCATAAACTCTCGATTCAGTATAAACCTCAACCCCATTAAATCTTGCTAACGGCCAATATGTTACATCTACACTTCCTTTTGCTCCCTGAGAGCAGCCAACATTACATGGGCCCAAGTTAATACAATTTGCACGATTATTTCTTTTATCAGTATTAATAGCAGCATATGAAGGCCACCAATGCCAATTCATTGCATTAAAAGTTTGTGCTAATTTTCTACCCATATTGCCCAAGGGTATTGGGGGAAGAAGAGAATTATAATCTGGATAAGCAGTATCTCCAACTAAACCAGCAACTCCCATTTTTTTTTCATTTTCATCAAAGTAAGGGCTTAACTCGGAATAACTCAATGGCCAATCGTCAGCAATATTATCTAAAGTTTTTACCCGGAAATCAGAGGGGTGAAACCTTGGAAAATGAGCTGAATAAAGAATAGTACTTCCACCAAAACCATTAAAGTTTGCTATGGATATGGGTGAGTTTGAATCATCAATTGGATAATCTGCTAAATTTTTTCTGATATTAGGATCAAAACTAGATTTTTCTGACCTTGACAATTCCCAATCCTCAGATTTTGTTGGATAATCAGATGCATTAGAAAGTGATCCTTGCTCAAAACATACTATTCGAAGAGATTTATCTCTACTAAGCGACCAAGCAGCGGCAGCACCACTAGCACCTGAGCCAATTATGATGATATCTGCAACATCATTCATTTATTCTCAGGCTTCTTAGGTAGGTACTCTTCTAAAATTTCTGGAATAGTAATCAGCATATCCGCTTCACAAGCTAGCTCACCATTAGTATATGCAAAGCCTTTTCCCTTGCAAATACCTCTTTTCCATGAAATTACTTCAGTTTTTATTTCAAATTTTTCGCCTGGCAATACCTCTTTTTTGAAACGTACCGTATGAGATAAGGCATGCGTTACTTTTCCTTTTAGTCCAGGTAAAGTCGTTATTGCAACTGTAAGCATTTGTGCTAACGCTTCAAGTTGAAGGGCTCCTGGCATATTCGGACCCCCAGGAAAGTGGACTGGGAAAAACCATTCATTCAATGTCATATTTTTGTAACCATTTGCATACTTGCCTGGTAGAACCTCATCAACATAGTCAATCATTAGAAATGGGTACCTATTTGGCTGATATTCCTGAAGCTCAACACTATTAAGACTAAATTTTTTATCCATACTTAAACTCCAAATAAATTAATAAACATCCACGGTTCTTGAGAGGTGATTAATTATATCGTAACCATCCCATATAACACTCATATCCAATGACTTTCCAATAGGAACAACTCTATCAATGCCTCGCAACTTACTGGAAATTATAAAACTCTTCAACTCTTCAACTTCAAATCCAAAATATGTCATTGTTTGATATCGATCATTAATAATCGTAGATAATTCAGTAAGGCTTTCAATTGAAATTTCATGAATTGTTCCAGAGTACCCTCTTTGATTATGCTGTTCTTCGTGAAAATGAGAAAGCTCAATATTAAAAAGTAAATTATCTTTGTGCTTTATGTTAAGAACATTATCATTGTTAATTGCACTTTTACAAGCATCAACATATTTATTCATATATTGAATTGGCTCTAATGAATGTTTTGAGTTCACATATTCTAAAAACAATGGCCAAAGTATGTCTTTTGCTTTTTTTATATTAGCAGCATTACCTACCCAATTAAATAATTGTGGAGAGGAACAGGCATTTTGATCCATAATATAAATATCATTAAACAGGCTGGCGCAGAGTTTGTTTAAATCGTCATCATTAGATTCAACAATTTTTATTGCTTTAATAGCACAAAGTGAAAAACGATCAGGGAAAACAACTTCACGCGCCCTTGGCTTACATGGATAAGTCCTCATTTTTGCAACTGTTTCATCACCACCCCAAATTACCCTTCCATCTGAAATTGACATCCAAAAATTGTTTACCTCATCATCATGGTTAAACTTAATAATTACAATTATTTTTTTAATCTCATTATATTTTGGGTCTGCTAAAAGTCTATTTAAGACATTTATTATAAATTGAGCCGACTCTGATTCTTTAGAAGAAAGGCGCACTACAGATGAATTACCAGAGAGAATTCCAAATGCTAAAGAAAATGCAAAATTCACAGGCACATTTGAAGGGCTATTGTGATAGATCAATCCTAATCCAACTCGTAAATTTTTTGAATCAAGCTCATTAATGATTTTATTTAAATTTGAAGCTCTGCACCAAAACGCAAAAGTAGCAACATCTGGATATTTGCGAATATCCTGTTCACTTAATAATGCTTTAGAAAAATCTGAAAGAAATTTAATACGAGATTGCTCATAAATAATAACTGGAATATCCGCCAAACTATCTGACTGGCCAGTTAAGAAGGTGAGTTTTTTCTTAATATTATGAGGAATATGTATCACTACAACCCCTAATTTCAGCACTCTGAATTCTTCCATGAACTTTAAAATACTTTCCCATTCTTTTGCATTTACAATCATCCTCACCATGTATTATGCCTAGATCCTCTGTGAGTATAGAATGCCCAGGATAGCTTTTTGGAATGACAGAGAGAAGCTGAATAAGTCCTTCTACTCCATTTTCTTCAGGGGAGTGTGTTTTATGATTTCTAATAATTAGGTCTGAAAATGATGGAGAATGAAAAAATCCATACTCACACTCAATAAATATTGAACCAGTTTGTTCTACCATTCCATAGTAATTATGTATTCTAGAAATCTCAGAAACTTTAAAAATTCTTTTTTTAAACTCAATGTTATCAACAGACTTATTTTCTAGTTGCTTCCATCCACCTCCATGTAATAAAACTGCTTTTGAAAGGTTTAATTTCTTTCCAAGCTTTTCTAATTCATTAACAAAGTGCTGCCAAATAATAAAAGTAAAGCCAAAAATAAGAATATTTTCAGTTTTGTGTTTATCTATAAAATCCTTAACTCTTTTGAAGTTAAACGTCATATCATCATTCAATGCAAACTCTACTTGGCGTCCAAACATAGAAAAACCAAGAACTCCAGCGGTACGTGCCGAAAATTTAGAACGATTAGAAATTATCGATTTTGTATCTATAATAAGCATTGGCAATCTTTTTTTACCGACAAAGTCGCCCATAATCTTTGAAAGAACTTTTACTTGAAGTTGGGACGTTTCCTTATCAAGAAAAATTTTTGAGACATTCTGGCCACTTGTCCCTGAAGATGTCATAGTCTTTATAACATCACTCTTTTGCACACTCATCAATTCATTATGCTTAAATAATCTAGCAGGAATAAATGGGACATCTGACAAAGACAGGTATTCGTTTTTAATTCTTTCTAACTTATGCATTAAAGTGCTATATTCATCACAATTTTTGAGATGTAACTTGGTAAGTTCATTCATTTGATTGAGCATAAAATCACTTTTATCCAAACTATTAAGTTTAAAAACTGGAATTTTTTGCAAATCTATCATTTATTTTTTTGCATGCCTTTGTAATCAATTTTTCCATTAGAAAGTCTAGGAAAATCTGAAATAATTTTAATTTTAATTGCGCTATGGTTTATATTAATTTCTTCGGAAACTTCTGATCGTAATTTTTCTAAAGATAATTTTTTATTTTGAAGTACATAAATTAAAAGATTATTATTATCTTCAAGAATTGCACTTTCAAAACCTTTATCAAGAATAATCTTTTCTAAGGAATAAAGAGACACTCTGTTACCATAGATTTTTACAAAACGATTAGTACTACCTTCAATAAAAAAATATCCATCATTATCAAATCGAGCCAAATCTCCAGTTCTTAAAATCCCTTTATTTAAATCTCCCAAATTTAGATCAGCTATAGATATTGCATAGCCCATTGAAACATTCTCACCACTATAAACAAGTTCACCAATTGAGTCAATCTGTTCAATCACTTTACCTTGCTTATCTTGAATCCAAATCTTTCCACCTGGTATTGCCTTGCCTATGCTTCCTGGTTTTTGTTCAATATCACTTGGAGAAAGATATGAAATTCTTGCAGTTGCCTCAGTTTGCCCATACATTGTATAAAAACAAATATTTTTTTTCTTTAAAATATCATTAATTTTATTTATCTTTTCATTACTTAACTTTCCACCCGCTTGGGTCATTTTTGTTATTGATGGAATTTTTAATCTATTAATGCCAAGCCTTAAAATCATTTCATAGTTGTAAGGAACTCCTGCAAGACTTGTTACCGAATACTTGTTAAGTAAATGCCAGAATTCTTTCTCAACCATAGACTTGTTTGTTAACACTATAGACCCCCCAGACATAAGGTGACTATTAATTACTGATAGGCCATATGAGTAGTTGAAGGGTAAGGAAGATATCGCTCTATCATTAGATTTTATGTCTAAATATTTTGATATTGATATCGCATTTGAAGTAAGGTTTTGCTTAGTCAATCTCACCAGTTTTGGCGAGCCTGTAGAGCCCGAAGTACTTAATAATAATGCAAGATCTGGGTGAAGATCAATTTTCTCAAATATGTCTCTCAGAAAAAAGTTATACTCTTTAAATTTAGAAGCAAGAGAATAATCATTATGAGCATTAAGATCTATATGTTGAAAAATGTATCTAGGCTTATAAATATTGATTAAATTGTCAATTTGACCTTGACTAGTCTTACTACCTAATAATAATGGAACAATGCCAGAGTTTATAGAAGACAAATATGCAACTATAGTTGCTATATCATTATCTCCAATAATAAATATTAAGTGTTTTGAAGAAAACAATCTGGAAAAATTTGCAACTTTTTGATGTAAATCTGAATAAGTTATTTCTAGTTCATCACCTTCTATAAGTGCGATTTCGTCCAAATTTTCAACATTGCATAAAAACATTAATCAATAACAATATCATAGTTCTTTAGTTTTTCTATGCCAACTGTATATGAAGAAAAATCAACAATGTCATCAATATCCATCATAATATCAAATGCATCTTCAAGTGAAGCAATCATCCCCATATGGCCAACTGAATCCCATGCTGGAATGCATTGATATACAAACTCTTCATTTAAAACATCTTCCGTTACAGAAAAACATTCCACGAATGATTGATTATATTTTTCTCTATTAGTCATATTATTACTCCTTTAAGTGATATATTTATTTTGTGTACCTGATTTAATCAAAAACTCTAAAAAACCTTAACGAGAAACTGAAGAGCTTCAATTTTAGAAAAATAGTCCATAGTTTTAAGATTTAATTCTTAGTTAAGCTGGAATTTTCAATCCAACGAAAGTAATACAAAAAATCATTCGCACTTGCATTTGGAAATGATTTTTGGATCACCTTTTCTATGCCACTTCCTTTGTCAGCTTTCCTAAAATTTAAACGCTGATGTACCTTTTCCATAAAGTGATTGTCATTTCGCATAACTATTATCCAACAAGCGCCTGGAAAAAGTTTATCGATAATTATACTATGTTCAGTTACTGCATGCATCGCGTCTAAAGCGCTAAAACAATCGTTAGCAACAAACCAACCACTAACAATTACATTTTCATTATTTACTTTCTTCAACTGATGCCATATGTATAGAAGATCCTTGCCATTTTTTCGCAGAACATAGGAGGTTCTTCTATTGTCTTTAAACCACCAAATATAATGATCAAGTTGTGAAATTGGACTTGTATCTATCATCTTATCTAGATTAACTTTCAAGTTACGAGCAGCTAAATATCTGTTGATTGAAAAATCATCAATTTCACTTAACTCATAGCCAGCTTCAAAAATAGAATCTTCTTGAATAGGAATCTGTTCTATTTTCAATTTTTTTTTATTTATGACTGACTGAATTGCCTTACTTACTCGAAACACCCCTTTTCCATCAATTTTGTATGCAGCATGATTTTCATAGTATTTATTAAACCTATTATATTGAGATAATATTTGATTAACTAGAATAGAAAAATTTTTTAAATTAACCTCTTCTATTTTATTTAAATGGAAAAAATGGCCAAGATCTTCAAAATTTTTATTGTCATTTTTCTGATTTTCACTAATTGAAAATGTTAGACATGGAATATTCATTGCAAGTGATTCAAATAGAGTTCCTCCAGAAGCTCCAATATACAAATCAGCTGAACTTATTTCATTATGCAAACCATCTTGATTGATAATTAGTCTCACATTATCATGTTGTTTAGAGAATACTTTCAAACTCTCCTTATTTAAAGCATAGGGACCAACAATAGTTGAAATCTTATATGGAAAATTATCGGCTAGTTGATCAATTAAATGAGAAATTAAAGAAATTAAAAATTTAAGATCACCGCCACCTCCAAGACTTAGTAGTATATTTAATTTTTTATTTTTTTTAAATAATTTTAGGTTTGTTTTTTTTACCAAACCAAAAACTTCATCAATAAGAAGATATTTTGGCCCTAAGAGGCGAGGAGTATTTTTAAGAATTTTATTCTCATATCGTTTAAACGTTTTCTTTCCTTCCCAAGTTGAGTCAATTAATAAATGGCATTCATGATTATTTTTATCCTGGTCATCCAAAACAATAACTTTACAGCCTAATTTTGTAATTGACCGCTCCCATAAATTTGAAAATCGATAATCGTCGACTATTACTGCCATTACATTTTTATTAGTAAAAGAACCTATGAGACGAAGAGCATCATTTTTTTCATTTTGAAATGATTCATTAGAAGAGTACAAGCCAGTAAAACTAAACCCCTCAAGATATTCTTTTAGATGTTCATTAACATAATCAAGCACAAAAAAAACATTAAATCCTTTGTCGGTTAAACTTGTACCTAAGCGACGACATCTTGCAAGATGTCCTATTCCTGTGGAAGACGATGCATTAGTTCTTATAATTATCATACAAACTAAATTACAACTTTAAGATTATAAATATTTGGAAAGATGGCGTAAACAAAAGAATTATTATTAAATTAAATTATATAGTTATTTTAATTTAACCATATCCCATTGGAGTAATGTTCCTTTTAAAATATCTCTTGTAGCTGAATATTTATCAATAATTTGATCAAAGTACTTAGGCTCTATTCCTCCACCAGGCCTCAGACTTTTGACATTTTTAATTGACATTAACTCACCTTTCATAATATTATTAGTGGCAATTAAACAGCGCTTTGGATTACTCTCAGTAAGAGGATAATTTACTTTACCTATAGCTTTCTCAACAGTCCTAACACTATCAACTAATAACTTAAACTCCTCTGGGGTAGATGAAAAAAAACTATCAGCTGTTTTATCACTCCTATCCATTACAAAATGCTTTTCAATAATTTGAGCACCAAAAGCAACTGAAGCAACTGGAACAGCAATGCCCATAGTATGGTCTGACAGTCCAACAATACAGTTAAAAGTTTCTTTCATATGAGGAATAGTTTTTAAATGGATATCTTCTGGTGGTGCTGGGTATTCACTTGTACATTTTAATAATGCAAAATCTTTAACCTCTTCTTGCTTAAGGCATTCTAGAACCTCATGAATTTGAGATATTGTCGCACTTCCAGTAGATATAATAATTGGCTTTTTCGTTTTAGCAACTCTTCGAATCAGAGGAATATCAATAACTTCTGGAGATGCAATCTTATAGGCTGGAGTGTCTAATTCCTCTAAAAAGTCAATCGCAGTTGGATCAAACGGTGAAGAGAATATTGAAATTCCTATCTTTCTAGCCAATTCAAATAATTGACCATGCCACTCCCAAGGTGTGTAAGCATTTTTATACAAATCATGCATATATTGACCACTCCACGGCCCTTTATTAATATAAAAATCCTTACTCTTATGATTTAAAGTCAGGGTATCTGCTGTATATGTTTGTAGTTTAATTGCATCAGCTCCCGCCTCTTGAGCTGCATAAACCAAATCAAATGCTTTATTAATATCATGTCCATGATTAGCTGACATTTCAGCAATAATAAAAGTTGGATGGTTATCTCCAATTATTGATTTATCGATTTTCATTTGCATTATATTTTACCGTTCATTTTTTGAATTACTTGATGCATTATTTCTGCTCTTATCCAATCTTCAGGTGAATCAATATCTTGAACAAGGTATCTAGGAAGAATGAAAGGGATTACTGTCTCAGACAATATTGAAATTTCTTTATCAAATGCTTGCTTTGTGCCCCAGTAAAACTGTCCAGCATCATGGTATGACTCATCTAAATCTTGTGATCTTTTATGAAAGTGTTCTGATTGAAATAATTCAACCTTACCATTTTTTCTTATTTTGATAGCTCTTTGAATTGGAAATGGAAAGCTAGTAACACTAAAACAGAAATCTGCATTCATTTCTTTAAACTTTTTATAGGCAGTAGAAATTGAATTAGGTTCTATAAATGGTGCTGTTGCATACAAACAACAAATATGATTAACTAAGTTTCCTTGACTTTCCATCCAATTAACCGCATGACTGACTACTGGATTTGTTGCAGCAAGATCATTTGAAATTTCGGCAGGTCTTATAAATGGAACTTCAGCGCCAAAACCTTTAGCTACTTTAGAAATTTCACTATCATCAGTTGAAACAATTACCTTATCAAAACAATTGCTTTCAATTGCTGCCTCTATAGAGTAAGCAATAATAGGTTTTCCATTAAAGGTTTTAATATTTTTTCTTGGGATTCTTTTGCTTCCTCCCCTAGCTGGAATTACACAAATATTCATTTTAAAATTTTACCTAGTTCAGAAATTACTTTATCCTGTTGTTTAAAAGTCAGTGAAAGAAATAAGGGAAGTGATAGAGCGCTTTCATAATATAGCTCGGAGTTAGGAAAATCACCATAATTAAATCCAAAGTCTTTTCTTATAGTGAACCGCTATATCTTTTATAATTTGAGAATTTCCAGAAACCATTTTTTCGCCAGATGATATTATATTATCTTCTATAAATTTTTCCCTTAGACTTTTTTCCTCATAACTTCTATCATTAAAAATATTGTTAAATTTATTAACACTATAATTATCAAGGTCAAAACTATTAAAATTGAACGATTTTTTCCATACTTCACAATTTTCATTAACAAATTGATTAAATGAACTGGATAGAATTTGAACAATATTTTTATTATAAATAATTGCTGTAATAATAGCACTTGACTCATGAAATATAATAATTTTAGATTTTCTTATATAATTATCTGTCTGGTTCTTAATAACAGTCCTATCACCAAAATCCATCTCTGAATTTTCCATCTTATATTTTGGATGGGCACAAATCACAACTTTCAAATTAAAAAAAACTTCTAGCTGGGTGAATAATGCATCCAAAGAATCATAATAGTTCTTTCTATCAAGAACTTTAAATCCATATTTAACTTGGTCCTTATGATAAGGCATCATGGAATCAACAAAAGTAATATGTTTTTCTTCGCATACCCTCTTATAATCTTCTAAAAAATAGTCATATGATTTACTATTCACTAAAATAACCCTTTTATAATGTTTTTTCCTCTTGAACTGCAAATAATCTAATTTATTAGAAACATAGACTGTATCTATCTTCTGTAAGAGTCCAATACGAGTAAGTGCAACATACATCAAAGAAGGCAGGGTTCTTGATATCAGAGCTTTAATTATAGATTTAATTGATCTATTATCTCCTTTTTTGAATTTATTGTTAATTTTGACTATCGTACTCGAATTGTTAATATAAATTAATGGAATGCCAGAAACTCTTAATAAAAAAAAGACGCCCCAATCTTTAATCTCATGAGATAGCAAGCTTAATGCAACCACTTTACTATTTAATAAAGTAAATAAATATCTTAAAGAATAAACATTAACTATCTGCACCGAAGCTCCATTAGGCATAGAGATTTTTGTTGCCTTATTACTAAGATTAGTTTTCTCTCCAATCTTAATATTAATAATTAATGCAGATGAAAAATTTTGAAAAATTTTACTAAATAAAACTTCATTAATTCGCATATTATCATCGACATTTCCAGAACACAATATATACAACATATTTATAATTCTTTAAACAAGATAAGTTCTAAAATTAGGTTAGTCAGCATGAATAATGTCAGTGAACATCCTTGATATTGTTTGCTATATTAGTGACTGTATCAGCATAGTTCTCAAGATTATTTATAGAGACTAAGGCGGGATTCTTAACTAACTCTGCAGTGGTTATTCCAGAATCTTTAGCTAATATAGCATACCATGAATATGGGCCATGAAAACCATGCTTATTCATATATGTATCAAATACAAAATTCTTTAGTCTGCTATTTTTTATGGAGTCAACTTTATCTAAGTTTTCTAATATTTTTTTATATTCTAGCCTACTCCCCCAAGTCATACCAAAAGAATAGTACTCATTACCCCATATAGAGCAATCTGATGATACCGACCTATAACCAAGATATGCTGCCTCAACTATGGCATTACCATGGTGTGTAATCACAATAGTTTTTTGAACATCAAGCTCCTTTAGTAAGTCAATATTATCAATAGGGAATTCAATAAATGTTACATTTTTAAAGGCGCCATACTTATCAATTAGTTTTTTCCAAAGCTTCTTATCCCACATAACCACATCTGCCAAATATCCTTCAGCCCAAAAATTAGGATGCCCCTTAATTATGATTTCAATATTTTTTGTTAATAAATTATCAATCGTATATTCTATCCAATCATAAACATTGATAAATCCATCATAGCCTTTTGAAAGCTGAGCATCTGTAAATGAATGTGCATATATTAAAACACTTAAATTTTCACTCTCATTAAGACTCAATACTTCATTACTTAACCCTGGGGAATAGTATGAAATAAATTTTTTAGGGTTTTGCAACCTTTCCGTCATATAGGCATCATACTCAATGTTAGAAAATTTCAACCTTGGATATTCATATTTTCCTATTTCTCTTGATGTTAACTGTAAATCATGGCAGCAAACCAGGCTATATGGATAAGTTCTCATAAATACTTTAATATTATTTTTAATGCAAATATCAAATAATATATTGTTTCTGTATGTAATATCCTTAATATAAACATAGTGAGCTAAACTCACAATATCAAGTGAATTGATATATTCTCTTGTTGATAATATAAATTGCATTAATACCCTATAGAAAAGATACAGCTTACTATCATAAACTTTATAACTCCTATAAGTAGCAGAGTAAATAGGAATTCCTAGATTAATTCCATCTATTTCATAGCTGGTAATTTTTTCCTCATTTCTATAATTAATCAAACAGAACATTACTGACTTAATCATTAAATAATATGTTGATAAACTAAACCATTTGAAATAGAATTTATATTTCACCTCTCTACACTTAGAATGGGCTTCACATTTTTTCAGTATTGCATCTTTAATCACAATTTCAAGATCTGAGTTCATATCAGGAAATGCAATAATATTTAACAAATCTTTATTTCCACCAATTTTCTTCATAATGTATTGATTCCAATAATTTTATTAGTTTAAGCGTTTAAATCCATTATGACTAAGGCATGTAAAAATTGATTTACAATAGATTTTTAAGACATAGTGCCAAGAACAAAATGACGCTAACTACATATTATAAACTTTTCAAAAAAATCTTTAATAACTAACCACCCTTCTATTTTTAATACTCTTTTGCTTCAAATAAACTTATATTAATATTCTTCCCAAGTTGCTCACCACCTCATCTTGTTGCTCCAATGTCATAGTATGAAACAACGGAAGACTTATGGCTCCACTATAGTAAGATTCTGAATTAGGAAAATCTCCATCTTTAAATCCAAGTTTTTGATAATAAGGCTGGGTATGGATAGGAATATAATGAACATTCACACCAATGTTGGTATTTCTCAACTGATCAAAAACTTCCTTACGACTTTTTCTAATATTATCTAAATCTAATTGAATCGGATATAGGTGCAATGCTGAATAGCTATCTTGATTATGGTAAGGCTTGATTACTGGCAGATCATTTAATAAAGAATTGTATCTCTCCTTAAGAATATGGCGCTTAGCAACAAATTTATCCAATCGTTCCATTTGAGAAATACCCAATCCAGCCTGTAATTCAGTCATTCGATAGTTAAATCCTAAGTCAACCTGTTGGTAATACCATCCACCTTCAACTTCTTTAGTCATTAACCCTTGATCACGAGTCACACCATGACTTCGAAATAACTGCATGCGCTCTGATAATTTTTTATCATTCGTTGTTGCCAATCCACCTTCAGCTGTTGTAATAATTTTAACTGGATGAAAGCTAAATACAGTAATATCAGAATATTGACAACCCCCAATCGGCTTATCAAGATATTTACCACCAATTGCATGAGAGGCATCTTCAATAATCTTAAAGCCATATTTTTGGCTGAGAGAGTAAATTCTTTTCATATCACAAGACTGTCCAGAAAAGTGAACAGGGATAACAATCTTTGGAAGATTATTATCTTGCTTTGCCTTAATTAATTTTCTTTCCAATTCTTCAGCAGATAAATTATAGGTTTGCGGGTTAATGTCAACAAAATCAACTCTAGCGCCACAATATAAACCACAATTTGCAGAGGCAACAAAAGAATTTGGACTAGTCCAAAGCCAATCTCCCTTGCAAAGACCTAAAGCTAGACAAGCGATATGTAATGCTGAGGTAGCACTATTAACAGCCACTCCAAATTCCGCACCACAATAATCTGAAATTGTTTTTTCAAATAAAGGAACTTGTGGACCTTGTGTTAGAAAATTAGATTGTAAAACATCTACAACTGTATCTATATCAGCCTGATTAATATCTTGCTTTCCATAAGGTATCACTTTCCTACTTTTTTAGGATTTTCTTCTATCCATTTCTCAAGGTCAGAAATTTCCATCCATTCTGAGTTGTTATCCGAACAATACATAAAACTTGGATCAACCCTGATACCAGAACCCACTCTCTCTTGATCATTAGCCCATCCATTAATAGAAGGCAAAATCTTAAAATAATCTGGATATTCATAAGTATAAGGTGTGTCCTCTATACCAATCATTTGTTCATGTAATTTTTCACCAGGTCTAATTCCAACTTCTTTTTGCTTTGCTTTGTTATTAACAGCTAATGCAATATCTGTTACCTTCATAGATGGAATTTTTTTAACATAAATTTCACCACCCTTCATATCATTAAAAGCATGCCAAACCAACTCAACACCTTGCTCTAGTGAAATCATAAATCGAGTCATACGATTATCTGTAATTGGTATTTCGGCATTTTTTGGAATCGACATAAAGAATGGAATAACAGATCCTCTAGATCCCATTACATTGCCATATCTAACAACTGAAAAACTAGTATTATGACTTCCAGTATAAGAATTTCCAGATACAAACAACTTGTCAGAAGTTAGCTTAGTTGCTCCATATAAATTTGCAGGGGCGCTCGCTTTATCGGTAGACAATGCAACTATACGTTTCACTCCCTTATCAATACAAGCATCAATAAGATTCATTGCGCCAATTACATTTGTTTTGACACATTCAAAAGGATCATATTCAGCAGTAGGTACAATTTTCGTTGCGGCAGCATGAACTACATAATCAATTCCATCTAATGCACGATACAATCTGTCTCTATCCCTCACATCTCCAATTAAGAAACGAACGCGAGAATCTTCTTTAAACAACTTAGCCATTTCCCATTGCTTCATTTCATCTCGAGAAAAAACTACAATTCTTTTTGGATTGTACTTCTCTAAAGTCATAGGTATAAATGAATGGCCAAAGGATCCTGTACCTCCAGTAATTAGAATTGATGAATTTTTTAGCACTTAAGGGTCCTTTAATTATTATATTTTTATTTAAAATTCATATAAGAGTCAACTTTAATTACCTTACCATCTTTTAATTTATAAATTCTATCACAGTATTTTAACGTGGTAAGCCGATGCGCAATAACAATAATGGTTCTTTCTCCTTTATGCTTTTGTATTTCTTGAATAATTTCATATTCCGTATCACTATCTAATGCACTGGTTGACTCATCCATGACTAAAATATCTCTGTTATGGTAGAAAGCCCTTGCTAAAGCAACCCTTTGTCGCTGCCCACCTGAAAGCCTTAAGCCTCTCTCTCCCACTTTAGTATTAATTCCCTCTGGAAGTTGTTCGACAAAATCAAGAAGTTTAGCTTGCATTAAAGCGTTTATTAATCTATTTTCATCAATTTTATTAAAACCTAAAGCAATATTAGCTTTTAAAGTATCATCAATCAAAAAAACTTCCTGAGGGAGATATGCAACTTGACTAAGCCATTGTTTTAGTTGAGACTCTAAGGGCATTCCATTGTAATTAATACTTCCATCATAAGGTTTAATTAGCCCAAGAATTAAATCTACTAAAGTAGTCTTTCCCGCTCCAGATCCTCCAATTATCCCTATTGAGTCCCCCGAATTAATCTCTAAAGAAATATTTTTTAATGCATCCAGATTTACATCTGGATATCGAAAACTTACATCAGTTAATTTTAATAAATTAAACCTTTCATCATTTTGTACTGTTGCATCTTCCAACACTTTAAAACTATCTTTGCTACTCAAGTTGAATAAATCTTGATATAGGATACGAACCGCATCTCTTCCATAGCGCAATCTATTTAAACTATTTGTAATTCCATTTATAATCGGCATTAAACGCATAGCAGCAACTGCATACAATCCTAACAGTGGAACTATCTCAATAAGATTTTTTTCTAAAAAAACAACCAATATTGCCAATAAAACAATAAATGAAATGAAAATTAATTCTAAAAGGTAACGAGGAGCTGTTGAAAGTACTTGCGACATAGTTTGATAATGTCCATATTCTATAGCACTTTTTTTCAGTTTCTTATAGAAGTATGATGATTTCCCCAGGATGCGAATTTCTTTTAAACCCTCCATACTCTCATGCACAGTTTTTAATATCGAGGTAGAAGATTTGTTAGAACGAACTCCATAACTTTTAAGCTTTTTACCAAAAAAAAAGTCATATCCAATTATAAAAGTTCCAAAAACCGCTACTAATAATATAAATATTTGTACATCATTCCAAGCTAATAATAATATTATTGCTGAACCAACAATAATGTCACTAACCATCTTTAAACTAATCAAAACTACTTGATTAGAAAACTGTTCAGATAAATTTTGTATATTGTAAACAAAATCTGCACTATTTCTTTGAGTAAAGTCAACATATGAAAGCTTTTGATAAGATTTCATTAAAGTTGTTCTTAATCTAGCCTGTTGATTTTGACTAAATCTTGTCACAAGATAATTCACAAAAATAATTACAGTAGTTTTTATAGAAAATATAACAACAAGACATATTCCAAAAAATAATACCATTGAGTTTTGATCTTTCAAAAACCCAAATCGACTAACAAAATTGCCAGACAAACCTTCAGAAATAAAATCAGGATTGATAATCAACGAAATATAGGGCGCTATTAATCCAAGGCCTAGCAAATCAAACAACGAAATACCAAAAAAAAGTATTATTAAATATTTAATTTTTTTTCTATCATCCCCCAATAAATAGAGGATTTCAATAAAATATTTCTTCATGTATTTTAAATAAGCTCAATTTGATTTTGATTAAGTGTTAAATTATAAACTCTAAATGCTTACTACCTCTATCTGATGATTATAGAAATACTAAATCAGTATAAAATTAGTAATTATCAATTTAGAGTTTTTAATTAATTGGTAAAATTTAAATATATATAAGGAAATAATAATTGATTAATAAATGCCTTTTCCCAGCTGCAGGATATGGAACTCGTTTTTTACCTGCTACTAAAGCAGTTCCCAAAGAAATGCTTCCAATTCTTACAAAACCTTTATTACAATATGGGGTTGAAGAAGCTCTATCAGCTGAAATATCTAATATGGCAATTGTTACTGGAAGAGGTAAAAGAGCAATTGAAGATCATTTTGATAATTCATTTGAAATTGAATCACAATTAAAAAACTCCTCAAAAGAGCATCTTTTGAAAGAAATTAAAGATATTATTAAAGAAGCTACTTTTACTTACGTTCGTCAGAAAGAAATGCTTGGATTAGGACATGCCATTCTTTCTGGTGAGCCTCTAATTGGAGACGAGTCTTTTTGCGTCATTCTGGCAGATGATCTTTGTGACTCTAAAGAAGACTCAGTCCTATCACAAATGATAAAAATCTACAATAAATATCAATGCTCTATAGTTGCAATTGAAGAAATTCCAATTAGTCAAAGTAATAAATATGGGATTATATCTGGAAATTTGATTGATGATTCTAATGATATATATAGAGTTACAGGCATGGTTGAAAAGCCATCGCCTAATGATTCGCCTAGCAATTTAGCTATTATTGGCCGCTACATATTGACACCTGATATATTTGAAATCCTTAGAGATATTGAACCTGACTCAAGTGGAGAAATACAAATTACTAATGCTCTTAATTTACAAGCTCAAAAAGGTAATGTTATTGCCTATAAATTTCAAGGGGAGCGATTTGATTGTGGAAGTATTGAGGGTTACGTAAAAGCAACCAATTACTTTGCTAAAAAACTAAATATTTAAAGCACTCTATTTTAATCTTTACTTAAATAATCAAGAATTTTTGACTGTGGATGAAATTCAGGCACTATTTTTAAAAGAGTTTCTCGAATTAATAACTGATTTGAGCTTTTAATTGCCGCCTCAAGATCGACTATCATTGGCTTAAGCTTTCTCCAACTCAACATATCTTCACTTGCTCGTATTATTAGTTTATTTTCTGTTTGAAAAGAATTATCTCCAACCAATAATTCTTCATAAAGTTTCTCACCAGGCCTTAAGCCAGTATATTTAATTTCAATATCTCCATTTGGATTATCTTCATTACAAACTTGCAAGCCACTTAAATGAATCATCTTTAAAGCTAAATCATATATTTTAATTGGTTGGCCCATATTAAGAACAAAAACATCACCTCCACGTCCCATTGCTCCAGCCTGAATTACTAATTCAACTGCCTCAGGTATAGTCATAAAATAACGGACTATATTGATATCAGTAACAGTTATTGGCCCACCATTTTTAATTTGTTTTTTAAAAAGTGGAATAACTGAACCACTTGAATCTAATACATTACCAAACCGAACCATCGTAAAATTTGTAGAATTATTTTCCTTTGAAAACGCCTGGAGAACTAACTCAGCTACCCGCTTTGATGCCCCCATAGTACTTGAAGGTCTAACAGCCTTATCTGTTGAAATTAAAACAAACGTATCAACATTAGAAGCTATTGCAGCCTCTGCAACACGCATAGTTCCGATAGAATTATTTAATACACCCTGTTCTTGGTTATATTCTACTATAGGGACATGCTTATAAGCCGCAGCATGATATATCGTTTCTACTCTAAATTTATTAAAAATTTTAGTAAGTCTTGTTTTATCTAAAACTGAACCTAAGATTGGATAAATTTTAATATTTGCAGACAATTTTTGATTTAATTCTTGTTCGATTTGATATAAAGAAGACTCGCTTATCTCAAATAGAATTAACTTCTCTGGTTTAAGGATAATTATTTGACGGCAAAGCTCTGAACCAATCGAGCCACCAGCGCCTGTTACCAAAACAATCTTTTTTTGAATATTTATTTTAAGGAGATAATCATTAGGCTTAACTGGCGATCTTCCTAATAAATCTTTAATATCAATTGTTTGTAAATCATCTATTTTAATATTACCCATTGCTAATTGTGAAACGCTTGGCAAAGATCGAACTCGGGGGATATTCAATGATTCTAAAAAAACAATGATATCTTTTTTATTGAATTGAGGAGCAGAAGGAATTGCCAGCAAAACTTCACTTATTTCCTGATTTTTATTCTGTTTTTTAAACCCTTCTCTCGAAACAACCTCTATACCATTTATGACACGCCCAATAATTCTCTTATCATCATCAATAAAAAATATTGGTTTGTACTCTTTCGATGTTTTAAGAGCTAGAGAAAGCTGCCTTCCAGCATATCCTGCACCAAAAACTGCAACTTTGATCGCTTTTTCATCTTCAATATCTGATAGAACCCAGGTTGCGCCTAAACGAAGACCCCCAATCACTATTAAAGTAATTCCCCAATTTAATATAATCACACTTCGAGGAAACACATGTGTAAACACCTCTTGGGTAAATATATAACCAAACAGGCCCCAGACGCAGGAATAGATAGTAACTGCTTGAAAAACAGCCCATAAAGCATTTAAGCCAATATAACGGATAACTGCTCTATAAAGGCCAAAACGAATAAAAATTGGTATAGCAATAATAGGCGATATTAAAATAACCCAAACTAAACTATTTTCAGGCATGTAGAAGTCGCCATATCTTAGTGAGAAGGAAGCTAATACAATTGGTATCAGAACTATTAAATCAATTAACATCATTATTAATTGCTTAAACCTTCTCGGTAGAGATATTATTTTACTTAAAATATTTATAATCAAATTTAGCCTAAAATTTATTTATATTTAGAAGAAACTACTTTTGTAGCCAGTATTGAAACTTCATTAATTGCTGCGCATGCTCTATCAATCTCATTAATAGTCAGCGAAGGGTGAACTAAAAACATCAATGAAGTCTCTCCAAGCTCTTTAGCATTTTTCAGTCTATATTTTGGTCTAAATTTAGTTTTATCAAAGGCCTTCTCTAGATAAACCTCAGAACAGGAGCCAACAAAACAAGGCACGCTTTGAAGATTTATTTCTTCAACAATTCGATCCCTTGTCCAATCATCCTTCATATTTTTCTCATTAACAAAAATATAACACTTATACCAGGCATGATCAAAAATTTTATCAATAACTGGCACTCTATATAGTAAAGGATATTTTTTACAGGTTTCGATAATTCTCTCTGAATTAGTTTTTCTTGAAATATGCCAATATTGCATTTTTCTCAATTGAATCCTTCCAATTGCTGCTTGCATTTCAGTCATTCTCCAATTAGTTCCAAATGAATCATGTACCCATTGAAATTTATTAGAAGGCTTATTTTTACTCATTGCTTCCCAAGATTTACCATGATCTTTATAAGACCACATCTTAGCCCATAAGACTTTACTATTAGTTGTAACCATGCCACCTTCACCTCCAGTAGTCATAATTTTGTCTTGACAAAAAGACCAAGTTCCAATATCTCCAATTGAGCCAACAGATTTACCCTTGTATAGAGCTCCATGAGCTTGCGAACAATCCTCAATGACGCGTAAATTATTTTCTTTAGCTATTGATATAATTTGATCCATTTCACATGGAAAACCCGCAAGATGAACACACATAATCCCCTTAGTATTTTTAGTAATTGCTGGAAGGATTAAAGAAGGGCAGATATTTTGAGAGTTTTTATCTACATCCACAAAAACAGGAGTGGCCCCTGCATTTACAATTGAGGATACTGATGCAATAAAAGTTCTAGATGTAACAATTACTTCATCGCCAATACCAATATCTAAAGCCCTTAAAGCTAAGTCTAGTGCAACAGTTCCATTAGAAAGGGCTATGGAATATTTAGAATGTGCCCAAATAGAAAACTCATTTTCAAACTTTTGACACTCTTCTCCAGTCCAATAATTAACTTTATTTGAAAGTAAAACGTTTTTAACTGCATTGACTTCATCATTATCAAATGATGGCCAGCTAGAAAAAGAAGTATTTAGCATTATAAAGTTCCAAGAGGCCTTGCAGGATTACCTACCATCGTAACTCCACTGCGAACACTCTTTGTTACAACTGCACCCATACCAATAATTGCACCTCTGCCAATAGTTATCGGATTTTCTGAAGTTCCTTGCTTAATAACAGCACCAGAACCAATATAAACAAAACTTTCAATAGTGACATTACCATTACACATAGCCCCAGGAGCCACTGTAACGTAGTCACCTACAATACAATCATGTGAAATATAACTGTACATCCCTAATATAAAGTGTTTACCAATTTTAACATTAGGGCCAATAGTCGAAAAATGTCTCAATATGTAACCATCACTAAGAAAAACTTCATTCAATATTAATGAATTCAAAGCACTAAGATTCCATAACTTTACTTTATCTAAAGAGCATTTTTTAGCAAGTATTTTCCGCATGTAACTGTCAGAAATTGCCAAGGAAATCAACTTGTTATCTGCATCAATTTTAATAAAATCTTTATATTCTAATACTAAATGTCCATTGATTTTTTTTGTATGAGGCTTATCATCAATAAAAAATAGACTCTCAACACTAATTCCTAGATTATTTAAATACTCAATTGCTATTGGTAAAACACACTTACCCAAACCATTTGCGCCATAAATTCCAAAAATAGTCTTAATCATTATGCATGCTCTTTCCCGATCCTTGAAAACGCGGCATTGTCAAATTAACTGACGAATTAATATCTTCACGAAAAAATACTTTTTTTACAGTTAACAAAAGTATTTTTAAGTCCAATAGAAAGGTTTTATTATCAACATACCAAACATCCATTTCAAATTTTTTTTCCCATGAAATTATATTTCTACCATTAACTTGAGCCCAGCCAGTGATTCCTGGTCGCACCTCATGCCTCCTATTTTGATGTTTACTATATAAAGGAAGATATTCTATCAATAAGGGTCTAGGTCCAACTAGGCTCATTTCACCTTTTATAACATTCCATAAACCAGGAATTTCATCTAAACTAGTTGATCTCAACCAGGTACCAAAGCGCGTATGAGATTGAGAATTATCAGCTATATTATTATTCATTGTACGAAACTTTATTATTTTAAACGGCTTACCATTTAAACCAGGGCGAAGTTGAAAGAAAAAAATTGGTCTTCCTGATTTTAATATTACCATAACCATAACTAATAAAAATATTGGAAGCAAAATAACACTTGCAAATAAAGATAATAATAAATCAAAAGTTCTTTTAAACATCTTTAATCCTAGCCTCTCTAATCATAACTTTATTAACCTTATGAACATCATATTTTATTTCTGCAATTTCTCTAGACTTTCTACCCATTGATAGAATCAAATTAGGCTTATCAATAAAAAAATTTAAAGCCTCCACTAAAGATTCAACTGATTTAGGTTTCACTAAGTATCCATTTTCTCCATCTACTACAGTTTCACGACAGCCTGGCAAATCAGTAGTAATAACAGCTCTACCCATAGACATTGCTTCAAGAATACTACGAGGTGTCCCTTCACGATAATAGGATGGAAGAACAAAAACACTACAATTTGCAACTGCGCCTCGAACATCTGACAAGTGCCCAAGATAATCTATATCACCACTATGTATCCATTCATTTAAGATACTTTTTGATATTGCATTCGGATTTTCATCAATCTTTCCCACTAAAGTAAAAACTACATTTGGATGATTTATCTTTATTATGCTTGCTGCTTCAGCATATATTCGAACCCCTTTTGACTCTAATAAGCGCGCAATTAGTAAGAAGTTTAGTTTTTTAGGTAATTCACATTCATGATAATAATCTAAATCGACACCTGAACCATTAACTATAAATGTTGGACTTAAGTTGTGTGTTATTTTTAATTTATTAAAAAGCAACTCATCATCAGGATTTTGAAAAAAAATCTTATCAGCTTTCCTTAAGCTAATTTTATAAAGGAATTTAATAAAAAAGTGTATTAAAGGGCGATGCTTAGTAAATTCAGTAGAAAATGTAAGTCCAAGTCCTGTAATTAAAGCAAAATGTTTCTTTATTCCCATTATTTGAGCTGCTATCGAACCATAAATTACAGGCTTAACGGTATAGCTTAAGACATATTCAGGCTTAACACTCCTCATTAAAGTTAAAAGTGATATTAAAGTTCTAAAATCAGATAAAGGATTTAAACCAGTTCTACTAAAATTATTGTTATGGACCTTTATTCCTTTTTCTTCGAGCTTAGCCCTAAGTGGGCTTGTCTCAGGCAATCCAGGTGAAGAAACATGAACCTTATAACCCTTAGAAATCAAAGACTCAATTAGATGGCCTCGAAAATTAAGAATTGAGTTAGGCGAACTTGCTATTATTAGAAAGTTCACTAGAGTGACTGCTCTTTGAGCCATGATTGAAACATCAACACATCCCATAATTGATGTTGCCAGTTATATTTACCAGAAATATGCTCTTCCCATTTTTGTCTAATTGGAATTGGATTAAAATAACCTTCTCTTATTAAGCGTTTTTCATCAAGTAAATCTTCAGCCCAATCTTTTAAAGGTCCACGCAGCCATTTATCAATTGGTAAATTAAAACCAGTTTTTGGTCTTTCAGTCAATTTATTTGGTACATATTTATTTAATAACTGACGTAATATCCACTTACCTTGGCCAGATCTAATTTTCATTGATAAAGGCAAGGTCCACGCAAACTCAATTATCCTATGGTCCAAAAAAGGCACTCGTGTTTCTAATGACTCTCCCATTGCCGCCCTATCAAGTTTCACAAGTATATCATCTGGGAGATATTGCATAGTATCCATAGCCATCATTTTAGAAGCAACATCATCAAAATCTATCTCATTAGCTATATTTAGAATTATTGGCTCAACCCCTTTTAGTACGACTTCTTCTGGAAATGACCAATTTGAAACAAAATGATTATAGAGTTCAGAAGCATCTTTAATTCCCAATACTGAGCCAACTTTTTGCATTTTATTGCCTAACCCTCCAAGTGGGAATCGCTTAGAAATTACTTTTGACGAAAATTCCTCAAAATTCTCCCACTTAAGTGGTGAAATAGATAATATTTTTGAACTAAGAAACATTCTTAGCCAAAAAGGCATTGAGTTGATTTTAGACCACCAATTATTAACTCCAATATACCGATTATATCCCCCAAATAATTCATCGCCCGCATCTCCTGAAAGAGAAACAGTAACCTGTTTTTTTGCTAGTTTTGAAACTATTGATGTTGGTATTTGTGAAAAGTCAGAAAAAGGCTCATCATATAGTTTAGGTAAATAAGGAATTATATTAAGGGCATCTTGAGCAGACACATACAACTCTGTGTGATCAGTTTGAAGATATTCAGCAATTAATTTTGCATGTTTAGCCTCATTATAGCTTTGATCATCAGAACCAATTGTAAAAGTTTTAATGGGCTTATTAGACTGGGCTTGCATTATTGCAACAATAGATGAAGAGTCAACACCACCTGATAAAAATGCACCTAAAGGAACATCTGAAAGCATTTGCTGCTCTATTGACTTATTCAATAATTTATCAAGTTGGCCTATTGCTTCATTATCACCTCCCAGAAAAACATTTTTTCTTCCTTCTGATATGATATTTGACAATTTCCAATATGGAGTTGGTGATGGGATGTTCTCTATTTGAAAATTATTATTTGCTAATGAAAGCTTTATATAAGTTCCAGGCAATAGCTTCTTTATACCCTTATAGATACTAAATGGAGCAGGAATAGAACTAAATCTTAGTTGCAAGGTAATACTATTTCTATCAATAATATTTTCAAAATCTGAATGCACTTTCAGTGCCTTGAGTTCAGACCCAAATATAAAACTACCTTTTTGACATCCATAGTAAAGTGGTTTTTCACCAATTCTATCTCTAATAAGGAAAAGATCATCATTTTCCATATCTAGTAAGGCAAAAGAAAACATTCCCACAATTTTAGTTAACGTTCTTTCTAGACCCCAAATTTCAATACACCGAAGTAAAACTTCAGTATCAGAATCACTATTCCAATCATTAATATAAAAATCTGACTTTTGAATCTCACTTTTAAGATCTTTATAGTTGTATATTTCTCCATTGAAAGCAATTACAAATCTACCTGAAGGAGAGATCATCGGTTGCTTTCCATTTTCTGAAGTATCTAATATAGAAAGCCTTTGGTGGACAAGACTAAAACCTCGTTTTAAATAATTAAATTCACCACTTTGATCTGGGCCACGATGCAAAAGTGACTGGCCCATCATTTTTAAGATATTGCTTCTAGATTGACTTTCAATTAGATTATTTGAGATAAAGCCTGCAAATCCGCACAATTTTGTTCTCCTTAATAATCAAAATCAAATTTATATAGTATATTTTATTTAATACAACGATAGCCTAAGGCACACCAAAATATATCTTTATCTCTAAATTCAATTCTTTCAAGCCCAGCCTCTAGCATCATTTCAGTAATTTGATTTTTTGAAAAGCGTTGTTCCAACTTTGTTCCAAAACGATCTAAAGCGTCAGTCCTTAATGAATAAAAACCTTTATTTCTATATGAACTCAGTGGAATATTATCAACATTCATCCCGATTTTTTCTAAAACCATAGAAAGTTTTACAAGAGGAAAATAAATAAATAATGCAATAATTTGACAAAGTATATATTTCAAAGGAAATGGAAGTATAGAGATAAAAAGTCGAAATGGAATAGTCACTTGCCAAATCAATTTATACCATTTAGGTTTATTATCAAATGAGTAATATATGTATGCTAAAAAAGGGGCGCCTTCTTTTAATTTACTAGTGCATTTTTTCAAACCATCTAAAGTATCAGGGATATGATGGAGAACGCCTAAGGAATATCCAAAATCCATTGATTCGTCCTCCATAGGAATATCATCAACTCCAACATTATGAAACACACAATTATCATAATTAGCTAATTTCACCTTCGCAACATCTAGAGCTAAAGAGGCAGGATCAATACAATGAAGCTTTCCTACTTTAGGGGCGCAGAAGTAGGCCCACCTTCCACTTCCACATCCCAAATCGAAACCTTCTGCATTTTCTGGCAATATATCCCAAGGAAATAAAGAAAAATATTTATCAAAACTATTTTTTTGCTCTAGAAGAGAGACTGCTGATTGATCAAACTTGTCCCACTCTTTCCCAAAATCATTCACAACAGATTTATTAATATTTTCTCTCATTAACTCTCCTCTTTAAAGATAAAAAATTCACTAGAATTTTTTATTTAATTAGACTTACTATAGATAAATTTATCTTTATATAAATAAAATGCATAATAATAAAACATTGAAAACTCTACCCAAAAAATAAAATGCCTAGCAGTATAGTGAAATATCCCAGTGATTATAAAAGAAATCATAAAAGCTGCAACGAAGAAGTCATGTCTATTTACTGCAATTAATACTGCTTTAATCATAACGAAGTAAACAGCTAAGGTAAATAAGATGCCAAAATTCATAGTTAAATCTAAAATGTTAGAGTGAGCTTCAGTCCCTGTAAAGGCCACCCCTAATTCCTTTCCAGAAAAAGACCCAATCCCATAGCCAACAATTGGTGAAGAGGCAATAACATCAAGCGCATTCAAAGCCAACACTGATCTTCCATGTCCACCAGCAACTTCCCATATCGAAGCAGCGTCATTCGAGTAAATATAAAAAATGATAGTAATTACCATGATAATAGGTATGAAAAAAATTAATAAATTTTTTTCAGCGCTATATTTTCGTATGTAGATAAATTGTAAAAATAGATAGAAACCAGCAGCCATATAAAGCCCATAATAATATGCATCACTATTAACTTGAAGAGTCAATAGAATAATTAATGGCAACACAAAAAGTGCTTGTTTTTTAAAAAAAACAGCTAATAAAAGAGACAAAGATTGAGAATAATAGACTATTTGATTCGGGTTATTAGCTCCGCCAGTATATACATAGGAATACCTGAGATTTTCTGGAGAATATATAAAATATGTAAAAAAATGCAGCCCCATGTAGATGAGAAAAAACCATAAAGTAACATTTTTAAGACTGAACCCATCTTTTCGTGCCTCAATAAGAAGAAATACTAAAGCAAATGAAATCATAAAAGAAATTACATGAAAAATTGAAGAGTTATAATCAGTAAGTAAAGAAACTGCAGAGGTTACAATTGGAGTTACAATAAATATTGTCACTAATAAATATATTCTTAATAAGGATTCATAAGTATTTGAAAAAGTTAGAACTTTTTTTAAATGAAAAATCGACAAAAATAGCATAACTAACAAAAATAATATCTCTGAAAAACCTATTTTTCCCATAAATCTTAGTGAAGTTAAATGACCTGTTCCAAGAGCAAGGCCAAGAAAAAACTCCGAAAAAACATAGCGTCTAAAAGTTAAGCTAAGCCTAGTAAGTAGAAAATTTATCATAGTTTAAAAATTTTTCTAATGGTTGTTTTCAAAATATTACTTAAAGCATTACCAATAACCCTCATAAAGCTCACATTTTCATAAGTTAATGAAGCACATACAACCTCTAAATTACCAGAAAAATAGCGCTGGTCTGACATCCCACCTCTATAATAAACAGTTAAATTTTTATCTAGATAGTAACTTTTGAAGTTCATCTTTAAAACTCTTAATAAAAACTCAAAATCCATTGCTGTTTTATAGTTAATGTTATAGTTTCCAACACTATCAAAGACTTTTTTAGTGGTATACAACGTAGAGTGTTGGAACGGCATGCCGCCATATGGA
>Ga0209816_1000421_pt1 | contig 33825 bp, 31 predicted proteins | sample CoawatmetaG01DNA_FD_187509 | JGI IMG/M metagenome (GOLD analysis project Ga0209816, IMG submission 187509) | Marine microbial communities from the West Antarctic Peninsula - Coastal water metaG017-DNA (SPAdes) (version 2) | ecosystem: Environmental > Aquatic > Marine > Coastal ...
GGGTAGGGGCGGCCAGTGTCGCTTCGTCACCCCGGACTCGTTCCGGGGTCCACTGGGCCACGGGGGATGGTGGAGCCTCTGGCGATCCCCCTCGCCGCGGAGTGGACCCCGGAACGAGTCCGGGGTGACGGGATGGGTGGGGAGCGGTTCCGAACCTCGCCGGCCGTCCCCAATTATGGAGACATCATCATGGCGCATTGGCTGTGTTCGCAGCGGGTGGAGCAGGAGGCGGGTGTGCTCAGCCGATTCGACCCGCGGTTCTGGACGGTCAATTTCCCGCGGCCGATGATGGCGGCGGTGACCAATCCGGCGCCGGATGCGCTGCGGGTGGATGCGGTCTTCTATCGGCGGAGCGATCTGGCCGGGCTGATCTGGGAGGCGGAGGATCGGTTCGACCATCCGCTGTTGCGGTACGAGACGGCGCGGGATTTCCGGGGGTGCCGGTTGCGGTTCCGCTGGCGGTCGGCGGGGGTGAAGCCGCTGGATGCGATCCGCGGGCCGACGCTGACGATCGAGGGGCGCGATGCCGCGGGCAAGGCGCGCGTGTGGCATGTGCGGCTGTGGAATTATGCGACCGGCAACCCGGAAGATGCCAGTGTCGTGATCGACTTTGCGAGCGTGGTGGGCGGCTTTGCGCTGCCGGGCGAGGCGGACCCGGTGTGGGCGGGCGATGTCGACCGGATGTTCGTGTCGCTGGTCGCGCCCGAGTTCGACGAGACCGACGTGCCGCTGGCCGCAGCGCAGGAGGGATGGGTCGAGCTGACGGGCATCGCGTGCGACGGGCCGGGGGCGGTGATCGGCATCGGCGAGGCGGTGCTGCCCGAGCACGGTTTCCAGATCGCGAGCGGCTATGACGACAGCTATAACCTGACGCCGGCGCGGCTGCTGCGCAATGCGCTGCACCTCGGCTATCGCGGGGCGATCACGCATTATGTCGGGATGAGCCATTATTTCCGGCTCGATGCGCTGTACGGCGGCTTCTACGTCGGGCTGACCGGCGGCGTGCTGAACGTGGCGTGCGCGGCGTGGCATCGCGACTTTGCGGCCCGCGCGAAGGCGTTGGGTTATGACGTCATCTGGTCGCTGAGCTACGAGCTGTTCGACGCGCATTGTTGGAACGACTGGAAGCAGCGCGCGGCCGATGGCGCGCCGGCGCTGACCGGGTGGGAGCCGCCGTCGACTCTGCTGTCGCCGTGCCAGACGAACGCGATGGCCTATCTGCGGCAGGTGGCGGCGGCGTTCGTCGGGATTGGGGTCGCGGCGGGATTGCGGCCGAAGTTCCAGATCGGCGAGCCATGGTGGTGGACGATGCCGGACGGGCGGCCATGCCTGTACGACGCCGCGGCCGTGGCGGCGCTGGCGCCGGTGGCGATCCCGAGCGTGCGCGGGAGCATGGACGCCAGCCAGCGCGCGACGATGGATCGGGCGGGGGCGGCGCTGGCGGCCTCGACCGCGGCGCTGGCGGGATGGGTGACGGCGGCGTTTCCGGGGACGCAGACGTTGCTCCTCACCTATCTGCCGACGGTGCTCGACCGCGCGGCGCCGGAATTGAAGCGCGCCAATATGCCGCTGGGTTGGGCGTATCCCGCCTTCGATGTGCTGCAGCTGGAGGATTACGACTGGGTAACGGAAGGCGATGCCGCGGCGACCGCGCGGGGCGTCGCGGCGGCGGAGGCGCGATTGGGCTATCCGCGCGACCGGCAGCATTATCTGTCGGGCTTCGTGCTGCGCCCCGACCAGGCGGCGCAATGGGCGCTGATCGAGACGGCGGGACAGGTGGCGCGGGCGCGCGGCGTCGCATCGGTGGTGCTGTGGGCGCTGCCGCAGGTGATGCGCGACGGCTTCGTCCGCTTCGAGGGGGAAGACGACATGCAGGATTATGAGGATGTGCTGTTCCCGCTGGCGCTGGGGCGCGAGGCGGAGATGGCGCCGGCCTTTTCCACCGCGATCCTGACCGCGGCGGGCGGCGCGGAGCAGCGCAGCGCGGGTTGGGCGGAGGCGCGGACGAGCTATGACGTCGGACCGGGCATACGGTCGGAGGCGGATATCGCGACGTTGCTCGCCTTCTTCCGCGCGCGGATGGGGCCGGCGCGGGCGTTCCGGCTGCGCGACCCGTTCGATGCGAGCGGCGTGGACGAGGTGATCGGGACGGGTGACGGTGCGGTGCGGCGGTTCGAGCTGGTCCGCCATTACGGCGCGGCGACGCGGCGGATCGTGCGGCCGGTGGCGGGCAGCGTGCGGATTGGCGTGGATGGCGTTGCGACGCAGGGCTTCAGCGTCGAGGCCGATGGCGTGGTGGTGCTCGACACGGCGCCGGCCAAGGGTGCGGTGGTGCGGGCGAGCTTCACCTTCGACGTGATGGTGCGCTTTGCCGAGGATCGGCTGCGGGTGGCGCGATCGACGTTCCTTGCGGGGGAGGCAGTGTCGGTGCCGCTGATCGAGGTGCGCGGGTGAGCGCGCTGTCGTGCATCGCGCTGTGTTGGCGGGTGGAGCGACGCGACGGGGTCGCAATCGGGCTGACGACGCATGATCGCGATGTGACCATCGACGGCCTCATCCACCGTGCGGCGCCGGGCATGGTGCCGTCGGCGATCGAGCGCTCCGACGGGCTGGAGGCGGATACGATGGATATCGGCGGGGCGCTGACCAGCGCGGCGATCGGCGAGGCGGATCTGCTCGCGGGGCGCTGGGACGGGGCGCGGGTGCGGGTGTTTGCGGTCGATTGGGAGACGGGCGATCGGCTGGCCGAACTGGGCGAGGGGCGGATCGGCGCGGTCGAGCTGACCGACCATGGCTTTACCGCGGAACTGGCGGGCGTCAGCGCGGCGCTGGCGCGTGCGGTGGTGGAGGAAACGTCTGCCGAATGCCGCGCCGATCTGGGCGATGCGCGCTGCCGCGTCGCGATGACGGGGCGGCGGCGGTTCGCGCGGGTGGTGTCGGCGGTCGAGCGGGTGGTGACGCTGGACGCGGGTGAGCCGGTGGCGGGGGCCTATGCAGGCGGCCTGCTACGCTGGTTCGGCGGCGGCAATGCGGGGCTGTCGCAGGGCATCGATGCGTCGGACGGCGCGACGGTGACGCTGCGCGCGGCGCCCGCTTTTGCGGTAGCGGCGGGCACCTTGGTCGAGATGAGCGAGGGGTGCGACAAGAGCTTCGCCACCTGTGTGGCGCGGTTCGGCAATGGCGTGAACTTTCGCGGCGAGCCGCATCTGCCGGGGATCGACCTGCTGACGCGCTATCCCGGTGGATGAGGACGCGGCGGATGCGGTTGCGGCAGCAGCGCTGGCGTTGGTCGGCACCAGGTTCCGGTTGCACGGGCGGGATGCGCTTCATGGGCTCGATTGCATCGGGGTAATTGCGGCGGCGTTGCGGGGTGCCGGCTGGGTGGGGGAGGTGCCGAGCGGCTATCCCCTGCGTGGCGGCGATCCGGCGGTGGTGGCGGCGGGCTTCGATGCGGTGCTGGTGCGGGGCGACGGACGGCGAGCGGGCGATGTGCTGCTGTTCGCGGTGGGGCCGGGACAGATTCATGGCGCGGTGAAGACGGCGGCGGGTTTCGTCCATGCCGATGCAGGATTGCGCCGCGTGGTCGAGCGACCGGGGGCGGCGGAGTGGCCGCCGATCGGGGCGTGGCGCTATATCAGGGGAGGGGCGGATGGCGACGCTGGTGCTGACGACGGTCGGGCGGGCGATCGGCGGACCGATCGGGGGTGCGCTGGGTGCGCTGGCGGGGCAGGCGATCGACGGGCGACTGTTCCGCGGGGCAGCGCGCGAGGGGCCGCGGCTGAGCGACCTGTCGGTGCAGACGTCGAGCTATGGCACGCCGATCCCGAAATTGTTCGGGACGATCCGGGTGGCGGGGACGGTGATCTGGTCGACCGACCTGATCGAGACGCGCACGACCAGCCGCGGCGGCAAGGGGCAGCCGGGGACCAATACCTATAGTTATAGCGTGTCCTTCGCCGTCGCGTTGTCGGCGCGGCCGATCCGCAGCGTGCGGCGCATCTGGGCGGAGGGCAAGCTGCTGCGCGGGGCGGCGGGCGACTGGAAGAGCGTGACGGGGTTCCGGCTGCATACGGGCGGCGAGGATCAGGCGGTCGATCCGCTGATCGCTTCGGCCCTGGGGGCGGTGCCGGCGTATCGCGGCATCGCCTATGCGGTGTTCGAGGGGATGCAGCTGGCCGATTACGGCAACCGCATCCCGTCGCTGACCTTCGAGGTGGAGGCCGATGCGGCGCCGGTGGCGAGCGGGGCGGTCGCCGTCGCCCTGGCGCCGGAGGTGCGCGGCGGCGGCGGGGTGATGCTGGGCGGCTTTGCCGCCTCGGGCGCGAGCGTGCGCGGCGTGCTGGAGACGCTGACGACGATCGATGGCGGCTGGTGGCGGGCCGAGGGCGCGACGCTGGTGCGATCCGATGCCGGTGGGGCGGTGGTGACGATCGCCGATACCGGCAAGGAGCGCAGGCGCAGCGTCGCGGCGGCGGGCGGAACCGTGCGCGAGGTGGCGGTGGCGCATCATGACCCGGCGCGGGACTATCAGATCGGTGTGCAGCGCGTGCGGCGGCCGGGGGCGGGCCAGGCGGTCGATCGCGTCGATCTGCCGGCGGTGCTAGACGCGAGTGAGGCGAAGCGCGTGGCGGCGGCGCTGCTGGCCCGCGGCGAGAGCGAGCGCACGCGGCGGCGGGTGACGCTGGGGCGCGAGGGGCTGGGGATCGCGCCGGGTGCGATCGTGACGATCGCCGGTGAGGCGGGGCGGTGGCGCGTGGCGCAGGCCGCTATGGTGGGGCTGGCGACGACGCTGGACCTGGTGCCGCTGGCGCCGGCTGCGCTGCCGGTGCGGGCGAGCAGCGGGACGGTCGCGGCGGCGCCGGATGTGTGCATCGGGCGGACGCTGTTGGTGGCGGCGGAATGGCCGGGGCTGGAGGATACGCCGCTAAGCCAGCCGCGGGTGTCGGTTTTGGCTTGTGGTGAGGGGGCGGGGTGGCGACAGGCGGCGCTGCTCTACAGCCTCGACGATGGCGCCAGCTGGACGGGCGCGGGCGGGACGGCGGCGCCAGCGACGATCGGGGTGATCGAGGGCGCGCCGGACATGGCGTCTCCCTGGCTGATCGACTCGCGCAGCCGGCTGATCGTGCGGCTGATGCGGGCGGACATGGTGCTCGGCGATGCCGACGCGACGCGGCTGGCGCAGGGCGGTAATCTGGCGCTGGTCGGCGACGAATTGATCCGGTTCGCGGTTGCCGAGCCGCTGGGTGCGGGGCGCTGGGCGTTGACCGGGCTGCGACGGGGCGTGCGGGGAACCGAGGCGGCGATCGGTACGCAGCGGCCGGGCGATCGCTTCGCGCTGATCGAACGCGATGCGGTGGCGTCGATCGATCTGCCGGTAACGGCGATCGGGCGACGCGTGCGGTTGATGGCCAGCGGGGTGGGCGATGCCGCCGCGCCCGCCACTGCCGCGGTGATCGTGACCGGCGCGTCCGTGGCGCCGCCATCGCCGGTGCATCTGGGGCTGCAGCGCGATGCGGACGGCGGGCGGCGGCTGGGCTGGATCCGGCGCAGTCGCGCGGGATGGACCTGGCGCGATGGGCTCGACGCGGCCGTGGGGGAAGAGAGCGAACGCTATCGCGTGACGATCGCGCGGCCGGATGGCGGCGTGCGCAGCGTCGAGACTATTGCGCCGACGCTGTCGATCGAGGCGGGCGATGCCGATGCCGCCGTCACCGTGGTGCAGCAGGGAATGCTCGCGATCTCGCCGCCGGCGCACCTGACGCTCTTCAATCTGGGAGTTTGATCGATGAACAGTCTGACGACGACGCGATTCGTGCTGCCGCTGTTGGCGGCGGGACAGGCGGACAAGGAGCTGACGCATAATGAGGCGCTGACGCGAATCGATATGCTGTTGCACCCGGTCGTGCAGGCGGTCGGCCTGTCGGTTCCGCCGACGACGCCCGGCGTCGGGCAATGCTGGGTCGTCGGGGCCAATCCGACCGGCGCGTGGGCGGGCCAAGCCAATCGACTGGCGGGCTGGAGCGAGGGGGGATGGCGCTTCGTCGACCCGCGGGAGGCTCTCGTCGTGTGGGATGTTTCGCAAGCGATACCAATCGCTTATCGGGGTGGGCTGTGGCAAGAAAGTGACGTCCGCGGCGCGCGCCTGACGGTGGGCGGGCAGCAGGTCGTCGGCAGCCGCAAGGGCGCGATCGCCGACCCGCAGGGCGGAGGCACGATCGACGACATCGCGCGCTCCACCCTGGTTGCGATCCTTGCCGCGTTGCGCGGCCACGGTCTGATCGGCACCAGCTGACCTGTGACATTGGCGCAACAGTTCCAACCTTTTGTCGGCTTGCGTGGAAACCAACCCTCCGATAGTGAGTTTGCGCTGTCCGTAGTGACACTCAAGAAAGGGGACTTCTATGCGGAAGCTTGCCGTCGTTCTGGCACTGGCCTCCACCGCACTCGCCACTCCCGCCCTCGCCCGCGACAAGTCGTGGTACGTCGGCGTCGAAGGCGGTGCGATGATCGTCGAAGACATCAACTATGACATCGGCGCGTCGCGCAATGCGGCCACCGTCGATCACAACTATGGCTATGACGTCGATGGCGTGATCGGCTACGATTTCGGCGGGTTCCGCGTCGAAACCGAAGTCGGCTATCGCAGCGCGACCGTCGATGGCTACACCTCGACGCTGACCACCCCGGCGTACACGTCGACGGGCGCTCTCGTGAACGTTCCGGCCGGTTCGTACAGCTATGCTGGCGGCCGCACCTCGGCGCTCAGCTTCATGCTGAACGGCCTGCTCGACTTCGGTGACGATGACGGCATCCAGGGCTTCGTCGGCGGCGGTGTCGGTGTCGCTCGCGTGAAGGCGAACTACCAGCTCAACACCCGCGGCAACTTTGTCGATGACTCGGACACCGTGTTCGCATGGCAGGGCCTGGCGGGCGTTCGCGCTCCGCTGACTGACCACATCGACGCGACGCTGAAGTATCGCTTCTTCAACGCCGACAACGTCAAGCTGGTCGACGTGACCAACCGCACGTTCGACGGTCGCTTCCGTTCGCACAGCATCCTGGGCGGCATCACCTACAACTTCGGTTCGCCGACCCCGCCGCCGCCGCCGCCGCCGCCGCCTGCTCCGGAGCCGACTCCTGCTCCGCCGCCGCCGCCGGTCGAAGCGCCGGTCTGCTCGCCTGGTCCGTTCATCGTGTTCTTCGAATGGAACAAGTCGGACATCACGCCGGAAGCAGCGTCGATCCTCGACAACGCGGTCAGCCAGTACCAGAACTGCAACAACGCGCAGGTCATGGTTGCGGGTTACACCGACACGTCGGGTACGCCGAAGTACAACCTGGGTCTGTCGCAGCGTCGCGCCGACTCGGTCAAGGCGTACATGACCTCGCACGCCGTCCCGGCCACGCAGATTTCGACCGAAGCGTTCGGCGAAACCCGTCTGCGCGTTCAGACCGCCGACGGCGTTCGCGAAGTGCAGAACCGTCGCGTCGAGATCACCTACGGCCCGGGCGCTGGTCAGTAAGACCAGTCCCACCGTTGGGATACGATTGGGGAGGTCGGCGAAAGCCGGCCTCCCTTTTCGTTTGCGGTCGGTAATCCCCGTCAAGCGCATGCAGATCGGTCGCGATGTTCGCTTTGCGCGGTCCGCTCATGTGTCGTAATGTGCTGACCGTGAAGCGTTCCCTGCCCTTCCGGTTGGGAGGGTGGCAATCGCGCCCTGTTTCGCTAGAGAGCGCGTGACCGGGGATCACCCCTCCACGACGAGGTATCGATGCGCATTACGATGATCGGTTCGGGCTATGTCGGCCTGGTATCGGGTGCCTGCTTTGCCGATTTCGGGCATGAGGTGATCTGCGTCGACAAGGACGAGGGCAAGATCGCCGCGCTGAAGGCGGGGCGGATGCCGATCTACGAGCCGGGTCTCGATACGCTGGTCGCGAGCAACGTGGCGGCAGGCCGACTGACCTTCACCACCGATCTGGCTTCGTCCGTGGCGGGCGCCGATGCGATCTTTATCGCGGTCGGCACGCCCTCGCGCCGCGGCGATGGCCATGCCGACCTTAGCTACGTCTTCGCCGCGACCGAGGAGATTGCCGCGGCGGTGACCGGCCCGACTGTCGTCGTCACCAAGTCGACCGTCCCCGTCGGCACCGGGGACAAGGTAGAGGCGATCCTGCGGGAGAAGCGCCCCGAGGTCGATGTCCAGGTCGTCTCCAACCCCGAATTCCTGCGCGAAGGTGCCGCGATCGGCGACTTCAAGCGCCCCGACCGTATCGTCATCGGCACCGATGACGAGGGCGCACAGCGGGTGATGCGCGGCGTGTATCGCCCGCTCTACCTCAACGAATCGCCGATCCTGTTCGTCAGCCGCCGCACCAGCGAGCTGATCAAATACGCCGCGAACGCCTTCCTCGCGACCAAGATCACCTTCATCAACGAGATCGCCGATCTGTGCGAGGCGGTGGGGGCCGACGTGCAGGATGTCAGCCGCGGTATCGGGCTCGACAACCGCATCGGCAAGAAATTCCTGCATGCCGGCCCGGGCTATGGCGGATCGTGCTTCCCCAAGGACACGTTGGCGCTGCTGAAGACCGCCGAGGATTTCGAAAGCCCGATCCACATCGTCGAGGCGGTGGTGAAGGTGAACGACAGCCGCAAGCGGGCGATGGGCCGCAAGGTGCTGCACGTGCTGGGCGATGCGCCCAAGGGCAAGACGGTCGCGCTGCTCGGCCTCACCTTCAAGCCCAACACCGACGACATGCGCGATGCGCCGTCGATCGCGATCGCGCAGGCGCTGCTCGACGAGGGCGTGACGGTGCGGGCCTATGATCCCGAAGGCGTCGAGCCGGCGCGGCGGATGATGCCCGACCTCACCTATTGCAACGACGCTTATGATGCGGCCGAGGGTGCCGATGCGGTGGTGATCGTCACCGAATGGGACGCCTTCCGCGCGCTCGACCTGACGCGGCTCAAAACGCTGATGACCGCGCCGGTGCTGGTCGACCTACGCAACGTCTACCGCCGCGAAGAGGTGGAAGCCGCCGGCTTCGCCTATACCGCCGTCGGACGCTGAGCGTCAGGCGAGCGCCGGGGCGAGCCAGTCGGGGATCAGCGCATCGCCGAGGGCTTCGACCCGGCGGTGTTCGATCATGAGGCCGAGGTCGGGATAGGTCGCCCGCGTACGATCGCCCGGCTCCGCCAACGGCGCGACGACCAGGCGGCGGTTGACCTTGGCGCGATGGTGCATGCGCGCGGTGTTTTCCTGGCCGATATAGCAGCCCTTGGTGAAGCTGACGCCGTTGAGTTCGCGTGCATTGCATTCGAGCCAGAGCGTTTCGCCATTGCCGAGTTCGCCGACCCCTTCGGTCACGCCGAGCGACAGGCGGTGGGCCTGCCACCCGTCGACGGGTTGCGAGGGGGGCGCGATCCAGCGCTGACCGAGCGCGGGCAGGCGGGGATCGGCGACCCCTTCCGTCCCATCGCGCGACCAATGCACCGCGAGCCCCTTGTCGATCGCAATCCGAATCGGCCGGCGCAGGCGATAGAGCGTCAGCCGTCGGGCGAGCGCCTCCGCCTGGGACGCTTCGACGTCGAGGAGCAGGTCGTCGCCATCGGGCCAGACGAGAAAATCGAACAGCGCCTTGCCCTGCGGCGTCAGCAGCGCCGCCCAGACCGGCAAGGCGCCGGCGACGTCGTTGGTGACGAGGCCCTGCAGGAAGCCGCGCACATCCTCTCCGGATAGGCGGATGACGGCGCGATCGGTGAGCGTGGTGGCGTTCATGCCACTGCACCTAGGCTGTCGCCGTCATTTTCCAAGGTGGCGACACGGCGCCGACGACGATAGGAGGGCGCATGACCGATCGCCTGACCATCCGCCGCCCCGACGACTGGCACGTTCACCTGCGCGATGGCGCGATGCTGACGCAAGTCGCACGGCATACCGCGCGGCAGTTCGGACGGGCGATCGTGATGCCGAACCTGACCCCGCCGGTGACGAGCGTCGCGGCAGCGGAGGCCTATCGGCAGCGGATCCTGGCAGCGGTCGGCGACGGTGGCGGCTTCACGCCGCTGATGACCTGCTATCTGACCGACGGTATCGATGCCGCGGAGATCGCGGCGGGGCATGCTGCCGGCGTCTTCACCGCCTGCAAATTATACCCGGCCCATGCGACGACCAATTCGGCGCATGGTGTCACCGATATCCGCGCGCTGACCGATGTGCTGGAGACGATGCAGCGGATCGGTATGCCGCTGCTGATCCATGGCGAGGTGACGGACAAGTCGGTCGATATCTTCGATCGCGAGGCGGTATTCATCGAGCGCGTACTGATGCCGCTGATCCGCGACTATCCGGCGCTGAAGATCGTGCTGGAGCATATCACGACCGCGGAAGCGGCTGCCTTCGTCGGTGAGGTCGATCATCCGATCGCGGCGACGATCACGCCGCAGCATATCCTGATCAACCGCAACGCGATGTTCGATGGCGGTCTGCGGCCCCATGCCTATTGCCTGCCGGTGCTAAAGCGCGAGGCGCATCGGCTGGCCGTGCGGCGCGCGGCGACGTCGGGCAGTCCGCGATTCTTCCTTGGGACTGACAGCGCCCCCCACGTCGTCGGCGCAAAAGAGTCGAGCTGCGGTTGCGCGGGGATCTTCAACGCACCCTTTGCGCTCGAGGCGTATCTGCAAGCCTTTGACGAGGATGGGGCAATCGACCGGTTCGAGGGCTTCGCGTCGGAACATGGCCCGCGCTTCTACGGCCTGCCGCTGAACGAGGGCACGGTGACGCTGGTGCGCGAGACGGTGACGGTGCCCGAGCGGATCGGCGAGGGCGAGACGTCGGTCGTGCCGTTCCTGGCCGGCGATACGGTGGGATGGCGGTTCGAGGGGTAAGTCCCCGAACCCCACCCATCCGTCAGAAGGCGTCGTTGATCGAACAGGCCGCCGGGCCGAGGATGACGATGAACAGCGTCGGCAGGATGAACAGGATCAGCGGGATCGTCATGATCGCGGGCAGACGCGCGGCCTTTTCCTCGGCGCGCATCATGCGTTCGTTGCGAAACTCCGCCGACAGGACGCGCAAGGCCGAGGCGAGCGGCGTGCCGTATTTTTCGGTCTGGATCATCGTCGTGACCACGCCCTTGATGGCATCGAGCTCGACGCGCGTGGCGAGATTCTCAAACGCCTGACGCCGTTCGGTGAGGAAGCCCAGCTCGATCGCGGTTAGCGTGAATTCGTCGCCCAACTCAGGATAGGCGCGGCCCAGTTCCTTCGCGACGCGATGGAAGGCGGCGTCGACCGTCAGGCCGGCTTCGGCGCAGATCACCAGCAGGTCGAGCGCATCGGGCAGCCCCTTGCGGATCGCATCGGTGCGCTTGGTGATGGCGTTCTTGAGATAGATGTCGGGCGCCTTGTACGATAGCACCAGCGTGCCCGCGACCAGCGCATAGCGCTTCAACGCGGACCAATCGTCGAAGGTCGAGGTGCCGTAGACGATGAACGCCATGATCCCGCCGAACACGATCGGCAGCACCATCCGCCCGAAGATGACGCCGACGGCCCAATCCTTCGACCGGATGCCGGCGCGCATCAGCTTGAGCTGCGCTTCCTTGACCTGGCTGTCCTGCAGCACCTTCAGCGACGACAGCATCGTGCGCATCAGGTCGGTGGTGTCGTTGCGCTGGATCAGCTTGGCGCGCCGCTTGGTCGAGGCGGTAATGCCGGCCTTCAGCTGTTCGCGCCGGTCGTTCAATGACTTGACGCGCTTGCTCATCGGGTCGCTGACCGTCGTCGCCGCGTAGATCGCGATCATCACCGCAAAGGCGGCGACGCCCGACAGGATCGTCGCGACCCACAGCACGTCGATACCCATCAGTGTCGGACCGGAAGCCTGCATGTCTCTATCCGTTCCCGCCGTCAGATTTCGAAGCTGACCATCTTGGCCATGATGAAGACGCCGATCCCCATCCACAGCAGCCCGCCGAGGCCGGTGATGATGAGGCGCGGGTCGACGAAGAAGTTCTGCATGTAACTGGTGTTGATGAACCAGATCATCGTGAAGACGATGAAGGGCAGCGAACCGACGATATAGGCCGACGCCTTCGATTCCGACGACATCGCCCGGATCTTGAGCTTCATCTGGCCGCGCTGGCGCAGCACCGTCGCGAGGTTGGCGAGCGTTTCGGCAAGGTTGCCGCCGGTTTCGCGCTGAATCGCGATGGTGATGACGAAGAATTGGAATTCAGGCGTGCCAAGCCGATCGGCGGTGTCCTGCAACGCCGCGTCCATCGACTTGCCGATCTTCATCTTGTCCGCGACCATGCGGAATTCCTCGCCGACGGGGCCTTCCACTTCGTTGCCGACGACCTGGATCGTCTCGCTGACGGGCAGGCCGGAGCGTAGGCCGCGGACGAGCAATTCGATCGCGTCAGGGAATTTGGCGGTGAATTTGGCGATTCGGCGCTTGATGAACTGGCCGACGAGCCAATGCGGTATGCCGGCGCCGACCGCGAGGCCGAACAGGAGTGCGAGCAGCAGTGGCGCGCCCTTCAGCCACAGCAGGCCGGTCATGACGGCGACCAGTCCGGCGCTGACCATGCCATATTGGCCGACCGTCCAGTCGTAACCGGTCATCGCCAGTCGCTTGGCGAGCTGTTCGGGGTTGGGCAGCAGGCGGCCGAAGGCGATGTCGGACCGCGTCTGTTCGCGCCCCGCCGCGATCCGCCGCATCTGCGCATCGGCGACGACGCCGCTGTCGCCGTGCCGTTCGCGCATCGCGGCGATGCGCCGCGTCTGTGCGCGCTGCGGCGAGGGGCCGGCGAACACGAACAGCACCATGCCCAGCGAGATCGTCGCGCCGAGACCCAGCATCAGAAGGGAGAACAGATCCATCGCGGCGCCCTTGCCCGACGTTATTTCTTGCTGCGCTTCGACAGCATCGCCGACATGCCGCCGAGCAGGGACTTGCTCTTGGGCTTGCCGGTGCCGCCGTCATCGTCGCCCACGACCATGTCGTCGGCGGCGTTGAGCACATGGCGGGTCAGCGCGATGATCGGCGCGATGGTGCGCGAATTCTTGCCGGCCTCGGCCAGCGGCTTGCCGAGCTTGGCCGCCTGCGCCGCGAGTTTCTGGTCGAAGGGGATCAGGAAATCGATCTTGCGTTCAATCGACCCTTCGAAATCCTTGCGGCTGATTTCGAGCTGACCGGCGGCGTGGACGCGATTGGCGACGACGGTCACCTGCGTCTGCGGCGCATTGGCCTTCAGCCAGGACAGCAGCCGGATCGTGTCGCGCGCGGCGGCGAGCGTCAGCTCGGTCACCACGACCATCGACTGCGTGTCGCGGATGAGGTGCGGGTAGAGGATCAGCATGCTGCGCGGCAGATCGACCACGGTCGCTTCGAACGCGGCGCGCATCTCTTCCTGCAATTGGAGGAAGGCGGTGCCGTCGGTCATCAGCGGCGTGTTGATCGGCGCTTCGGCGGAGAGGACGGCGAGCTTTTCGCTGGCCTTCACCATCGCGCGTTCGATGAACAGGCCGTCGATGCGGCTGGGATTTTCGATCGCGTCGGTGAGGCCGCGGCCGGGCTCCAGGTCGAGCGTCAGCGCGCCGGTGCCGAAATGCACGTCGAGGTCGAGCAGCGCGGTCGTGCGCTTTTCCTTGTCGCTGACCAGCCAGGCGAGCGAGGTCGCGATCGTCGATGCGCCGACGCCGCCGCGCGTGCCGATCACGGCAATCGCGCTATGCGGCCGGTCGAGGCTGGCCTCGATCGGCTTGGGCGCGTTGAGCATCGCATGCGCGTGGCCCAGCGATTCGCGCAGCGCGTCGGGCTGCAAGGGCTTGAGCAGATAGTCCTGGATGCCGCTCGCGATGAGGTCGCGATACAGGCGCACGTCATTCACCTGACCGGCGGCGATCACCACCGTGCCCGGCTCGCACACTTCGGCCAGCGCGTTGATATCGTTGAGCGGATCGCCCGATTCGGCGAGATCGACGAACAGGATCTGCGGGCTTGCCGAGACCGACAGCGACTGCACCGCGTTGCGCAGGCCACCCTTGTAGACCTTGTCGATCGACCAGCCCATGTCGCCGGCGATCGGGCGCAGCGCTTCGGCGCTGGCCTCGTCGCAGACATAGGCGGCGAAGGGATCGCGGCTGACGATGCCGGCCGGTTTCCACGGCGCGTTCATATCAACGGCCCCCCTTGGCGCTGACCTGTTCCAGCGCGCCTGCGCCGGTCGCCGGTTTCTTGCGATAGGCGTCGATCGCCTTGGCGGTAAGCACCGGATCGCTGATCGGATCGTGATCGACGCCGCGCACCAGATCGCCCGGACGAGCGACCATGGCGGCCAGATTGGTGTTCACCGCACAGCCGAAGTTCGACGAGGTATTGGCGTCGAATTCGTGCGAGGCGTCGCGGCTCCAGTCGGGGCAGCCGGGAACGCGGGCGTGCATGCGGCTGACCACGACGCGGACCGTGCCCGGCGTCACCGGGGCAGCGGTGACCGGGTGATCGTCCGACAGCAGCAGGCCATAGCTGGCGACCACGGCGGCGACCTCGTCGCGCGCCGCAACCGGGATCGGGCCGCCGGCATCGACGCCGACGCGATCGCCGAAGCCCAGATGCATAGTGTTCATCCAGTCCGACAGGCGGCGCGCTTCGCTGGGGGCGAGCCGCCCGCCGGCGGTGGCGACGTCGAGCGCATAGTCCTGACGGGAGACGACGGGCTGATGCACCGAGGTGATCCCCGGATTCTGCGTGCCCATGCAGCCGCCGAGCAACAAGGCCGGCGTAGCCAGCGTCGCACGCAGCGTGGCAGGAAGGATCGAACGCTTGGTCATCGCAGCCATGTCCTTGGAGCAAGCCATCAGTTGGAAAAGCCGGGGACGGGCGCCGCTCCGGCCCGGCGCACGGTCGCGCGCGGATCGGCGCTGGTGCGCGGCGAGGCGGGGACGGGCGCGCGGCCGACGGGCACCGCGGCGGCGGCTCCAATCGTCGGCGACACCGCCATCGGCGAACCCGGCACCATCACCGGTCCCGGTCGCGGGCCACCCGGCGTGCCGGATATTTGCCCGAGCAGCAGGCGTTCGGCGTCGGTCGGTGCCCGATAGCCATCGGTCGGCATCGCGATCTGCGACAGGCTGTTCACCGGCTTCACCAGATACGGGGTGATGATGATGACCAGTTCCGTCTCGTTGCGCTGAAAGCCGTTCGAGCGGAACAGCGAGCCGATGATCGGCAGGTCGCCGAGGAACGGCGTTTTCTGGATCGTGTTGTTGTGGCCGTTCTGCAGCAGGCCGCCGATCATCATGCTCTGGCCCGATCCCAGTTCCAGCGTCGTTTCGACGCGGCGGGTGGTGAGGCCGGGCACGCGCGTGCCGTTGAGCTGGACGGCATTGGCGTAATCGAGCTGCGACACTTCCGGGCGGACGCGCAGAGAGATGCGCCCGTCCGACAGCACCGTCGGCGTATAGGCCAGGCTGACGCCATATTGCTTGTATTCGACCGAGGTCGTGCCGAAGCCGCCCGCAATCGGCACCGGCACTTCACCGCCGGCGAGGAAGGTGGCGGTCTCACCCGACAAAGCGGTGAGATTGGGGTTGGCGAGCGTCGTCACCTGACCGGTCGTCTCGCCCAGGTCGAGTGCGCCGATCACGTCGACGCCGAACAGCTTGCTGGCGAGGCCCAAAGTCGCGCTGTTCGCGGCCTGGGTGATGATGCTGCTGCCGGTGGCGGGGGTGGTGAAGCCCGTGCCCAGCTGCCCGCCGGGTGTGAAATTGGTGCTGGCGCCGCGGCCCTGCGCCAGACCGAACTTGAAGCCGCTGGTGGCGTCGTTGGTCTGCCAGTTGACGCCGACGTTCTTGATGAAGTTGCGGCTGACCTCCGCCACGCGGACCTGCAGGTTGATCTGCAGCGGCGTCGCGGTGCGCAGGCGCGAGAGGACCTTGGTGGTATCTCCGACATAGGCCTGGACCAGGCGCTCGGCTTCCGCCGCATCGCCCGGCCCGGCCACCGTGCCGGTGAGCAGGACCAGGCCGTTCATCGGCGTCGCGGTGAGCTGCGCATCGGGCATCGCCAGCCGCAGCATCGTGCTGATCGAATCGAGGTTTTGGCCGACGCGGACCGTGGTCGCATAGACGACCGCGCCGCCCTTTGCGGTGGCGGAGATCGTCGTCTCGCCGGTCTTCTTGCCGTAGATATAGAGCTGGGTCGGCGAGCGGACCTGCACGTCGGCGATGGTTTCGTCGGCGACGAACACGTCGCTCATCGCGCGCGGCAGCGTCACCAGCCGGCCGCGGCCGGTGTTGACCTGCACGATCGACGATCCCGCCACGCTGGCGCCGCCGGCGGGCAGGCGCGCATCGGCGCTGCCGCCGAGCGTGCCGGCTGCGAGCACGAGGCCCAGCGCCAGTCCGAGCGATGCCGTGCGCGGCGGCGCGGTGCGCCGGCGTGTGTCGGCAGATACGATGGTGCGCATCTTAATTCTTCCCCCCGACCGGAACGACGGTCACGTTGTTGCCGCGCGCGACGCGCACGACGGGTCCCATGGCGACGGCGGTGCTTCCCGCTGCCGCACCCGGCGTACCCGCACCCGGCAGGGGCACGCCCTGGACCGAGGCGGGGCCATTGCCCTTGCCGGTCGGCACCGTGCTGCGCTGGTAGCGCGACACGTCGGCGCCGGTGGCGAAGCTGGAGCTGCCGCTTTGCGGTTGGGCGGCGACGCGCAGCATCATCGCCTTTTCGCCCTTGGCATCGCCCGGCACCTTCACCGCGCCATTGGCGATCGCTTCTTCGAGTTCGCTGGGATTGTCGGCCAGCGCACGCAGCGACAGCGACAGCTCGCCGATCGTGCGCGCGACGGCGACCTGTTCGGCCATCTTGGGCGTCGCCTCCAGCGTGACGGTGGAATAGGTGCTGACCTTGGTCTTGCCGTCCTCGCCCACGACATTGTCGGTGCGCTGGTCGGTGGCGAGCACGCGGACGTTGCGCATGATCGTTTCGGACACCTTCAGCGGCGGACCGTCGCCACCGCCGGCAACCGTCTGCGTCAGGACCAGGTCGATCCGGTCGCCCGGAAAGACGAAGCCCGCCACCGCGGCCTGATTCGACACGGCGACGGTGACCGCGCGCATGCCCGGGCCGAGCGCCGCGGCCAGGAAGCCGCGATCCCCCGGCGAAACGAGCGCGCCCTTGGTGAGCGGCTGGCCTGCGGTGATCGCGTTGCGCACCACCGTGCCCTGCAGCTTGGTGATGTCCGTCGTCGGCTTCAGATAATAAGCGCCGTCGACCAGTTCCTTGGGCCAGGGCTGAAACTTCAGCGCGGTCGCATCCAGGATGGTGCCGACGGGCAGCGCCCGCGTCGCGACCAGTACTTCGGGGCCAGTGACGGGCGGCGGTGGCGGCGGCGTGCCCATGGCAGCCGCCTGCGGTGCGGCGGACCCGGCGATGAGCGTGCGAGCGAAGAATGCCGTAATGCCGGCCACGAACAGCGCGCCCACCAGCAAAACGATCTTGCGACTATCCATGTCTCATCGGGCCTTTCAGGTCGCCGGTGGTTGATCCGACGGTAATCATTGCAGCGGAGTGGTTAAGATCGGGTTTGCGCCACTTGGGCCGCAGCCGGCACAGGACCGTCGATCGGCAGGATCGCCGGCAGCACCAGCAGCGCGGCGGCCGCGATGGCGACGCCATAGGGCACCTCGATCGTGCCGAAGGCGCGGCGGCGGCGCTGGTCGATCATCATCAGCACGGTGATCGCGCCGCCCAGCACCGCCATCACCATCAGCATGTCGACGAGGCTGCCGAGCGGCAGCCACAGCGAGATGGCGGCGATCATCTTGACGTCGCCGCCGCCCATCCAGCCGGCGGCAAAGGCGCCGACGAAGACCCCGAAGACGATCGCGGCGACGAGCAGTTGCACGCCGACGTCGGTCCACCCCAAGCCCAGGGCCCACCACCATAGTGGCGCGAGCAGCGCGATCGCCGCATTCTTGGCATTGGCGATCTCGCGGGTGCGCGCATCCTCGATCCCCGCCGCCAGCAGCAGGGCGGCCAGGACCACGGCGAGTCCGACGATCGCGAAAGCGTTCCATCCCATCACGCGATCACTGGTAGACGGCATGGCTTGCCAAACCGTAACCATGATGGCGATGACCCTGATTTGCATGACTCCATCGCCATGACCGCCGCCAGCACGACCGTATCCGCCGATCCCGACGCGCTGCGCCGCGACTGGCCTGCGGGGTCGCGCCTGTCCGAATGGGTGGCGCCCGACGGCTGGCGCCATCGCCGGTTCGACTGGACGCATCCCGCCCCGCGCGGGCGCATCCTGGTGCAGGGCGGGCGCGCCGACATCATCGAGAAATTCGTCGAGACGATGGGGTGGCTGCACGATCACGGCTGGTCGGTGACCGCGTTCGACTGGCGCGGGCAGGGCGGGTCGGGCCGGCTGTGCGCCGATCCCCACGTCGGCCATGCGGCGAGCTTTGCGCCATGGGTCGAGGACCTCGGCCATTTCTGGCGCGCGTGGCGGGCGGAGGCGGACACGCCGGTGGCGCTGCTCGGCCATTCGATGGGCGGGCATCTGGTGCTGCGGGCGCTGATCGAGGGGCGGGTCGATCCCGATGCTGCGGTGCTGGTCGCGCCGATGGTCGGCATCCGCTCGCCGATCGGCAACCGGCTGGGCGCGCTGCTGGCGCGGGTGCTGGCGCGGCTCGATCCGACGCGGGCAGCGTGGAAGGTCCGCGGCGATGCGGCCTCCGCCGGGCATCGCGAGCGGCTGCTGACGCATTCGCACGCACGCTATGCGGACGAAGCCTATTGGTACGCGCGCGATCCGGCGCTGCGGCTGGGACCGCCAAGCTGGGGATGGGTGGCCGAGGCGTTCGCGTCGGGCGCACGGTTGCAGGCCGATCCGCGGCTCGCCGCGCTGACGACGCCGATCCTGATGCTGGTCGCCGACGAAGATGGTCTGGTCGATCCCGCCGCTGCGGTGCGGCTCGCCGGGCGGTTGCCCGATGTCGAGCTGGTGCGGTTCGGGCCCGAATCGGCGCATGAAATCCTCCGCGAGGCGGATGGGGTGCGGCTGCGGGCCTATCGGCTGATCGATGCCTTCCTCGCCAAGCGGCTGGCGGCATGATCCATGACATCGCCATCATCGGCGCAGGGATCGCCGGCGCGAGCCTGGCCGCGGCGATCGGACGCGATGCCCGCGTGCTGCTGCTCGAGGCGGAGGATCAGCCTGGATACCATGCGACGGGGCGGTCGGCGGCGTTCTGGTCGGAAACCTATGGCGGGCCGGGCATCCAGCCGCTGACCAGCGCGTCGGAGGCGGGCTTGCGCGCGCATGACGTGCTGACGCCGCTCGGATCCTTGCATATCGGGCGCGCCGAGGATGCGGGCGCGATCGACGCGCTGCTCGCCGCCTTCGCCGATACGCCGGTCGCGCTGGCGCGGGTCGATCCACGCGACTACGTACCGGGACTGCGTGCCGACTGGACGCTGGGCGTGATCGAGCCGAGTTGCGCCTATATCGACGTCGCCGCTTTGCACCTCGCTTACCTCGGCATCGTCCGGCGGATGGGCGGCGAGATCGTGACGCGGGCCGGATTGATCGCGGCCCAGCACGCCGACGGCGTATGGACGATCGAGACGGCGGCCGGCGCTTATAGGGCCCGCATCTTGGTGAATGCGGCGGGGGCGTGGGCGGATACGGTGGCGGTGCGCGCGGGCGCCCGGCCGCTCGGCATCGCCCCCTATCGGCGGACGATGGTGCAGCTGCGTACCGATCCCGCCGCACCGCCGGCGATGCCGCACGTCAAGGACATCGGCGGGCGCTTCTACTTCAAGCCGGAGGCGGGCGGGCGGCTGTGGCTGACCCCGCATGACGAGACGCCGACCGACGCAGGCGACGCTGCTGCCGACGAGATGGACGTCGCCATCGCGATCGAACGGTTCGAGGGGGTCGTCGACTGGCGCGTCGATGCGGTCGAGCGGCGCTGGGCGGGGCTGCGCAGCTTCGCGCCGGACCGTTTGCCCGTGTACGGCTTCGACCGCGACGTCCCGGGCTTGTTCTGGTGCGCCGGCCAGGGGGGCTTCGGCATCCAGACCGCCCCCGCCGCGGCCGCGCTGGCGGCGAGCCTGTTGCTGGGGCGCAGCCTGCCCGACTGGCTGGTGGGCGTGGACACCGAGCGGTACGCGCCGACGCGCTTCTAGCGCGTCCGTTTCTTTGCTATGACGTTGCACATCGTATCAGCGGGAGTGTCGTCATGGCGCACAGGTTCGTGATCGAGAAGAACAAGGCGGGCGAGTTCGTCGCCAAGTTCAAGTTCAACAACGAATTGATCTGGTGGACCGAGGGCTATGAGAGCCGTGCCTCGGCGCGTAACGCGATCGCTTCGATCCTGAAGAATGGGCCGACCGCCGAGGTGCAGGAGGACTGAGGGGCAGCCTGTTGCCGCCGCCCCGGCTCCGCGGCGGGGGTAGCGGGCGGGATGCGTCAGCTCGCCGGGCGGCTTGCTGCCAGCGCCGCATCGCTGGCGAGCTTGTCGACGCGTTCGTTGTCGGGGTGGCCGGCATGGCCCTTCACCCAGACCCACTCGATCTCGTGCTTCTGCGTTTCGGCGAATAGCGCCTGCCATAGTTCGGCATTCTTCACCGGCTTCTTGTCGGCGGTGCGCCAGCCGTTCTTGCGCCAGCCGTGAATCCAGCGGGTCAGCCCGTCCATCACATATTTGCTGTCGGTCGACAGGCGGATGCGGCACGGGCGAGTGAGGACGCGCAACGCCTCGATCGCGGCGGTCAGTTCCATGCGGTTGTTGGTGGTGAGCGTCTCGCCGCCCGACAATTCCTTTTCGTGGGTGCCGAAGCGCAGCAGCGCGCCCCAGCCGCCGGGGCCCGGATTGCCTTTGCACGCGCCGTCGGTGGCGATTTCGACGAGTTGCGGTTCGGTCATGCGAAAGCCTCCGGATGCGCGTCATACCAGTCGAGGCGGCGCAGATAGGCGAGTGGGTCCTTGCGCGTCACCAGCGCATCGGCCGGGGTATTGAGCCAATCCCACGCGCGGGTCAGCAGGAACCGGATGCACGCGCCCTTGGCCAGCACGGGCAGCGCCGTGCGCTCCTCGGCAGACAAGCCGAACGCCGCGTCGTAACCGGCGAGCACCGCGGAGCCGACGCCATCGAGCGGCGCGCCGACGGCATCGAAGGCCCAGGAGGTGTGCATCACCGCGACGTCATAGGCGCGGATGTCGTTGCAGGCGAAGTAGAAATCGATGAGTCCGGTCACCTGGTCGCCCAGCATCAGGACATTGTCGGGAAACAGATCGGCGTGGATGACGCTGGTGGCGAGATCGCGCGGCCAAGCGGCCTCGACCGCGGCCAGCGCGGCGTCCATGCGGCCGTAGAGGCCGGGTGCGATGCCATCGAGGTCGTGACCGCAGCGGTCGAGCAGGGGGCGCCAGTCGGCCACCCCCAGCGTGTTGGGCCGCTGCCCGGCGAAGTCGGCGACCGCGCCGTGCATGCGGCCGAGCGCGGCGCCTGCGGTGACCGCTTGCTGCGGCGTGGGACGCGAGAGCGAGATACCAGTCAGGAAGCGGATCAGGCAGGCGGGACGCCCTTCCAGCGTCTGGATCGCGACGCCTTCGCGATCGGCGAGTGCCGGCGGCACCGGCAAACCGCGCGCGGCGAGATGATCGAGCAGGGCGAGGAAGAAGGGCAGGTCGCCCGCATCCACGCGCTTTTCGTACAGCGTCAGGATGAAGCGCGAGGTGGTCGTATCGACGAGGTAATTGCTGTTCTCCACCCCTTCGGCGATGCCCTTGGCCGAGACGAGATCGCCGACATCGTCGTAGCGGCGCAGGAAGGCGTCGAGGGATTCGGCGGACACCTGCGTGTAGACGGCCATGACGGTCTCTCTTTCTCCCCTCCCTCTCAGGGAGGGGCTGGGGGTGGGTGGCGTGCTGGTGGTGCGGCGGCGTCGGGCGCCTGGTGGCCGTTTCGCCTGGACGCCACCCACCCCCGTTCCCTCCCTGTGAGGGAGGGGAGAAGCGCCTATGCCGCTTCCAGCCCGCGCGGCAGCTTGAAGGCGATCGTTTCGCGCGTCGTCTCTTCCTCGCGCTCGGTGACGTCGTAGCGGGTGGCGAGCAGGTCGACGAGTTCGCGCACCAGCTGTTCGGGCGCCGATGCGCCGGCGGTGATGCCGAGCGTGCCGACGCCGTGGAGGAACGACCAGTCGAGATCGGCGGCGCGCTGGATCAGCCGCGCGGGGATGCCCTCGCGCTCTGCCACCTCGACGAGGCGCACCGAGTTGGACGAATTGGGCGCGCCGATCACCAGCATCGCATCGCACTGGCCGGCGATCGCCTTGACCGCGGCCTGCCGGTTCGACGTCGCATAGCAGATGTCCTCGCCGCGCGGCGCCTGCATCAGCGGGAAGCGGCGCTGCAGCGTGGCGACGACGGCTGCGGTATCGTCGACCGACAGCGTCGTCTGCGTCAGGAAGGCGAGGTTGGCGGGATCGGGGGGCGTGAAGGCCTCGGCGTCTTCGACCGTCTCGATCAGCGACATCGCGCCTTCGGGCACCTGGCCAAACGTGCCGATGACCTCCGGATGGCCGGCGTGGCCGATGAAGATGATATGGCGGCCGGCGTCGACCAACCGTTCGGCCTGGCGATGCACCTTGGACACCAGCGGGCAGGTCGCGTCGAGATAGGACAGGCCGCGATCCTCGGCGGCGGCGGGCACCGATTTGGGCACGCCATGCGCGGAAAAGACGACGGGCACGCCGTCGGGGACCTGGTCCAGCTCTTCGACGAAGATCGCGCCCTTCGCCTTCAGCGTATCGACGACGAACTTGTTGTGGACGATCTCGTGCCGGACATAGACGGGCGCACCGTGCTTTTCGATCGCGAGTTCGACGATGCGGATCGCGCGGTCGACCCCGGCGCAAAAGCCGCGCGGCGCGGCGATCAGCAGGTCGAGCGGAAGCCGGGAGGTGCCGGCGGCGGCGTCTGCGGAGATGGAGGCCATGTCCTGCCGCTTACGCGATTGCTTGCGCGCGCGAAAGGCGGTTCCTATGGTGCGCGCCGCAACGCCGGCCCCGCGCCGGCGCTGGTCCTGCTCGTTCGACAAAGGTACGCGTCCTCGTGAAAACCCCGGCAATCGGCCTTTGCGCCCTCGCGTTGATCCTGTCCGGTTGCGCGGGCAAGGGCGAGATCGTGGAAGGCGGCATCACCGCCGTGCGTTCGGCCTGCCCGACGGTGGGCGTCGCGGCGGGCACCGGCGACATCACGCTGTTCGATCCGGCGACCAGCCGCGACGAGAATGCGATCGACGTGGTCGCGAACATGACGCACGTCCGCGGCACCTGCGCCGACGTGGGCGACGACATCACGACGACGATCACCTTCGACGTGCTCGCCCGTCGCAACCGCGCCGATGCGGCGCGCGACGTGACGCTCCCCTATTATATCGCGATCGTGCGCGGCGGCACGGCGGTGACCGCGAAGCGCAAGGGAACGGTGACGGTGCATTTCGATGCCGGCCAGACCCGCGCGCAGGCGAGCGGCACGGCATCGACCACGATCGGCCGAGCCGCGGCGACGCTGCCGGAGTCGGTGCGCGAGGAACTGACCAAGAAGCGCAAGGCCGGCGACGAGGATGCCGCGGTCGATCCGCTGACCAAGCCCGAGGTGCGGAGCGCCGTGCTGCGCGCGACGTTCGAAGCGCTCGTCGGCTTCCAGCTGACCGACGACCAGCTGAAGTATAACGCGCAGCGGTAAGGGCGGTCGGTCACCGCCTTCCCGTCGTCACCCCGGACGTGTTCCGGGCTCCACTCCGCGGCGAGGGGGACGGCTGGAGGCACAGGCGCTACCCCCGCGGCCCGGTGGACCCCGGAACACGTCCGGGGTGACGGGGGAGATGGGGCGGTCGTCTCGTTTACCCAACTTGGCCCGATCGGCCGCTTTCTCAATTGACTAAACCGGCCTCGCTCGCCAGAGCGGCGCTTGTCGATGGCGGTGCGAACCGTCATGGGCATGCGCGGGAGAGAGCCCCTCACGAAAGGGGCCGCCGAAGGAGCAACCACCCCGGAATCTCTCAGGCAAACGGACCGCGCAGGCCTTATCGATACTCTGGAAAGCGCCCCTTCTAGGGGCCACCGAAGGGGTAAGCCGGCGGTGCCGGCGAAAGCTCTCAGGTTCCCGTGACAGAGGGGGTTCGACGGATCGTGACGGCGGGTATGCCCCCGCGGGACCGGTCGCGTGGCCTTGATCTGGAGACGGTTGATGAGCGAGACGTTGACGGAAACCCTGCCCGACCCGCTCGATGGGATCGACGAGGGCGACGAACCCGCCATCCTGCACCTGCCGCTCGACGCCTGGCACCGCGCCCGTGGCGGCCGCATGGTGCCGTTTGCCGGCTACGAAATGCCCGTCCAGTATGAAGGCATCATGGCCGAGCATCTGTGGGTGCGCGACTCGGTCGGGCTGTTCGACGTCAGCCACATGGGGCAGGTGACGCTGACCGGGGACGGCCTGGATGCGGCGGCGATCGCGAAGGCGCTGGAAGCGGTGCTGCCGGGCGACATCGCCGGCCTGGCGCCGACCAAGATCCGCTATTCGCTGCTGCTGAACGACGAGGGCGGCATCCTCGACGATCTGATGGTGACGACGCTGCCGGCAGACGGCGCGCATCCGTTCGGCGAGGCGAGCTATTATGTCGTCGTCAACGGCGCGACCAAATATGACGATCTCGCCTATCTGCTCGACGTGCTGCCCGACGATGTGACGCTGAACCTGATGGACGAGCAGGCGCTGCTCGCGGTGCAGGGGCCGAAGGCGGTCGAAGCGGTCGCGCGGCTGGTGCCGGGTGTCGAGAGCCTCGTGTTCATGACGGCGGGTGCGTTCGAATGGAACGGCCATGCGCTGTGGATCAGCCGCTCGGGCTATACCGGGGAAGATGGCGTCGAGATTTCGATCCCGGCCGAGGCAGCCGCAGCCTTCGCCGATGCGCTGTGCGAGCAGCCCGAGGTGAAGCCGATCGGCCTGGGCGCGCGCGATTCGCTGCGGCTCGAGGCCGGGTTGCCGCTGTACGGTCACGACCTCGATCCCGAAACGACGCCGGTGATGGCGGACCTGGGCTTCGCCCTGTCGAAGCGCCGCCGCGAGGCGGCCGACTTCGCCGGTGCCGGCCGCATCCTCGCCGAGCGCGAGAGCGGCGCGGCGGTGAAGCGCGTGGGCCTGTCGGTTGCCGGGCGCCAGCCGGTGCGCGAGGGCGCGAGCGTCGTCGACGCGGACGGCGCGGTGATCGGCCGCGTGACCAGCGGCGGCTTTGCCCCCAGCGTCGGCGCGCCGATCGCAATGGCCTATATCCCCGCCGATCTGGCGAGCGCCGGCACCGCCGTCCGCCTCGTCCAGCGCGGCAAGATCCATGAGGGCATCGTCACCCCGATGCCTTTCGTTCCCCACCGCTACGTCCGCAAGGCGTAGGCTTTCTGGAGCCAGTCAAGATGAGCCGTTACTTCACCGAAGATCACGAATGGGTCGATGTCGATGGTGACATCGGCACGGTCGGCATCTCGGAATATGCGCAGAGCCAGCTGGGCGACATCGTGTTCGTCGACGTCCCCGAAGACGGCAAGGCGCTGTCGAAGGGCGACGAGGCGGCGGTGGTCGAATCGGTGAAGGCGGCGTCGGACGTCTATTCGCCGGTGTCGGGCAACGTGCTGGAAGGCAACAGCCAGCTTGCCGACGATCCCAGCCTCGTCAACTCGGACGCCGAGGGCGAGGGCTGGTTCTTCAAGATCACGCTGAGCGATCCGTCCGAGCTGGAAACGCTGATGGACGAGACCGCCTACGAAGCGTTCGTCGCGAAGCTGTAAGACCTGCTCCCCTCCCGGGAAGGGAGGGGCTGGGGGTGGGTGGAGTGCTTGCTGTACGGCCGCTGCGCCGGGCAAGCCTTGCCGTACCACCAGGACGCTACCCACCCCCGACCCCTCCCTTCCCGGGAGGGGAGGAGCCTATGATGCGCTATCTGCCGCTTACCCAAACCGACCGTGAGGCGATGCTGTCCGTCATCGGCGCCGCCAGCATCGACGACCTGTTCGTCGACGTGCCCGAGGCTGCCCGGCTCGACGGCCCCGTCCATGGCCTGCCCAATCACGCCACCGAACTCGCGGTCGAGCGGCATATGGCCAAGCTCGCGCGGGCGAACACGGTCGCGGGCGAAGTGCCCTTCTTCCTCGGTGCGGGCGCGTATCGGCATCATGTGCCCGCGACGGTCGATCACCTGATCCAGCGCGGCGAGTTCCTGACCGCCTATACGCCGTATCAGCCCGAGATCGCACAGGGCACGCTGCAGATGCTGTTCGAGTTCCAGACGCAGGTCGCGCGCCTGCTCGGCACCGACGTCGCGAACGCGTCGATGTACGACGGTTCGACCGCATGCTGGGAAGCGATCGGCATGGCGCGGCGCATCACCAAGCGCGGCAAGGCGATCCTGTCGGCTGGCCTGCATCCGCATTATGTCAGCGTCGCCAAGACGATGGCGAAATATACCGGTGATACGCTGGACACGACGACGCCCTGGCTGACCGGCGAGATGGACATTGATCGGCTGATCGAAAAGATCGACGGCGATACGTCGTGCGTCGTCGTGCAATATCCGGACATCCTCGGCCGCATCGCCGACCTGACGCCGCTGGCCGACGCCTGCCACAAGAACAAGGCGCTGCTGATCGCGGTCGTTACCGAGCCGGTGGCGATGGGCGCGATCCGTAGCCCAGGCGAAATGGACGCCGATATCGTCGTCGGCGAAGGCCAGTCGCTGGGCGTCGGCCTGCAGTTCGGTGGCCCGTACGTCGGGCTGATGGGTTGCAAGGAAAAGTATATCCGCCAGATGCCGGGCCGCTTCTGCGGCGAGACGGTGGACGCCGACGGCAAGCGCGGCTTCGTGCTGACGCTGTCGACGCGCGAACAGCATATCCGTCGCGAAAAGGCGACGAGCAACATCTGCACCAATTCGGGCCTGTGTGCGCTCGCCTTCTCGATCCACATGACGCTGCTCGGTGAGGCTGGCCTGCGCCGGCTCGCCGCGATCAACCACGCCGGCGCGTGCCGTGCGGCAGATCGGCTGAGCAAGGTGCCGGGCGTCGAGCTGGTGACGCAGAGCTTCTTCAACGAATTTACGCTGAAGCTGCCCAACGAAGCGCGTCCCGTCGTCCGCACGCTGGCGGATCGCGATATTCTGGCGGGCGTGTCGCTCGGCCGGCTGTATCCGGGCGAGGATGCCCTCGCCAACGGGCTGATCGTCGCGGTCACCGAAACGACGACCACGGAGGACGTCGAAACCCTTGCCGCCGCACTCGAGGAGGTTTTGGCATGAGCATCAACCAGAGCGGCTGGCGCCCCGAGATGACCGCACGTGACGGTGCGGCGGGCCAGACCTTCACCGGTAATCGCGCGCTGATGCTGGAAGAGCCGTTGATCTTCGAGATCGGTTCGACCGAGACGACCGGCGTCGACTTTCCGGACGGCGACGTCGCGGGATCGCGGTTGGGCGACCTGACGCGCAAGCAGCCGATCGGCCTGCCGGGCCTCGCCGAGCCGGAAACGATCCGCCATTATACGCGGCTCAGCCGGCAGAATTACGCGATCGACCTGGGGCTGTTCCCGCTCGGCTCGTGCACGATGAAGCACAATCCGCGCCTCAACGAACGCGTTGCGCGGATGCCGGGCTTTGCCGACGTCCATCCCTTGCAGCCGGTCGATACCGTGCAAGGCGCGCTGGGCGTCATCAACGAACTGGCGGTGTGGCTGATCAAGCTGACCGGCATGTACGGCGTCGCGATGAGCCCCAAGGCGGGCGCGCATGGCGAGCTGTGCGGTATCCTGTGCATCAAGGCGGCGCTGGAGAAGCGTGGCGAGGGCCATCGCAAGGTCGTGCTGGTGCCGGAATCGGCGCACGGCACCAACCCGGCGACCGCCGCCTTCGCGGGCTTCACCGTCGAGGATATCCCCGCCACGCCCGACGGCCGTATCGACACCGCGGCATTGGAAGCGCGGCTGGGGCCGGACGTGGCGGCGGTGATGATCACCAACCCCAACACCTGCGGTCTGTTCGAACGCGATCTGAAGCGCATTTCGGATGCGGTGCATGCGGCGGGCGGCTACGTCTATTGCGACGGCGCGAACTTCAACGCCATCGTCGGGCGGGTGCGTCCGGGCGATCTGGGCGTCGATGCGATGCACATCAACCTGCACAAGACCTTCTCGACGCCGCACGGCGGCGGCGGGCCGGGGTCTGGGCCGGTGGTGCTGTCCGAAGCGCTGGCGCCGTTCGGGCCGCTGCCGTTCACCGCGCGGATGGCGGACGGTCATATCCAGCTGATCGAGGAAGAGACGGCGGGCGACGACCATCCCGACACGTTCGGCCGGATGACCGCGTTCCACGGCCAGATGGGTATGTTCACCCGGGCGCTGACCTATATCCTCAGTCATGGCGCCGACGGCCTGCGCCAAGTCGCCGAGGATGCGGTGCTCAACGCCAATTACGTGCTGCGCAGCCTGGAAGGCACGCTCGACGCGCCCTTCGCGAAGGCGGGGCCGTGCATGCACGAGGCGATCTTCAGCGACGCCAACCTTGCCGAGGGCTTCTCGACGCTCGACGTCGCCAAGGGGCTGATCGACGAGGGCTTCCACCCGATGACGGTCTACTTCCCGCTCGTCGTCCATGGCGCGATGCTGGTGGAGCCGACCGAGACCGAATCGAAGGCAGCGCTCGACCAGTTCATCGGCGCGCTGCGCAGCGTGGCGGAGCGGGCGAAGGCCGGCGATGCCAGCCTGAAGACCGCACCGCACTTCGCCCCCCGGGCCCGGCTCGACGAAACGCTGGCGGCGCGCAAGCCGGTGCTGGTGTGGAAGGAGCAGCCGCTGGCCGCGGCGGCGGAGTAACGGCGTCTCCCCTTCCGTCGGGTCCCTGCCCTCGCTACCCTGCGTCCGAACAGGGCAGGGGTAGCGAATGCAGGTACATCAGGCGGGCGGCTGGATCAGCTATGCGATCCCGTTCGTCGTCATCGCGATCGTCGTGGCGATCCGGTGGAAGCGAATGAGCCGGGTGACGCCGCTGAAGCTGGAGCGGCTGTGGATGCTGCCCGCCGCCTATGCCGCACTCGTCGTCTTCGCCTTTGCGATGCACCCGCCCAAGGGGCTGGCGTGGCTTTTCTGCCTGCTGGCGCTGGGGCTTGGCGCGGCGCTGGGCTGGCAGCGGGGCAAGATGATGCGGATCATGTTCGATCCCGAAACGCATACGCTGAACCAGACATCGTCGCCCGCCGCATTGCTGTTCATCGTCGTCCTCATCGTCGTGCGCAGCGGGGCGCGGGGGGCAATGAGCTACAGCGGCGGCGCGTTCGATCCGATGGCAGCGACCGACGTGCTGATGGCGCTGGCGCTGGGCCTGTTCGCGGCGCAGCGGCTGGAGATGTACCTGCGCGGCAGGCGCATGCTGGAGGCGGCGCGCTAACCCGCGCGCCGTTGTGCCGTGGGCGTGCGGCCGATGCGCTTGCGCTTTTCGGCGTAGAGCATCGCGTCGGCGCGGCGGGCGAAGTCGCGCAGCGAGTGGCAGTCGGTATCGAACATCGCATGGCCGATCGACCCCGCGCTCGTCATCGTGATGCCGCCGGCGGTGACGGGGACGCGCAGCGCGGCTTCCAGGCCGCGGCACAGCCGTTCCGGATCGGCGATCAGCGCGGGTGCGGTGACGATCAGGGCGAATTCGTCGCCGCCGATCCGCGCCGCGAAACAGTCGCGCAGCCACGGCTGGGTCAGCGCCGCACCGGTCAGCCGCAGCACGTCGTCGCCCGCATCATGGCCGAGCGCATCGTTGATCGCCTTGAACCCGTCGAGATCGATCAGCATCAGCATCAGCGGACTGCCGTCGGTGCGGGCGCGGGTCATCGCGGCATCCAGTTCGCGGTCGAAGGCGGCGCGGTTGGCGATGCCGGTCAGCGCGTCGGTATCGGCCGAGCGGCGCAGCTGCGTTTCGAGGCGATGGCGTTCGGTGATGTCCTGGAACACGCCGACCAGCGCCTGGACGCTGCCGTCCTCGCCCCGTTCCGCCTCACCCGCCGCGCGGACCTGCAACAGCCGCCCGTCAGCGGTGTGCAGCGCAGATTCGAAGTCGAAGGGCTCGCCGGTCCGCACCGTGCGGCTGATCGTTTCCGAAATCTGATCGCGCATATACGGCGGGTAAAATTCCAGCGCCTTGCTGAGCGGGGGTTGGTCGCCGGTCGGCACGCCGTGGATGCGAAAGACGTTTTCCGACCATTCGAGCTGCGAATCGCCGAGCGACAGGCGCCACGATCCGATCCGCGCGATGCGTTCGGCCTGGCGGAAGATCTTGTCCTGCCGCGCGAGGTCGCGGACCAGCTGTTCGCCGGTCGTCGCGATGCGGATCGCCTCCATCGCATTCCGCCGTGCGGCGATGAGCACTTCGGCCAGCGTTCCGAGGTGGCGCAGCGCCGCTTCGCCAGCGGCGTTAAGCGAGCGCGGCGTGACATCGAGCACGCACAACGTCCCGATCGGCTGCGTCACGCCCTGGCCATCGACGACATGGATCGGCACGCCGGCGTAGAAGCGGTTGCCCGCGTCCGTCACGACCGGGCTGGTGCGATAGTGCGCATCCAGCGTCATGTCGGTGATAACCATCAGCTCATTCTGTCGCACGGTGCGGTCGCACATCGCGACGTTGCGCCCAAGTTCGTTCGGACCCGGCGCGTTCATCGCCTTGACCCAGATTCGCTCGCGATCGACGAGGCTGATCAGCGCGGTGGGACAGCCGAGCAGGTCTGCGGCCAGTGCGACCACCGCATCGAATTCGCGTTCGGGCTCGCTGTCGAGCAGGTTGAGCGCGTGCAGCGCCGCCAGGCGACCGGCTTCGTCATAGGCCGCCTGTGGGGGAAGGACAGCATCGTTCATGGCATTTCCCATGGCATCCAAGGTCTTAAAATGTCCTTCCCCCACGGGGCGGTCCGAGCCACAACCGCGACGGAATGAGCGAGACCGATCCTTACGAAACGATGCCCCTAACGATGCAATGGGCGGCGCATCTGGCGCGCGACCGGCGTCGGTCGGCGCATACCGTGCGCGCCTATCGCGCCAGTGCGGAGCGGCTGGTCGCGTTCCTGCAGGCGCATTGGGGCGAGCGGCCGACGGCGGCGGCGCTGGCACGGGTAAGCGCGGCGGACCTGCGCGCCTTTTTGGCGGCGCGGCGTGGCGAAGGGCTGGGCAACGCCTCTGCCGCGCGCGAACTGTCGGCGGTGCGGGGGTTCCTGGCGTTCGTGGCGCCCGATGCGGCGATGCCGCGGCTGCGCGGCCCCCGCGTCAAATCCGGCGTGCCGCGGCCGATCGCGCCGGACGAGGTGATGGCGCTGGCCGGCGAGGTGGCGGACGAGGCGGCGGAACCCTGGGTGGGGGCGCGCGATTGGGCGGTGCTGCTGCTGCTGTATGGCGCAGGGCTGCGCATCGGCGAGGCGATCGCGCTGCCGGCGCGCGTGCTGCCGCTGGGGGAGACGCTGACGGTGACGGGCAAGCGCGACAAGACGCGGATCGTGCCACTGCTGCCGCAGGTGCGCACCGCGGTGGAGGCCTATGCGGCGCAGATGCCCTGGGCGCCCGCGCCGGACGAGCCGCTGTTCCGCGGCGTGAAGGGCGGGCCGCTGTCGCCGGGGATGATCCGGCGATCGGTGCGCGCGGCGCGGGCCCGGCTGGGGCTTGGCGAGCGGACGACGCCGCATGCGCTGCGCCACAGCTTCGCGACGCATCTGCTGGGCCGCGGCGCCGACCTGCGCGCGTTGCAGGAGCTGTTGGGGCATGCGAGCCTCAGTTCGACGCAAATCTACACCGCCGTCGATGCGGCGCATCTGCTGGACGTCTATCGGAATGCGCACCCGCGGGCGTGATGGCCGGCGAAAATGGGCAACGGGAACACCTTGGGCGAAACGATCGGGGGTGATCGTTTCCATTGTCGCACCCATTGAAAGAACTGTTCCGTCGCAATGACGCGGGAATGCCGGATGACTGGCGTTAGCGGATTGGGTGGATGTAGGACAGCGGGTCTCGAGTTTGCGCTCGCATTCAAGCCCTTACCGGTGCCCCGATCCTATCGTGCGCGCGGTTTCCAGGTGACGACGCGATAGAGGTAGGCCAGGACGATCGCGACGCTGAGCGCGACGGCGGCGGGGCCGACATAGCGGTCGATCGCCTCGAAATTCGACCCGAGATAGACACCGGCGGCGGCGAGCATGCTGTTCCAGATCAGGCTGCCGGCGAAGGTCCAGACCAGGAAGCGCCACAGCGGCATGCAGGTCATGCCCGCGGGCAGCGACACGAGCGTGCGGAAGGTGGGCATGAAGCGGAACACGAACACCACGCCGCCGCCGCGCTTGCAGAAGAAGCGGTGGAGCTTTTCGACATCCTCCCACTCCATCGTCAGCCAGCGGCCGTGACGTTCGATGAAGGGGCGGAAGCGCTGGTAGCCGATGTGGCGGCCGATGAAATACCAGAAGTAATTGCCCGCGGTGGTGCCGGCGGTGCCCCACAGGACTAGCGGCACGATCGCCATGTCGCCGCGCGCCACCGCCATGCCGCCGAGGCCCATGATCACCTCCGACGGGATGGGCGGGACGACATTCTCCAGCGCCATCAGCAGGAAGATGCCGATATAGCCGCCCTGGGCGATGGCGTTGAGGATGAACTCGGTCATGGCCCAAGGTAACGGCGCGGGGTCAGCCGCGTTCCGCTGCGGCGCCATCCGATGCGCGCTGCGCGACGCGGCGCTCGATGGCATCCCAGATCAGGCCGGCGACGTCGGTGCCGTCGAAGGTCTGGATCGCGACGATGCCGGTCGGGCTGGTGACGTTGATTTCGGTCAGCCATTCGCCGCCGATCACGTCGATACCGACGAACAGCAGCCCGCGGCGCTTCAATTCCGGCCCGAGCACGGCGCAGATCTCGCGCTCGCGCTCCGTCAGTTCGGTCTTCACCGCCGAGCCGCCGACCGCGAGGTTCGATCGGATTTCGCCTTCGCCGGGCAGGCGGTTGATCGCGCCGGCGACCTCGCCGTCGATCAGGACGATGCGCTTGTCGCCCTTCGCCACCGCGGGCAGGAACGCCTGGATCATATGCGGTTCGCGCCAGGTCTGGTTGAACACCTCGATCAGCGCGGAGAGGTTCGCGCCGTCGCTGCCGACGCGGAAGATCGCCTTGCCGCCGTTGCCATGCAGCGGCTTGACGACGATCTCGCCATGTTGCGCGAGGAAGGCGCGTGCTTCGTCGAGGCTGCGGGTGATGAGCGTCGGCGGCATGAACTGCGCATAGTCGAGCACGAACACCTTTTCGGGCGCGTTGCGGACGCTGTGCGGATCGTTCACCACGAGCGTCCGATCGGCGATGCGTTCGAGCAAATGCGTCGCGGTGATATAGCCGAGGTCGAAAGGCGGGTCCTGCCGCATCAGCACGACATCGGCCTGCTCGCCGAGATCGAGGCTGACGGGCGCGTCGAAGCGGAAATGGTCGCCCGCGCCCGGTGCCGCCGGGCGCTGTACCGTCACCGGATGCGCCTTCGCCCAGACGCGGCCGTCGGCGTAATTCAGGTCCTCGGCGAGGTAATGGAACAGCCGGTGCCCGCGCGCCTGGCCTGCCAGCATCAGCGCGAAGCTCGAATCGCCGGCGATGTTGATCTGATCGAGCGGGTCCATCTGGACGGCGACGGTGAGGGTCATGGGCACACTCGCGAGTGGGTTGGTTCGGGGTGGGACTTAGGGGCCGGGC
>Ga0209816_1000422_pt1 | contig 33814 bp, 50 predicted proteins | sample CoawatmetaG01DNA_FD_187509 | JGI IMG/M metagenome (GOLD analysis project Ga0209816, IMG submission 187509) | Marine microbial communities from the West Antarctic Peninsula - Coastal water metaG017-DNA (SPAdes) (version 2) | ecosystem: Environmental > Aquatic > Marine > Coastal ...
ATTTCTTATACCCAAGAGTTTACGATGGAAGATAAGTTAGCTTACGATAAGAAAGAACAGCAAGTGCAAGCAATTCTAAACCGTTGGCAAGAAATGTGGGGTAGAAAATGAGAAGCGATATTGAGTTTTTAAATGACATTGACCGTGGTAACTATGACTGTCAACGTGGCGAAACTGTTAAAGAGGACGAGTCAGACGCATACTATATAGGCTATGGTGCACGATATGTGCTAGAGCAGAATCAATCAAAGGAGATATTAATATGAAATCAAGTGAATCAATTAAAAATCTAGCTTCTGCTTTATGTAAAGCGCAGGAAGAAATGGGCGGTGCGGTTAAAGAGAGTAAAAACCCATTCTTTAAATCTGATTATGCCGATTTAACGTCTGTAATTAAGGCAATTAAAGAGCCTTTTGCAAACAATGGGCTTTCTTACACGCAATTCCCAACTAATGACGAGGGTAGAATAGGCGTAGTAACTATGCTAATGCATGAATCTGGTGAATATTTAGAGCATTCTTATACGCTACCCACTACTAAAGCTGATCCACAATCGGCAGGAAGCGCAATAACGTACGCAAGACGGTACGCTTTGCAGTCTATTGCAGGGATTCCAACGGCAGATGATGATGCTGAGTCGGCAATGATACGCAATAATCAGAGCAAAACCGCTGTAGTGTCAGAAAATCAGGCCGCAGAGATCAAAGCGTTACTAGCAGAGCATGGTGTAGATGTTAAAGTCTTTTTGCAACACTTCAAAACTAGCTCAGTCGATGAAATGTTGGCTATACACTACTCTAAAGCAGTCAGTGCGCTAAAAGCAAAGGCTGACAAGTGATTATCTTAAACCATGAGCAGGGGAGTGACGAGTGGTTTGCAAGTCGGTTGGGCCGTCCCAGTGCCTCCATGTTCTCTAAGCTCATAACTTCGGCAGGAAAGCCCAGTGCTAGTGCTGATAAATACATAAACGAGCTAATAGCTGAAAGATTAAATGGTGTGCGCGTCCCTGTTTACGTCAATGAGCATATGGAAAGGGGAACAAGGCTAGAACCAGAAGCTAGAGAGCATTACGAGTTTATAACTGAGCAAAAAGTAACCGAATATGGATTTATTTTAGATGATTCTGAGGAGTTTGGGTGTTCACCTGACGGTTTAGTGGGTGAAGAGGGCGGTTTAGAGATAAAATGTCCGGCTGATTCGACAATGATAGGCTATCATCGCAACAATAAGTCTTTTGTCACCGCTTACTGGCAACAAGTCATGGGCTGTATGATGATTACTGGAGCAAAATGGTGGGATTTAATGGCGTACTCTGACAAAAAGCCCCATCACCTACTTATCAGGGTGGAGCGTGACGAGGAGTATATTGAAAAACTAGCGGCTGAAATAGACAAAGCTGTTACAATTATTATTAACGAAACGGAGAAATTAGCATGAAAATAGGTTTATCAGTCCGAATTGACGTTACAAAGATCGACAAAGCTCGCCTGTATGCAGGGGCAAAAGGTACTTACCTTGATCTAACCACTTTCGTAGACACAGAACAGCAAGATCAATACGAAAACAACGGTTTTATTAGCCAAAGCGTAGACAAAGAGGAGCGAGAAGCAAAAGTCCAGACTCCAATTCTAGGCAATGTTAAGGTGTTCTTCAACGATGCGGCGCAATCTGCACCACAATCTGCACCACAAAACCAAGCTGTTATAGACGAAGACATCCCTTTTAGTTGACCCCATTCTAGTTAATGCGTATACTAAGTTTTTACGCATAGGGTGGGGATATGAAATTATCTAAAGAGTGCTTTAGGTGCGGAGAGACTAAACCTCTCTCTGCATTTTACAAGCATAAACAAATGAAAGATGGGCATGTAAACAAGTGTAAAACATGCAATTTGGTTGACGTTTCAGAGCATAGGTTAGCAAACCTTGAGAAAATCAGGGAATATGATCGTGAAAGAGGTGCTAGAACAAGGTCAGGATACCAAAAAGAGTATAGAGCAAAGTTTCCAAACAAATATAAAGCGCATAGACTTGTAAGAAATGCTATTAAATCAGGAAAATTACACAAAGAACCCTGCGTTGTTTGCGGAACTATAGAAAACATTGTTGGGCATCATAATGATTATTTAAAGCCTTTGAATGTTGTTTGGATGTGCCAAGCTCACCATAAGCAATGGCATGTTAAGAATGGTGAAGGATTGAATGGTTAAACCGTTTTAAAAATTGCCTTTAGCAAGCAATGGCTGTACCAATCTCACCATGTTGCGCGTGTGGTGGCCGAAACGCGCTATTAATTAAACAAGGAGAGTGATATGAGCATTAATGACGCTACACCCCAAGATTGGGACAGACTTAAAAAAGAACACCCTGCTATTGAAATAGACGGTAAAATGCAAGAAGCGCACGACTCTATTGATAATGTTAGCGATGGAAGTACGGCAAGCTATTATGAATTGCCTGATAACGCTAGTGAACTACAACACTTGATCTCTTATAAGCATATGAATTCTCAAATGGGGGAAATATTTCGATCATGCTACCGATACGGTTCGGCCTCACATAGTGACCAGTTAAGGGATGCAAAGAAAATCAAGTTTTACATAGAAGCTGAAATTGAGCGACTAGAAACGTGGAGTAAATAACTTTTTGGTATATGGCTTATAGATAAAAGTCATTACAAAAGGGCTTAACAGGCAGGTATAATGCGGCTTCACACACTAAGGAGGTCGCAAATGGTAACTTGCTATATATTTTTAGCAGTTTTTGGTTTAATGGTAATTGCTAAGGATGATTTAAGAATGTAACGGAGTTAATATGCACATTAATCCTGAAATGTTGTTGTCATATTGTGATACTGAAAAGCAAACAAGGAATGTTAAAGCCTTAATTGAGCATGGAACTATTAAAGGCGCGGCTAGGGCTTTGAATATCGACCCGTCTACCTTGCGCGAATCTTTTAAGAAACTAGAAAATAAAGCCTCATTAAATGCGGTCGCTCCACATAGGGACGTTGACCACCAAACGATGGAAGGTTTCAGTGCCAAGTTCGTTACTAGTCGCTATGATAAAGACGGCAACCTAGCAGGGCAGTATGTAAGGCAGGAAAGGGACAAAGATAGCGCGTTAGAGGAGCGGCTACAGGACTTTACCAACGGCCTGATTGATAGCGTAAAGAATGTTTATCAGCCTGTCACCGCACCAATGACAAGTATTCAAGATCGTCTAAATGTTTACGCCATAGGCGACCACCACCTAGGCATGTACAGTTACAAAACTGAAACAGGCCATAACTATGATGTGAACATAGCAGAGAACCTATTAGAACAGAGTTTTGAATCCCTGATTAAAAGATCGCCCAATGCTGAGTCTGGATTGTTTTTGAATATGGGTGATTTTTTGCATACCGATTCTGTTTCTGGACTCACGACCGCAGGAACGCCACAAGATACCGATGGCAGGTATGGCAGGACTATCGAGCATGCGGCTAAACTCATGCATAGAATGATAACGCGACTACTTGAAAAGCACGCCCATGTTTACGTGATAAACGTGCAGGGTAATCATGATAAAAACGCTTCCCTGTTTATGAATCAAATTATGACGGCTTACTTTCACAATGAGCCACGAATAACTGTTCTCTGTAACCAAAAGAAATTCATCCCGTTCGTATGGGGCAAGACTTTTATACTTACGCATCATGGCGACGGTATCAACGCACAAAAGATGTACGAAGTAGCGACTAGGGATTACCGCAAAGAATGGGGCGAATGTCCGTTTGTCTATGGTTACACTGCACACTTGCATCATAAGACGGTAGAAGAGCGTGGCGGCATGATTATGGAGCAATGGGGCGTATTATGTGCCACGGATGCTTACCATGCCGGAAAGGGCTACGGAGCAGGGCGAACAATGACATGCGTAACGCATCATAAGGAATATGGGGAGTTAGAACGGCAAACCTTCAAGGCTGAAATGGCAGGATACTAACAGGAAAGTAACAGGCATAAAAAAGCCCCAGTGATTGGGGCAAATGGCAGGGATTTAGAATTGATACTCGTCTAATATCTTTTCGGGTGGCTCCCAACGCACCGGAATAACTACCCTTTTGCTTTGCATTTTTTTGCGATGATATTCCCTTTTTTCTGGGCTTAGTTTGTATTTAACAACCTTTTCACCTTTGCACTTTCTACAGTTTACCGTTTCCATGTGAATGCTTAACATTTTGCGATGGGTAACAGTGCCAGCGCCTAAACAGTCGGGGCATGTTTCTGTATACATTACAACGCCCCCAAAAAGTGAACCATAACGCAAACCGCCAAACCACACGTAAATGCCATGAATTTATCCATGTCTCGGTTTTTCCGTTGCTCTTTCTCAAATTGCTTTTGTGCTAGGTATCTGGCCGCTCGATTCTCTGCGGCTATTCTGCTGTTTGTAATTCTCACTGTGTCACCTCATTGTTGTTTACAAATTTAATATCAACGCACCGCTGATAGTCATCTTTTGGGTACTGGCCCATATTGAACGTTTCACCGACAAAATAGTCTGTACAACTTTGCTTTGATGATTGGGCGCTGACAGATGTTATGTAGTTATATTTGGGGTCATTAAACATGACTTGAACGCTGTTCATAGTGTCACCTCACTAGCTACATGGTAGCAATAAGGTGTTGCAGGGGCGCATTTTATTTTAACGAATCGCTCAGTTGTTCCTACATTGTCGCCACCAATAATCATCGGGGCGTATAATCGAACTATGCCGCTGTCTTTATCCTGCCAATCTGTTTTGAAGCTAGACATTGTTTGACCAAAAAAGCTCAATGTGTCGCGGCTAAAGAAATATGTACCCAGTACGCCTGACTGTTTGATCTGTGTGATTGTTGGTTTTTGCATCTCTGTTACTCCTAGTTTTATTATTGGGTCTTACTACGCCCGAAGGCGTTTCATCTACTCCCCAGTAGAATCATCAGGTAAGTTAAAGCGTGGCGTTGGCGTACATATCCATTTTCATCCCCTTCACTGCCTGAGCATAACCAGTGTGAGGTATGCCGTATTCCTCTGTTAATGTAATTATTGCTTTAAATTCGTTCGCCATATAGTAACAAAAAGTAGCTGTATCACACTCGCCTGTATACATTATCACTGACGCGTCTATGGTGTTGATAAGGGTGGCTATTGCTTGGCCTGTTTCAGGGTGTAATTTAATCATGGTTATACTCTCTCTATTGGTTATAGTTGGTTTAATTCGTTTTATTCTGTGTATCCTGCCGCCTTAAATTGCTCAGCTTGATTAGTGTGGCTGGCGACTACATTGTCAAACTCTTCCTGTGTGATCTCTGCGTGCCGCAATGCACCCTCAGCAATAGCAATTCTTTTTAGTCCGTAAGCTAACCACCAAGCTAGGTCTAAAGCTGTCGCTGTGCCGCAATCTAGATTATATGTAGTCATGTGTATGTACCTATATGTGTATGAATAAGTAGCTACAATAAGGCCTACTTAACGTTATGTCAATACTGAATGTTCATTAAAACTTAGATTAATATAACTAAATGGCATATAAAGGGCTAAATAAGGTATAATTGGTCAAATAATGAGCAGATTGGTTAAAAAATGATCAATTGAATCAATGGGGTATGAATTAAGAAACTAGAGGATTACATAATATGGCTAGACCCAAGGGAGCATTAGGCAAGAACAAGGCATTCTTACTGAATAGACTGCAGTCAATGTACGGCAAAGACTTCGATCCGGTGATGAAGATGGCAGAGCAAGCCGCAACACTAGACCAGTTAGCATTAGAAGAGCCTAGCGTCACGAATCAGAAGGAATCTATCCACGCATGGGGTAAGATCGCAGAGTTCGTTACACCCAAGCTAAAGGCCACAGAGATCACTACAGGGGACAACGGACTGACAGTAAGCATACAGCGCAAGAAGTACGATGGATCGGCTAGTGATACTAAAGAGTAGCTACTCCTGTGTGTAACCTGTGGATAAACCTGTGTGTAATGTGTGTGTAAGCAGGTACCCCCCTCCGAAGGCGCGAGTTATGTATGTATATATGTCCCTCACGAAAAAAAATTAAATGATTTTACAGTTACCTGACCCTAAGCAAGCCATTAGAGATGCCGTAGAAGCTCATATAAGCGCGTCTAAGGACTTTATTCTTATTTCTGTGGCCGATGTAGGGGTAGAGATAGGAAGTACGCTTACAAGTGAACAGGAGGTGTTTTACTTAGAATTAGCAAAAACACTTGTAATTAAAGATTGGTTAGGAGATGATTAATTTATGATTAGTTTAAATACAGACGAAGTAGTAAGTGATTCCGATTACGAGTTAATTGAAGCCTTTTGTTTAGCTTTGATTGATAAAGATTCTTATTCGATGAATGAGGTCTTGTATCTTGTTAACGAAAAGATGTCTAAAAATTGTTCTTGTTTAGAAGAGGATTGTGTTTGTGGCAGATGGTAAAAATAAAGGTTTGCTTCATAAGTTAGACAAAAAGACTCGTGATAGGCATTTTCCTGAACACAATGGCGGTAAGGGCGATCATAATAGAACCAGTACTAAAGAATCAAGGAAATTATACAGGTCTAATCACGAGACTATTGATTGGTCTTACACTGGTAAATCATTTATTAAATCAGGTAATTAAATGCAGATTGAATACAACTTAATGGCTCAAGGCCAAGTTCTTCAAGATTTTAACGATTGCCGAGAAAGAAACTCTTTTATAATGGGGCCTCTAGGTTCTGGCAAGACTGTTCAATGTATTCTAAAATTATTTGATTTGATGTGTGAGCAAGAGCCTGTCCAAGACAAGCAACATAAGAACTATGGTGTACGCTTATCTCGTATCATTGCCGCACGTAACACTTATTCCGAACTGTTCTCTACTACGATTAAAGATTGGCTAGAGATACATGGAGAATTAGGTGACTTCAAACAAGGTAACAAAGAGCCTCCTACCCACTTTATCCGCTTTAAACTAGAAGATGGTACTAGGGTAGAGTGTGACATTGTATTCATTGCCTTTGACCGCCCTGAACACGTTAAGAAAGCGCGTGGTATCCAGACTACATGGGTATGGTTAAACGAGACTAAAGAGCATTCTAAAGCTGTCCTTGATATGCTTGATTTACGTCATGGTCGATACCCGTCTAACAAGGAAGGTGCGCGTCCTACACATCATGGAATGATAGGCGATAGTAATGCTCCTGATGAAGACCATTGGTACTTTAAACTAGCAGAGATAGAGCGTCCTGAAGACTGGGCTTTCTATCGTCAAGCTGGTGGTGTTATTAAAGACGGTGAGAACTGGTTAGTAAACGACAAAGCAGAGAATCTTTTTAATCTACCTGAAGGTTATTACCGTAGGGGCTTACAAGGAAAGACTGATGATTGGATTAAGGTTAATCTAGCTAATGAATACGGCTTTGTGTCTAACGGTAAACCTGTCCATCCTATGTATACTGATTCAGTACACTGTCAACATTTGGAATTTAAGCCTTCTAAAGATACTCCTATTGTACTTGGTTTTGACTTTGGACGAACCCCTGCGTGTGCCTTCCTACAACGTACCTCGATTGGACGTTGGGTATGCTTTGACGAAGTAGTGTTGACTGACTCTGGTGCTGTTGACTTTGCTCCTAGTCTTAAACGATACATTGAAGAGATGTACCCTAACCACACGTTTAAAGGTTGGGGCGATCCTTCTGGTAACAACAAGAACCAATCTAACTCTGAGACTCCATTCCAGATTATGAGGGCCGCAGGAATACCTTGTCACCCTACAGTGTCTAATGATCCTATGAAGCGTAGGGCCGCTTTAGAAGTCCCTATGAAAGAAATGTGTATGGACGGTAAGCCTAGATTTATTGTCTTGCCTAAAGCCTCTATGATCCGTAAAGGTCTACAAGGTGGCTTCTGTTATCGTCGTGTACAAACATCTGGAGAAAGATACACTGATGAACCAGATAAGAATGAATATTCGCACCCAGTAGAAGCCCTTGAATACGCTTTACAGGGAGAAGGAGAAGGTCGCTCTGCATTAGCTCGCGCTGGTGGATTTGATAAGATTCACACAGCAAAGGTTAAGGTTAATGTCTTCTAAAATACCCTCTAAAGTTTATGTTGTTTTTGAAGATGATGGTGGTAGGTGGTGGTCTTTTTTCTTAAAAAAGGAAATTAGGCACTGTTATTTAATAAAACCTACACCAAACGACTACATTGTGTACGGAAAAAGTGCAAAAGGGTTTGATTTGTTTACGGTTAAAGACGAAAAGAGTATAATCGACGACATATTTGTAATAAAAAGCTATATTCCTAAACAGTGTCGTCGCTCGTTATTTATGCTAAATACTTGTGTAGGCCATACTAAGCAAATATTAGGAATCAACAATCCTTTTATCTTAACTCCATACCAACTATTAAAACATTTGAGGAAATTATGAAACGACCTAAAGCTCCTGAACCAACTGCACAAGAAATGGCTGGTGTAGAACGTCAGTCTCGAATGCTTGATGAAGAAACGGAAGAGATGGAGCGTAGGTTAAAGGCCGCCGCTAGAGGAAAAGGTGGCGGTACATCTTCATTATTAGCTAAAGGCGGTTCATCTAAGTCTGGAGGAGTAAGAGGAAGAAGTATGGTAGGTGGAGGGTATGGCGGTAGTCGTGGAGGTTCATCTGGTTCAAGTGGAAGTGGCGGTGGCGGCACTCCTAACGCACCTATGCCCGGCACTACTAAAACAAGATAGGTAAAAACATGAAACTACCAAAAGAATTAGGTTCGTTACAAGATTTAAAATCAAGAGAGCAAAAGGCATTTCAAAAGATGGCTTTATGGCATGATCTTCTTGATGATTGCTATGAGTATTTCCTGCCTAACAGAAATCTATTTGATGACTTTTCTACTGGTCAAAAGAAGATGGACAGGATATTTGACTCTACTGCTATTGAAGCTATCCAACAAGGAGCAAGTAAGCTACAAGAAAACATTGCTCCTATCTGGGCTAACTGGGCTACTTTTGCTCCCTCTGTTAGTGTTCTTAATGCGCTAAAGTCTGGTGACTATGATGTATCAGAAGAAGAGATTAGAGCTAACCTAGAACAGCAAGCAACCATTGTTTTTGATTACATTAACCGATCTAACTTTGGCACACAATTCTTTGAGCACGCCTTAGATTTATTGATTGGCACAGGTACATTAAGAATTGATGAAGATGATAGCAATGATATGCCAATTATCTTTAATGCTATTCCGCAGAAAGGCATTGCATTTGAGGAAGGGCCGTATGGTTCTATTGAAACTCATTGGCGCAGATTCACCGTTAAGGCTCGTAACCTAAAAAGAATGTGGAAAGGGTTTAAACCTTCTGAAAGCATTAAGAGCATGATAGAGAATCAACCTGATACTGATGTAGAGATTAGTGAGGGCGTTGTTTACATGCCTAAATCTAAGACTTACTACGGTTGTGTGTGGGTAACTAAAGAAGATCGAATTAGCTGGACGCAAGACTTTGGTAAATCAAGCCCGTGGGTAACTGGTCGTTACTCTAAAGTGTCTGGTGAGATTCGTGGTCGTGGCCCTGCTGTTCAAGCATTGCCTGATGTTCGATCACTAAACAAAGTTAAAGAATTTGTATTGCAGAAAGCCGCTATTGACTTGTCTGGTATGTATACTGCAACCGATGATGGTGTAACTAACCCCTATAATATAGTTATAAGTCCGGGCGTTGTTATTCCAGTTGGTTCTAACAACTCGTCTAATCCGTCTATACAGCGTTTAGACACTGGCACTAACTTGCAATTAGCACAATTTGAGATGAATGAGCTACAAAATTCTATCAAACGTGCTTTGTTTAACGATCTGCGTGATCCTGCTGGCCCTGTTCGCTCTGCTACTGAGATTGCTATTGACTCAAGAGAGCTAGCAAAGCGTATTGGTTCGGCTTTTGGGCGATTACAGACAGAAGTTCTTGTGCCTATCCTCAAACGTGTTGTTTACATCTTGACTCGTCGTGGATTACTACAGCCTATTCAGTTAGATGGTCTTGATATTGAGATTAAATTTCTTTCTCCTCTGGCAAAAGCACAAGATGGTGAAGATATTATCAACGTTCAGCAAGCCGTACAGTTTGTATTGCAGAATGCTGGCCCAGATCAAGCCAAGATTGGATTTAAGCTAGAAGACTTTGGTACATGGGTAGCTGGTAAAACAGGTATGCCAGCCGAGTTAGTCCGTTCTGATACAGAGAAAGCCCAGATTATTCAAGCTGGTGCTGAAGCGGCACAACAAGGGCTTCCAACTTCACAAGCTCCGGTGCAAGGTTAATGAGTTGGTCAGAAATTAACCAATCTGCTGACTCTGATTTGGCTAAGAAACAAGCTGGCATACGCAAGCAAAATGCGTCTGACTTAGCTAAATTTTACCATCGAGTCTTTACAACTGATGACGGACAACGTATCTTGTCTGACTTAACCAAAAGGTTTGTATATGAAAATGATACTTCCTTTGGGTCAGAGAACATTAATTATGAAGCCGCGTACCATAATGGGGAAGCTGGAGTAATTAAGTTTTTAATTAACCAGATGAAATTAGCTGAAATATTATAGGATTAAATTATGTTAGATGAACAGGCCGCACAAGAAGCGCAAAAAAGCGATACCCTGCTAGATCAAGCACAACCAACATTAGAGGCTGGAGAGTATTTCCTTGCTGATGGGATTAAAGGATCAGGTGATGCTCCAGAGTGGTTAAACACTGAAAAGTATAAATCTGTTTCTGAGCAAGCTAAAGGATATGCTGAGTTATCTAAAAGGTTTGGTGGATTTAAAGGCGCACCTAAAGATGGATATACACCCCCAGAAGGCGTTGAATCAGATGATGCTTTATACCAAGAACTAGAAGCCTTTGCTACTAAGACTAATATGAACGGTGATGCTTTCCAAGAAGCGTGGGAACTATTATCTACGCAAGGTGAAGTAGCAGAAGAGTACAACCAAGAAGTTGAGTTAAGCAAGCTAGGTGATAATGCTCAAGAGCGTATTAAGACTGTTGAAAGTTTTATGAAAAACAACCTTGACGCGGATACTTACGAGCAAGCTAGAGGATTGGTTACTAATGCCGATACTATTGAGCTTGTTGAGTTACTTGTTAGAGCTACCGCTCCGACTAAACTACCAAGCGAAGGTGGTCACAATCCAGAAGGTTTATCTTGGGAAGCCATTGAAGCAGAGATGTTTAAAAAGGACGAGCAAGGTAATTTACTAAGAAGCACCAGCATAGCCCATGAGCGAAAAGTTCAAACAATGATGGAAGCATGGGGCGGTAATCAATAGCTATTTGATTTATAGAGGGTAAAAGGTGTATAATCCGTACACTGGATACCCTTTTCCCAAAGGCCCAGTAAATTTAGGTTGAATGCTGACCAATTTACTGGGTACTCAGCTTAAACCTTGAAAAACTTTTTTAATTACTCTTTTTCGAGGAAAATCTTATGAGTAAATTTCTATCATCTGTTGCAGTCACAGAATTTGACTCAATGGTAAAACATGCCTATCAAGGCGTTGGGCTTATCAAGCCTGCTGTTACTGTTCGTAACAACGTAGTCGGTGACACTTACAAATTCCGTCGTATGGGCAAGGGCCTAGCTAACCAGAAGTCTACTTCTGATCTAGTAACTCCTATGAACGTAGCGCACGAATTTAAAACTGCTACTCTACAAAACTGGAACGCTCCAGAATACACTGATATTTTTGACCAAGCAGACGTTAATTTTGACGAAAAGCAAGAACTAGCAAGCACTATTGCGGCCGCTATTGGTCGTCGTGAAGATCAGCTTTCTATTGATGCAATGGACGCATCTACTCCAGATGCTACTGATATTGCCGCTGGAGCTACTAGCCTTACTATGGCTAAAGTTATTGCCGCTCAAGTTGCTTTGCGTGGACAGAATGTTGGTAATCGTGATCTTTATGCTGTTATTGATGCTGACGGACTTGGTGGACTTTTGAATAGCGAAACTGCTACTTCTTCTGATTACCAAAATGTTAAAGCTCTTGTTTCTGGCGACATTAACACTCTATGTGGATTCCGGTTTGTTATTCTTGGCAGTCGCGCAGAAGGTGGTTTGAAAGTATCTGCGGCTAACACCATTGATTCTTGGTTCTTCCAGAAAGATGCTGTTGGACTTGCTATCGGTATGGACATGAAGACTTCTGTTGATTGGATTGCTGATCGTACTTCATATCTATGTAATGGTATGCTCAAAGCTGGCGCTGTTGTTCGTGACAACGGTGGTTTAGTTCGAGTTAAATACAAAAATAACGTATAAGGAGAATCATCATGGCTTTTGCAAGATCAGGTTTATGCCGCATTGGCGGTTCTGGAAATGGCGGAAGCACTTGGCAGTATTCTACTGCTGATGCTAAGGCTACTATCGTAGGCGCAGATTACATGCTAGGCGCTGTCGATGAACTAGCTTTAGGAGATATCGTAACTGCTGTTACTAGCACTACTCCTCCTACAGCTTTTGTTACTTATGTAAAAACTCGTACAGCTACAGCTATTACTCTAGCTGGCGGTTTAGTAATTACCGCATAAAGTAAGTTAAAGTAAAACGTCTGGGGGTTTCGGCCCCCTTTCTTTCTTAATTCTAAGGTAGCGTTATGGCTAGTAAAATCCAATTAATCTCTAATGCATTAATTTTAATTGGCGATTTGCCTATCACTTCTTTAGAGGGCAATTCTCGCGCACAAACTGTAGCTAATAATCTGTATGACAACATTGTACAGAATGAGCTAACCAAGTTTCGCTGGGGATTTGCTAGGAAAAAAGCACAGTTAGACCTAACAGTTGAAATACCAGTAGGCACTGAATGGCAATCCATTTACCAACTTCCTGCTGATCTATTATTCCTCATTAAAGTTAATCCTCAAGTTCCCTACGGACTATACGGTGACAAGCTGTATTGCAATGCAAGTGATGCAATATACGTTGATTACATTTATAACGCTCCAGAATCTACATGGCCTGTTTACTTTTCTAAAATGATTGAGTACGCACTTGCTATGGACTTTGCGCCTTCTATTCGTGACAGCGCGGCCTCTATGGATGCTAACGCTAGACAGTATCTTAATGCTTCTCGCATGGCAAGATTTACAGATTCGCAACAATATCCTGTAGTCCCTATAACTGATCGTCCCTTTATTAACGTAAGGCGCTAGTTATGGCAAAGTCTAAGTTCATGCAAAGTTCGTTTGTAAGCGGAGAGTTATCGCCCCTGCTTAAAGGGCGCGTAGACCTAGATCAATACTATCAGGGTATGGAGACAGCCGAAAACGTTTTAATCGTACCACAAGGCGGTTTAAAGCGTAGAGCAGGTACTCAGCATGTAGACACAGCAGAAAATATTATTAAGCCTTTTGTTAGTTCTGAAATAACCGCCACTATGCCCGAAGGTGGAACAGCGGCTAATATTAATGACTTTAACCCTGCTACTGTAGGACTAACTACTACTAACATTGGCGTGTTGGGTACTGGGGCTAATGCAGATTATGTAGTTGCGTTATATAATATTTCTGGCGAAAGCAAGCTTGGTAAATTTATTGATGTAAAAAACATTAAGTTAAGTGGCACTGGTTCTGGCGTATTTAAAATACAAGCGTCTACAGATAATGTTTCTTGGTTTACCGCTTTAAACATGACTGTTACTGAAATAGAGCAATCAATTCGCATTAGGGTAACCAATACATTTGATTACAAATATTTTAGGATTGTTCGCACCGGAGACACTGGCGACTTAGGCACACTTAAAATACAATTAAGTGAGTTTAATGTTTTGTATCCAACTGCTACTTCTTCAGATGTTAAGACATTTGATTTTAGCATTGAGACAGACAGGCACTATTTATGTGTTGTTACTGGGGGTGAAGAGACCACACCATCTTACGGTAATGTGTCTATTTACAGGGTAACTGACCAAACTTCTAATTTTACGCCTATAGCTTATTTGCCTTTGCCCTTTAGGTCTTCTCAAGTAGCCGCAATACGTGATGTGCAAACTGAAAACGTTATGCTAATGTTTCATCAAGATCATGCGCCTATAAGAATTATAAACACAAGTACAACAGATTTTGATGTTGATGTTATTCCTTTTTTAAATGTTCCTCAATATGATTACAATGATTCTTTAAGCCCTACACCAACTGATGAAATTCAAACATTAACGCTTACTGGAGCAAGCTGGGCTACAGGCGATAGGTTTCAAATAGACGTTGAAGGGATATTAAGTAAAAACATTACTTATAATGGAGATTCTGGAACAGCAGAACAAAACTCAACCGTAGCTAACATACAAAGAAACTTGCAAGAAATGCCTAGCTTTGGAGATACCGGAATAGATGTTGCAAGAGTAGGTGCAAAACAATACAGAATTACTATTAGCGGAGAATCTACTAAACCTTTTGAATTGTTTAGCGGTTTTGTTACGCTAGGTAATGCCGCTGATACTTTAGTATTTACTCAGTCACAAGTTGGTGTTGCTAGAAAAGAAAATGTATGGAGTGACAATAGAGGCTATCCCAAAACTGCCGCATTTTATAGTGGTCGATTATGGTTTGGTGGCACTAAATCTAAACTACAAAGTTTGTTTGCATCTAGGGCAGGGTCGTTTTTTGACTTTTACACCGAAGAAGGGGATGCTGACGAAGGTTTGTTTATTACTATTTCTTCAAGACAGCTTACAGAAATTATTGATATTAACCCTGATCGCGGCTTGCAGGTGTTTACTGCTGGAGCTGAGTTTGTAGTTAATGGATCTACCCCTGCTGACATTACTATTTTGTCCCAGACTCAACATGGCGCATCTTATTTAGAGGTTAAATCTGTAGATGGTGCAACTTTATTTGTTGACCAAAACGGCAGAACGCTAAGATCGTTTTTATATAATTTTAATGAAGATGCTTATAACAGTACAGACATATCTGTTCTATCTTCACAACTTATAGATAATCCTTTAGATTTAGGTGTTTTATCAGGATCATTATCAGAAGATGCTAACTGGGTATTTATTGTTAATCAAGATGGAACTTCTAGTATTCTTAATACGCTTAGATCACAAGATATTAACGGTTTTACTAAATGGATTAACGGAGATACTAACACTGTATACCCTCTTAAGACTGTATCTGTATCTGTTGTTAAGAATGATTTGTTTTTAGTAAATAAAAGAACTACTGATACTGCTACTTCCTATACAGTAGAAAAGTGGGATTTTGATTACTTAATGGATTCTGCTATTAAACTTTTAAGTAGCACTAGTCTTATTGGCAATAATTTATTTTTAGCTTCAAACCATTTAAACGGAGAAACAGTTAGTGTTGTGGCAAGAGGAACGCCATTACCAAAACGTGTAGTACAAGCAGGTGCTAGTGATGGATACATTGTTTTAACTAATGGTGAGAAATCATTTATTCTTGAGCAAGACCCTAGCGGTGGTGTTATTGACGTTGAAGTAGGGTATAACTTTATACCTAAGATTAAGAGTATGCCTTTGAATACAAACTCTCAAGCTATTGCTGGTCAGAACCAGATGCGGCAAAAAAAGGTCACTCGTATTAACCTAAGAGTTTACAAGAGTTCTGGGGTTTATATTGATGACAATCCTGTTGCTATTAGACAGTTTGGTGACGCGGCTGATTCCCCATTAAACGAAAACTTGCCTAAACAGACAGGTGTTATACAAGGTGAGAACAGTGGCAATGGTTGGAACATAGAAGTACAGCCTATAATTACTGTACCTGAACCTACGCCATTTCACATACAAGCTATTGAGTATGAGGTAGAGTCTTCTTGAATCAAGTAGCAACACAAGACGACATAGTAAAGCTACAGACTTTAATGCTAAAAGGCGATACACTAGAGCTAGAGACAAAGCATCATTTTAGTGATGGGTTATATGCAAGAGAGTTGTTTATTCCAGCAGGCGTTGTTCTGGTGGGTGCTACGCATAAGACTACGCACTTGTACACAGTAGTAAAGGGTAGATGTAAGGTATCAAGCCAGTTTGGTAATTTAGATATTGAAGCACCGTTTATGGGAGAGACTATTCCACAAACTAAGCGTGTTATATACGCTGAAACAGATTGTGTTTGGGTTACATATCACCCTACACATTTAACTGATATTAAAGAAATAGAAAAGGCTTTATTAGAGCCAGAGGATATTTAAATGTCATTTTGGATTGTAGCCGCAATGGCCACAAGCACAGCGGTAAGTGTTTATGGTCAAGTTGAAGCTGGCAAGTCTCAGCAAGAAGAGTTTAATCGCCAAGCCGAAGAAGAAAAGATTGCGGCTGAAGGTAGAGAGCTACAGCGTAAACAGGAACTTAATAAAGTTCTTGCGGCTAATGCGGTTAGTGCGTCTATGTCTGGTATGACAGGTGAAGGCACTCCTGCAAGTATTGCCCTTGAAAGCGCAAAACAAATAGGCTCTAGTGAAGGCATGATTAATCTATCTGAAAAGCTAAAGCAAGCACAATTACGCAGACAAGGCGCTAATGCTAGGGGTACTGCTAATATACAAGCAACTTCTACTTTATTATCTGGAGCCTCTAAGGTAGCTGGAGGATTGCAATAATGGCTAGACAACCTAGACAAGAGCGTATTGGCTTCTACGGTAAGTTCCAACCTACTGGTGTAGATCAGTCTGGTGCTCGACGTATGCAAGCTCTAGCAGGATTAGCAGAGCAAGTAGGCGGTATGGCTGAACAGTTTGGTATTCAGAAAACTAAAAAAGAAAAGATTGCGGCTGAACAATTAGCTAAAGAAGAAAAGATTGCGGCTGAACAATTAGCTCCTGAAGAAGCATTGCTGGCTGTTGAAGAAGCTCGCATAGTTGATGAAGAAGGTAAAGTATCTTACGGAGAAATAGAGGAGCGTGAAGGTTATGGCGCTAAAATTTACCAAAACACAGTAATTAATGCACAGCTTTCTCAACGTAACACTGATTCAAAAGTGCGTTTAACAGAGCTTGCAACAGAATTTGCAGATGATCCTGTTGGCTACAAAAATGCTTCTAAAGCATATTTTGATGCAACAATTAACTCTGCTCCTATAGAATTAAGGCAAGACCTTATATCTGCAATAGCTCCAAGAATTGCAACCGCTACTGCAAACATAAGTAAGGCTTTTGAAGTATCTACTCAAAATCAAAGCATTGATACATTGTCTAATGGTGTTGATGTCGGTGTTATTGATATTGAAAACTTGGCTCGCAATGGTGACGCAGAGCTTGTTAGAGTAGAAAAAGAAATATTATTTGCGGAGATGGATGCTTTGGCTGAAGCTTCTCCTAAATACGCTTCTAACCTTGAGGCTAAAAAGCGCAAAGTTGAAAGTTCAATTATGCTTCAAACTGAAATTGGCAATGTTGATAGGGCTGTCTTTAATGAAGATTTGTCTAATGAAGAAAAGCTTATTAGTGGCGCAAAATTCCTCGAAGATTTTAGAACTGCTGAAATTGAAGGTATAAGCCCTACAGAAAAAGATCAAATGCTAGGCTTGATTAGCCAAAGATTAAATGGTGTTAGACAAGCATATAAAGCAGAATTAGCGGAAGTTAAAAAAGATCAAGGAATGATTCGCGTTGGAAATGTAATGGACAGCGTTACACCTGTTGGCGATCAAATTCCAATTACGCAAAAAGATGCAAATGATTATTATGCGGAAGTTACGTTCCAAGAATTACCATCTGATAACCCTGATGCTAGAGGTGCAAAGCAAACAGATTTTGTAGCAAAGACTGGCCTTGTTCCTGCAATGTTAAAGCAAGAGCTAACTAATGATTTAATGTCGCAAGATGTAAACAGAATACAAGCGGCTTCAGAAACTATTGGAAGATTGACCGAAATTGCTGGAATTGGACAAACAGTTCTTACTGAACAACAACGCGCTTTTGCTACAGAAGTTAATTCTTTAAGTCAGTTTATGGGTGCAGACCTTGCTACACAACAAGCAATTAAAAACACTGACCCAACTAATAAGGCAAGAATTGAAGCTAGAACAGCCGAAATTAAATCTACAGAAGGTAAAAAAACTTTTAGCGAGTCTTATAGAAACGAAATGGTTGAACAATATGGTTCAGGGTATTTTGAAAAATTTAATGTAAATGATATTGCGCAATATGATTTAATTAGAGACTACGGAACTTTAGTTGAAAGCTATTACATTTCCGGTATGTCTGTAGATAATGCTAAAGAACAGGCTATGAAAAGCATTCAGACTAATTACAAAGAAGGCGAGTTTGGGTTTATGAAGTTTCGCCCTGAAGATTATTATGGGCTTGGAGTTACTGACAGCGTAAATTATATTAGAGAAGATATTTATAATGAGCTAACTGGCCCTTCTGGAATTTTTGGCCTTGAGTTAGATAAAAAAGATATTGTTTTAGTCTCTGATTCAATTACTGCAAGGCAAGCATCTACAGGGAATCCTTCTTATACTGTAATGTATCGGGATAGTAATGGCACTTTAAATACTGCTGTGTTTGCTGGGCAAGATGAAAATGGTAACGAAGTAATGTTAAACAGATATATGCCTGACATTTTAACTGCTGAAGAAGAAGAAATGGCTATAATTAAAGATACGGCAGAACGAGAAATGAGAGCCGCGCAAAGTGGGCAAATTTATGCATCTACTCCAGATTTAAGAGCCATATCTAAATAGGAAATAAAATGGGTTTTGTTGCATCGCCAGATCAAGAGTTAATAGCTCCAAAATTAGTTCCTCTTGCTTTAGAAGAAGATGAGCGTCCTTCAGTTGGTGAAATTGCCAAGGCGTTTTATCGACAAGAAAATATTATTGGATCATTTATTTCTGAAGAATCTGGCTTACCTGACTCTACAAAAGATAATCCAGATTACGACCCTTATGGATTATTTACCGAAGATGAAAGACTAGATCAGGTTTTTGTTAGCAATGCGCTGTATGCGGATAATGATGAAGAGTTAGAGGCTGTACGTCGCCAAATGACTAAAGAAAGAGCCGACAGAGAAATAATGGCTCAAGGTGGAGCTACTTCTTTTATTGTTGGTTTGCCTGTAATGATAGCTGACCCTATTTCTTTATTGTCTATAGGTGGTGTTGCATTAAATACTTATAGAGCAGGAAAAGGCATTCTAAAGGGCGCGGCTGTAATGGGCTCGGTTGTTGGTGTTGACACAGCTATTCAAGAAGCGGCTTTACACACGCAACAGCTTACTAGAACTTACGGAGAGTCTGCTACTAACATTTCCGCTGGAATGCTCTTAGGTGGCGTTTTAGGAGGCACAGCGGCTAAGTTAGCAACGTATGGTGTTGATGCTAAAATGATCGACGCATACGAAAATGTTATGAATGTTGAGCCTAAAATTGCAGAAGGTATTAATCCTACTATTGACGCTGTTACTAAGCCTGTAGGTTCGGGCAGTGTTGGCGCACAGCAAGCTTTTGGTGACACTCAAGTTTCGGGAAAGATAGCTAAAAAACTAGTAAAGCTATTAGGCTTTGATCCGTTGTCTCGCACAATTACAAGTGAGAATCCAACAACTAGATTAATTTCTACTATGATGGCTGAGAATCCCATTAAAATGGACGGCAATGTTCTTCAAGCGGCTGAGTCTTTAGCTAAAGCTCATTCAGGAAAGCTAGGCACATCATTGCAAAACAATTCTAATCTTTTTGCAGAGTATAAAAATACTGGTGGAAAGATGAATCGAAAGCAGTTTAATGAAGCTGTATCTACTGCAATTAGAAAAGGTGATAGCAACATACCTCAAGTTAAGGCTTCCGCTAATTACTGGAATAAAGAACTGTACACTCCACTTAAAGATGAAATGGTAGCTTTAAAATTACTTCCTGAAGATGTAGATGTTAAAACAGCTAATAACTATCTAAATCGTGTGTGGAACAAAAATAAAATTTCAGCTAACTTTCCTCAGTTTGTTAATAAAGTTTCTAACTGGCTTGCAGAAAAAGACGTAAAGTTATTTGAAGATGCTAAGGCGGCTTCTGAGAAAATTGCTACAGCAACAGGAAAAGAAAAAGATAATCTTCAGGCTATCATTGATAAGGCTGAGTTTAAGAAAGGCATGGATTTTGAACGCCAAGATTATGAATCTCTTTCTGAAGAAATTGCACAAAGAATACAAGGCAGTCCAGACGGTAGACTTCCTTATGATTGGAAATTAGGTTCTGGTTCTAGCAGTCGCGGCATTAGTGGTACTGCATTGCGCGGCCCATTAAGAAATCGTGTATTCCAAATTGACGATGAAATAGTTGAAGAGTTTTTAGAGAATGACATTGAGACATTAGGCGCTAGGTATCTTCAAAATGTAGCTGGAGATATTGAGTTAGTTAGAAAGTTTGATGATGTTAATATGACCGATCAACTTAAAGATATTAACACATGGTATGCCAAGAAAAAAAATGACAAATCACTTACTCCAAAGCAACAAGAAAAGTTAGAAAAGCAACGAGAAAGTGACGTTAGAGACATTGCAGGAATGCGTGATCGTATTCGTGGTGTTTACGGATTTTCTGAGGATAATATCTGGACTCGTATGGCTAGGTCTTCAAGAGACTTAAACTATTTGCGTTTGCTTGGTGGTGTAACTGTTTCTAGTTTACCTGATGTTTCTCGTGTATTTATGGCTGAAGGTTTTGCTAAAACATTTAAGAGTGGTCTTGGGCCGTTAATTAAAAACACAAAACAATTTAAAGAAGCGGCTTCTGAGTTAAAGCGTTATGGTGTTGGCACTGATGCCATTATGTCAGGCAAGTCAGAAATTATTGCTGATGTTGGCGATTACGCTCAAGGCGGTACAGCTATCGAAAGAGGGTTGCGATCTGCTTCTAGCAAGTTTGGAAAGATAAACTTCTTAGATCATTGGACAGCAGGAATAAAGCAACTTCACGCTGTTACTATGCAAACATCTATCTTTGATGGATTAAAAAAAGGAGTTTATGACAAACGCCTAGCTCGATTAGGTATTGACGAGCAATCAGCAAAAGACATGTATAAGCAAGTAGTAAAGCATGGCAAGAATGAAGATGGTGTGTGGCTTACAAATGCTAAGAATTGGGATAGACCAGACCTAGAAAGAATGTGGGGCGCGGCTGTACGCAAAGAAAGTGATCGCGTAATCCTAATTCCCGGACAAGAAAAGCCATTGTTTATGTCTACTGAAATGGGTAAAACTGTTGGTCAGTTTAGATCGTTTATATTGTCTGCTACCCAGCGAGTCTTTATTGCCGCATTACAGAATCAAGATCACAATGCAGTAGGCGGTCTTGCTTCACTTGTTGGTATGGGAATGTTTACTTATTATCTTAAACAGAAAATTGCAGGAAGAGATGTTAGCAATGATCCTGCTGTATGGGTTACAGAAGGAATTGATAGATCGGGCGCTATAGGTGTTATTGGAGAAATTACTAACACAATAGAAAAGATATCAGGAAACTCTTTAGGATTAAGGCCGTTACTAGGAATTGATGCCCCTGCTTCTAAGCAAGTAGCTCGCACTGTTTCTGAGTCTTTGTTGGGGCCAACTTTTGGTAGCTTGTTAAGCACTACTGTAGCGGCAACCAATGCAATTACATCTGAAGGTAAAATGACTGAATCAGACATAAGAACACTTAGAAGACTTATACCTTTGCAGAATTTATTTTATATAAGACATGGACTAGATGAAGTTCAAAAAGCATCGAGTGATTTATAACGCTAAAAATAGTATAATTGGCACACTTAACATAGGACAAGATAATGACCGTATCGGCATTAATTACAAGAAATGACATAACTGCTACAGCTAGTCAGACAAGTTTTGCCTATACCTTTAGGGTTTTGGCCGCTACTGACATGGACGTATACCAGAATGGGGTCTTATTGTCCTCTGGTTACACTGTAAACAATGTTGGCACTACAACTGGTGGCACAGTAGTCCTAGACACTGGAGTCCCTGTAGGGCAGATTGTGAGCCTTGTATTGGCTATGCCGCTAGACCGTACTACTAACTACCAGAACAGTGGTAAGTTTCTTGCCGATGATGTTAACGAAGACTTTGATAAAATCTATATTGGCGCTATTCAGAACGAAAACTTAAATGACCGTAGCCTAAGACTTAAAGATGTAGAGCCGCCTACTAGTGGCGTTGACATGACTATCCCTTTAAAGGCTGATAGGTTAGGTAAGTTCTTATCCTTTAATGCTACAACTGGTGCGCCTGAAGTTAGTGCTGGAACAGGTGCGGATGCTTATGACTCTGCGGCTTGGTCTGCTTATAACTTTACAGGTAATGGATCAACTACAGCGTTTGCTTTAGGAATCGTTCCACACTCCGAGAACAATACTCAAGTTTATATTGATGGTGTCTATCAGCAGAAAGATGGTTATAGCCTGTCAGGTTCAACAATTACTTTTTCTGTCGCACCCCCTAACCTAAGTACGATTGAAGTCATGGTTACGGCCTCTCTTCCGGTAGGGTCTACTAGCTCTGATCTAGTGTCTTATCTTCCTGCTGGTACTGGTGCAGTAGCTACTACTGTTCAAACTAAGTTACGCGAGACTGTATCTGTTAAAGACTTCGGGTTTGATGGAACTGGAGGCACTGACAATACAGTTAAATTTAATAATATGCTGTCATCATTATCTGGATTAAGCAGTGTTGTTATTCGTTTTCCAGCGGGTCAATACCATTTTGCAACAAAACCAAATAATATTTCTTCATCTATAAGTATAGTTGGAGATGGCATTGCCAACACAAGATTGTTTAGGGATTTTACAGTTAGTTCCGCTAGTCAAGGTTTATTTAATTTTGTTGCAGGAGCTAACGGATCATCTGTCAGCCAAATGTCTATAGAGTCAAATGGTGTTCCGAGTTTAAGTGGTTGTTTAATTTCATTAATTGCTAATTCATCTGGCGCTCCTGACTTTTGCAGATTTTCAAATTTATATTTAACTAGCAACAATACAGACAATTATAAAATTTATATTGACGGAAGTTTGCGGACTAGTAGTCCAACTGGAGTTAGAGATACGTTTATTTCTAACTGTTCAATATTTGGCGGCTCTATTGCTGGAGTGTATGCAAAAAGCGTAGTTGCGTTGCATATGACATCTTGTGACACGTTCCCTGCTGGAGGAACTAGCGGAAAAATAGTTATAACCGGAACATCTAGCAACAAATCTAATTATGTAAATATAGACGGAGCTTCTATTGACGGTGCGGCTTTAGATAACTTAAATTTTGGCAATTTAAATTCGGCTGTTTTTTCTGCAAACATTACTAATGCGTCTAGTGCAGACACTGTAATTGTCCAAGGTAGTTTAGCTAGTGGAGTTACTGTTCAACAATTCTGGGTTAACAGTATATTTTTAAGTAACTCTGGAACTCCAAATGATTTTTTGATTGGAGGAAAAGCTAGAGGAAGTATCTTACAAGTCACTGATGGGGTTAGTGTGCCATCTACCGAATCTGGATTTGCAAGTATTTACATTGATACAGCAGACGGTGATTTAAAAATTAAATTTGGCGATGGTACAGTTAAAACTATCTCAACAGACACATAAGGAAAAACATAATGAGCATTAAACAAAATGGTGGTGTCTTCGGCCGCAACCCCACATTTAATGACGTAACTATCGAGGGACAATTGACCTTTGATGGCGACATAGATATTACTTCCGATCTCACGGTAGACGGTACTCTTAAAGCTGATTCTCTAAAACTTGGAGATATTGCGCCTAGTTACAATGTTCTTTCGTCTGCTAGAAACGCTGGTGGTTCTTTTGAATGGGGCCATCCTAACAACTCTGGTTATCCTTCAACGATGGGTGCTGAAACTGGTAGTGGATCACCTTACATTGCGTTTAATGCAGGGCCGGGAACTAATGGCAATACTTACAAAACTTTAGGTCTGCTTGGTACTGTTATTAAAACAGATACTTCTGGAAACTTGCGGATTGGTCGTTTAACAACTGCAAGCGCAGATAACCAGACTCCTACTGAAAGCGCAGTATTTACCAATAGCGGTAATTTACAATTTCCGTCTGGTCAGGGCATCGACTTTTCACCTACCTCTGGCACTGGCACCTCTGAGCTACTTGATGATTACGAGGAGGGTGTATGGACGCCGACGGCTACCTCACAAACAGGCGCAATAACAACGTATACATCATCTGGAACCTACACCAAAATAGGTCGTAGCGTGACGATTACAGCTAGTGTTGTATTGACAGATGTAGGTACTGCCGCAGGAAAAATGTTTATATCCAGCTTGCCATTTGCACCAGTCGCCACCGCCGTATACCTTGGAGTAGCTAGGGAAGAAGCAATAACTGGCAATAATTGGTACGGACGTTTATCCAGTAGCATTCAGATAAATGGTGCAACCAATAATGCTATTACATGGACAAATTCCTACGAGTATGTAGTTAGCTTGACATACATTACGGCAGTATAAATTTTATTCAAGGGAAATAAACATGGCATTAACTAAAGCAACAAACAATATGATCTCAGGGGCTTTAGTCAATGTGCTTGACTTTGGCGCTACTGGCGATGGTGCTACAGATGACACTGCGGCTATTCATAATGCCATTAGCTCGCTTCCCTCTGGAGGCACTGTTTTCTTTCCAATAGGAATTTATAAGTGTGCGCTTACAATTACGCAGTACAACATAATCCTTAAAGGCGCAGGAAAAAGATCAACTCAAATTTCTAACAATACATCATCATCTGGAACGTATGCTATTAATGTAGACCTTGGCGCTCAAAATGCTACAAAACTACCTATGTCATTTGGGATAGAAAATATGGCAATTACAGGGGATAGGGCCAATAATTACCACGCGATCTATTTAGCCAATGTTAAATCAGGTAGTTTTAGAGGGCTTGAAATTAACGAGGTTGGGCATGGTATTTATTTAAGCAATACCTTTGGTGTATCTTTCTCTGATATTTTCTTTAGGCAGTATGGGGTAGGCATTCAAGGAAACCCTTCGTCAACTTCCAACAATCAAACATTTACTGGTATGCACTTCTTTGGTGGCAATACAGATAATAACGCTGTGCCACTTTATACAAATGGCATGAGTGATAGTACGTTCATTAACTGTATATTTGAAGGCTCAGAGCAAATGGCAAGCACTAAGCTGTATGATGGTAGTGGAAATACGTTTATCCAACCCCGATTTGAGTCATGTACTGCAAGATCTAGCACTAATCCGTATTTAATTCTGGGCGGTAATCGCAACAGAATAATTCATCCCCTAGTAACGCAGTTAGGTGTAGAGGTTCTTGCAAGCAAAACTTACCTTGTGCAAATTACGGGAAAGAATTGCGAAATAGATGGAATAGAAATGGGTGTCGGGATCAGGGTGCTTGAACTTACCGCATCGGCCAATAATTGCAAAGTTAAGTTTAGTACAACAGGACTTAGTAATACCATACTAAAGAATTTATGGGTGGACTACGGAGACAATAATTTAATTAATTGCGACAATAGTGACTTTACTTATGATAATCAAACAACTTGGTCAGAGTTTCCTGTTACTAATTACTTTAGTGAAAGTACCGATATGTCATCTGTTACTACAGACGGCCTAACGCAAGCAACAGTAGTAGGTACGCCAAGTAGGACAGGCCCATTTAAAGAAGGGTTAATTGAAAAATTTACTTCACCCACTGGAAATAGAAGATGGTATCAAGATGTATTTCCATTAATGGGATCTCCTGCCGCTAATACAGTTATAGGGTGGTCAGTGTTTGTCCGATCACTTACATCAGGTGGCGAAGATGTAGTATTTCAGATGGGCAGGTTAGCTTCGTTAGTAACAGTAGATACTATCAATATCCCAGACACTAAGTTTGTAAGAGTATCCTTGTTTTCAAAGACTGATGTATCTGCATATACAGATTTTAATGTGTGTGCTATTGCGGCAGTTGGCGGATCAGGTCTAGAGTTCTATGGTAATCAGGTTATTATTGGGGATAGCCAGTCAGCTGGATTATATGGCGCATTTTATTCGGGTGGATATGTTCCTACTGAATCAGTTGCGGTTACTGATCTTGGCCCACACTACGCAAGTGATAGAAGACATAAAATAAGTCCTGTAAATGGTACAGGCGTAGCTGGTCAATACATTAAAAAGATCAAGCCTGTTATCGGTCAACCCAAAGGGTTTTATTGCACAGTTTCAGGAAATGCTGGAACTTGGGTTTCAGAAGGTAATCTTTAATGCCCCTAGCGGGTGGACAGGCCAATTTTGGCGATAAACTAAGGAAATAAACATGGCACTTACAGAAGAAACAATGAACGACAAAATAGAAGTATTACAATTAGCAGGGTATCCAGTGGTTCAGGTACGCACTGCAACTATTATTAGCAGAGACGATCAAGAAATATCAAGAAACTTCCATCGTCATATTCTTACACCTGATGCAGACCTTTCTAGCGAAGATGCTGATGTTGTAGCAATTGCTAACGCTGTATTTACAGACGAAGCTAAGGCCGCATATCAAGCTCACTTAGACGCGCAAGGAGAATAAGATGACTACTTACGTTACTAAAACTATTACTGCAGAAAACACTTTTACTGATACAGTATTCTTTGACGGAAACTTTAACTTCTCCGTATCTGGTACGTTTGCTAACAGTGCAATCATTACTGTTCAGCGAAGCACTGATGGATCATCATGGGTAGACGTAGATACCTTTACTGCTACTGGTGAGTTTGTAGGCTTTGAACCAGAACCCAATATGTACTATCGTGCAGGATGTAAGACAGGTCAGTTTGGTGCTACCTCTAGCATTGTCTTGCGTATCGGTGGTGCTTGGCGATCTCCTGTTTAAATAATATACATTGGAGTATACAATGGAATACTTAATTGATTTATATGTACTTGCTACGTCTGTAATAACCATAGCTAGCGTTATCTGTAACTATACTGACACCCCCAAGGACGATGCGTTTGTAGCTAAAGCGTATAAAATCTTAGAGCAGTTTGCTTTTCTAGGCGGTAAAGCTAAACAATAATAAAGGGATAGAAATTTAATGGCATTTAATTTACCTTCTGCCCAATATTTAATGACAACTAGCGCGAGCGATGCTAATCGCGGCCAATTCCGTAGCACAGGAGGCTTAGGCAGAAAGACGGGTGGTAACTTCCCGATCACTACCGCTGCGGCAGAAATGGTGAACAGTAGTGGTGAGAAAGGTGTTTATTTTGGCCTTGACGCTCAAGACAGCACAGGCGCGACCAACGGCACATCATCGGGCAAAGTGATAGTGGCTAGTTGGCAATTTAACGCACCAAATCGCATCCAAGTTAATACATTAGTGAATAGAGGTGTAGTGTTCCGTCTAGCCAGTGGCACAGGTAATAGCCCTACCGATTTTAGAGAGTTTAGCATTGCAGGCAATGATACCCCTCAAGCCAGCGCACAGGCAGGTGGTGTGACCATGTGCGTAAGCCTAGATGCGACAGGGTTCGATACGTCAGGAGGCACCTATGACCCATCAGCGGCAACGGCTTGGGGTTTTGGTACTAACAAAATTAACCTAGCCGGAAACTCTAGTTCTGCGGCATTCTTTCAGCGCGTGTTTTTGTTTGATAGCGACAAAGGCGCGGCTAATTTACCGACTTTTACAGGAGCGTCTAATTTTACGGATGCGGTTACTGTAGTACAGGGTACTAACTACACCAATAAAATAGGCTCTTGGGTTACTAAATCAGGCACCGCCATTTTCTTACCTTGTCCATTTTCTATTGGAGATGGAAGCACCGCAACTATATTTAACGATAATGCCGCTTCGGTTATATCCCCAAGCAACGCCGCAGACAATCAGAAAAACTTTAGAATAACTGATGATGCAATGAAAGTTTATTTAGACATGCGCGACAATGCGGCTGACAGCGCAACACTCTCTGGAAGCTATACGTGGGGTACGGCGGCAGATTGGGATTTTAATGTCAACAATGCGTCAACGTGTTTGCTCAGTGGCAACTTTACAGGAATGGGTAAATTTAAGATTGGATCATCAGTAACGGCTACGGGTACGTTCGATCTTGACGGCACACAAAAAGTAGAATCTTACGGTGCAACTATCAACTCTATAACTGTGAAGGGACAACTTAGGATTAGAAGTAATGAGGTAACTACCTTTACAGGCATTAATGTCCAACTACTTGCTTTTGATGTAGCAGGAACTTACACCCTAACTAATTCTATAGTTAATGAAGTAACTAATACTTCCGGTGGAGCTGTTATTATTAACAATGTTGGCTCAACAATTACAACCAACACAGGTCCGAACATTACGATAGTTTTACCTGCAAAAAACATATCCGTAACAGGGATTGTTGCAGGCTCTAGGTTAAGGGTTTATAACAAAACCACATCTGCACAAGTTGTGAATGAGGTGGTGTCAGGAACAAGCTACACAGCATCATACGCAGAGGGTGTAGGCTATTCTGTAGGCAATGTATTAGATTTAAGAGTTACTAAAATTGATAAACTAGAGTTTTCCTCTACTGTAGTAGTTGGCTCTACAGGCTGGAACTCTTTAGTGTCTCAAAGCGCAAACCCAGTTTACGCGGCACATGGCGTAAATGGTGCTACTGTTTCGGGAATTTCTTGGGATAGCGGAAACTTGCAGTTTGATTTCAATGATGCAGACAATCAAATTGATGGTGCTGACATTGGGGCGTGGTACTATTATTTTATAACTACAGAGGTTGGTATTGCAGAAGCATTTAAAGCTCTTAATTGGCCGCAAATAAATAAAATTACCAATGTAACTAGCAATGTTTCAATGACGTTTGACAATACTAAATCTACGCCTTTGCGAATTAATAACTGCTGGATAGATAAAGACAATGGTTCTAGCATTATAGCTACTGCTTCTAACTCTATTCAGATTGACCCTCCTGCCGTGTTTGTTGCACAAGCAGGATCTTCGGGTCTGACTCCAGGGCAAGCAACAGAATTAACCGCAGTAAAAGCTAAGACAGACTTGCTTAACTTTACTGGCACAGATATAAAAGCAACACTGGATGGTGAAACTGTAGTTACTGATACTGCATCACGAAATGCAAGTAAAGCAGATTTAACTCCGGTAACTGCCGAGCTAGGAAATGTTGATACTAGTTTACAGCAAAGAAATGTTAATGTTTCTAACCCTGCTAAAAAGAGAAATTATGGACAAAGTGGATTTTAATTATTTAAAGGACTGAGTGTAATGGCAACGGTAAAGGAAGCGTTATTAAAATTAGAAGCTCACGAAAGGGAATGTGCTGTAAGAATGGAAAACATTGAGAAGCGTTTAGAAGAAGGTTCTGAAAGATTTAAAAAATCTGAAATGATGCTGTGGGGAATGTATCCTCTTATCATTGGATTGTTTTTAATTGAAAGGTTAGCTTAATGTTAGAGTCCTTGATTGCCCCTATTACTGGTCTATTAGATAAATGGATACCCGATGCCGACACCAAACAGAAGATTGCACATGAGCTTGCAACGATGTCAGAACGCCACGCGCAGGAACTCAGCGTCGCTCAGATTAAGCTCAACACCGCAGAAGCTAAAGGAAACTGGTTTCAAAGCTCATGGAGACCAGCAACTGGCTGGGTGTGTGTCCTTGGATTCGCAGTTAACTTCTTAATTTCTCCCATAGCCGCAGGGTTTGGTGTTGTTATTCCGCAAGCAGACACCTCTGTAATGATGCCTGTTCTTATGGGTTTATTAGGGCTTGGTGGTATGCGCTCATTTGAACGAGCTAAAGGCATAGGTAAATGAGATACTTTAAACTGTCAGACTTTGATTGTAAGGAGACAGGCAACAATGAAATGTCAGAAGATTTCTTGATAAAACTTGATGAACTTAGGCACAAGTGTGGCTTCCCATTCATCATTACCAGTGGTTACAGGGATCCAACCCATAGCATTGAGGCAAGAAAGGCAAAAGCAGGAACTCATGCCAGAGGAATTGCTAGTGACATACGAATCAATAACGGCAAGGAAGCCTACGATATTATTAAGAACGCGCAGTCAATGGGATTTAATGGCATAGGTGTGGCTAAGAGTTTTATTCATGTAGACATTAGAAAGGGAATGCCTGTTCTCTGGAGCTATTGAGCTACTACTTATTCAGCAAACTTTTAGCAGTCTTCTTTGATTGCTTAAATGCTTTAGCTGTAGGTGCGCCCTTAGACCCAACCTTACGCATTTTCTCACCAGAGCCAGCCGCTATTCTTTTCTTCTTAGCGTGTATGTTAGCGTATAAACCTTTCATTATTTTTTCAACATAGATTTTTTCTTGCCTTTATGTTTAGCGCCTTTCATAACGCTACCATCTGGCATGACATGGGTTTTCTTTGGCCGACCAGCTTTACTACCGTATGTACCTTTACCTTGTGGCATTCTATTCTCCTACCATTTTGATTTATTAGCCCAGTATGCCGCAGACATCTTACCTTTGGCAATGTTCTTAGCATGACGAGCCTTGAATGATTTACGTCTAGCCTTCTGCTTTTCAGTAGTAGGATTAGACCCTGCACCTGATACGCCTTGTTGACCATACCGAATAGTTTTAACTTGATCGCCAGACTTGGCAACAACAACGTGAGATTTTGTTGGGTGGCTAGGTGTGCGTTTTGGTTTATTGTAACCAGAGACACCAATTCGTTTTAATAAGCTCTTATCTTTCATAGCTGTATTATAACAAAAAAAGCCCCCGAAAGGGCAAAACAACAGAGAGTAATATAGAATAACAACTTTAACTTTTAGTTCGGTAAGGGACTGGAATCCCAAACCAAGTTATGAAAAACCCCTTACGGTCAACACCCAGCTATTATACATCAAAGTTAGGGTGAAGCAACTTTAATTCTTCTTCCGTTGGTGGCTCTAACCAAATTTCTTCCTCTGCCTCTACCTCTAGCCAGATTAAATCTAATTCTTCTTTAGCATAAGCAGGGAGTGCGTGTCCGTAGATAACTGACTCAACAATAGAATCCATCTTGGCAGGGATTTCACTCATTCCAAATTTAATTGCTCTTGCTCTTAGCTCTTGTAAATATCCAGTCATTGTAGTCTCTCCTCATGGTATTTAATTAAGTCATTGAACTCTTTTAACATTTCTCTGTAGTCAGCAGTGTATAACTTTTTGATCTTGCGCTTGTCTCTATGCATTTCTCTAACAAAGTCTTCACCGTACATGTCAATCATCCACAACGTGTACTGACCTTCTGCACTGCCATGCCGCATACCAAAGGCGTTACACCCTCGGCACTGGGGGTGAACATTCTCAATTTCTAGCGCCCAGTACGACGAGCTACCTTTGGCTATGTAGTGACCGCCATCGCATTCTTTCCAATGCATTCTCTTATCACAAGATACACACTCAACCATGCCATATTCATCTGCGGCTGATATTCGTGCCAACTTCTGTATTGCAGTTAAACATTTAGAACGCAGTGTTACGGCCATAAATACTCTCCATTTGCTGTACCCTGTAGGGTATATCATATTTTACCTTAAACGCTCTGAAATAGCCCTTATAATTCCTTTAAACAGCATCCTAGACCCCCTTTTCCATAGCTTGCTTGGCAAACAATACACCAATGCCATGAGTCTCACCTAAATGTCTTGTTAAAGTTTCTGCTACAGGTGCTACTTCCCAAGTATCTAGCTCGCTACTGCTTTCAGGTTTGTTAGGATACATTGCTTTTTGTACTGCCATCCACAATTTATCCATGACACTGCGAGAAGTCCAAGGAGTTTCTATTGGATTCTTTAACAGTGGGCTAGTAGTTTGCATTTCAAACCCTGCATTGTTGCACTTTTCTGCTATGTCTTTACAGAAAGCCCATATAGCATCGTTCTGTTTTATGGTTCTTGGCTTGCCTAGCTTGTAATTAAACGTAACGTACTTCTTTTTTTCGTATAGTTCAGTTGCAAACTTAACATAGCTTTCCAAGCGCAAGTCACTGTTTACTGTATAACCTTCAGGCATTTAAAATACTCCTCTTTAGCCAATTAGCGCTGATTACTTCTGCGTAAGAGTCAAATTGAGTTACGCGGTGTCCGTCTGTTTTTACTAATTGGTTAATAGCTTTGCTTCTTATTTGTTTTGCACCAAAAACAAGATCAGTTCCAATACGTTTGTTTAAATTATTGATTTTAATTCCAGACAATGCTGATATTTCTTTGTACGTGTATTTTTTATAAGTCTTAAACCCATTTGTTTCTTCGCCCATATAAGTCATTAACTTTTCCGGCACTGATTTTTTGTGGTATTTTTGTGGTTGCAATAAAATCAAGTCATTATCGACCATTATTGTCTTGCCTTTGAGTTTGTTGGCAACCGTTGTTCGTGATATGCCAAACGCTTTTGCTATGTCGTTTCTATTATAAATATGACCAGAAACTAACTTAGGGTTTGTGCCTCTGTACTCAATTAATATTGTTCTTCTATCGCTTGTCATTTTATTCTCCGTACCATGTTGTGTCAGTTAGTTTTTCTTGGATAGACTTACCATTTTTTATCGAGTCGCTTTTGGTTACTCTGCGCTCATTATTTTTGACCATCCTGTTTGCTTTCCATGTTCCTACAGCGGCATGCCATTTCTTCATTTTGTTCTTGCCTACCATCCAATCCTTTGATTCGTAAAAATTCCAGAATCCTAAAGGGTCAATTCCTGCCTGAGTCTGGTTACAGTAATCAATGACTTCTTGCAGAGCAGGAGGTACAAACCTTTTTACTGGTTTCTTTTTTTCTTCATGTACAACTGGGGAACTTGTTTCCCCCATATTAATTGTATTATTAACTGTATTATTAACTGTAGTATTATCTTTAAACATTTCTTTAATAGGGTCTTTAACTTTTCTTTGTGAGGGTATTAAAGATTTCTTTATGGGGGTATTAAAGATTTCTTTAATAGGGGTAGCTAGTCTTATGTAGCGATTAGTTATCTGTTTAGTGCCTTCTTTGTACTGCACTTCACACTCTATATACCCACAATCACGCAAGCTACCGACCCATTTACTCACTGACACCTTGCTTACTGAGTACAATTCTGCAAAGTAACCATTCATTGCCCAACAAAAACCTTTCTCATTGCATAAAGCAGTGATCTCACCATACAAAAGTTTAGCATTAGGCGTTAAACGTACGTCATAACGTACATCGGCAGGAATAATTGCGTAGTATCCTTTATTCATTACTCACCAGCCGCAATAAATTCGCTTACTTTAACTTCACAAGCAGTAGCAAGTTTATTTAATGTGGCTAAAGATGGTGATCTAAGCTGATTTCTTATTAAACTTAAAGTTGAAACGTCCATCCCTGCTTTAATAGCAAGCTGATTCTGGTTCAGGCGTAGTTCATACATGAAATGTTCAATTGATATTTTAATGTCCATAGTGATTTCCTTTTAAGTGAGAGTGAACTTTAATTTAATTTAGATAAATAGTCAACAAGTGTTTGACAGCACATTAATAATAGTTATAGAATAGACTCACAACAACAGAGGATAATAAAATGAAAGATCACCCAATACAGTGTCCAGAGGACGCGGAAATTTTTAGTAACTTTATGAGTAGGCTGACTAATCGCGACCCTGACGATACAGAATTTTATCAGCAACCATCTATCTCTTATACCCAAGAGTTTACGATGGAAGATAAGTTAGCTTACGATAAGAAAGAACAGCAAGTGCAAGCAATTCTAAACCGTTGGCAAGAAATGTGGGGTAGAAAATGAGAAGCGATATTGAGTTTT
>Ga0209816_1000423_pt1 | contig 33796 bp, 24 predicted proteins | sample CoawatmetaG01DNA_FD_187509 | JGI IMG/M metagenome (GOLD analysis project Ga0209816, IMG submission 187509) | Marine microbial communities from the West Antarctic Peninsula - Coastal water metaG017-DNA (SPAdes) (version 2) | ecosystem: Environmental > Aquatic > Marine > Coastal ...
GTATTTAATAAATACATTGAGAAATTGTTCGAATATTCATACGCAAAACTTTTAATAGATAAAAACATAATTGAAGAAGAAATTGCCCATCAGAAAAAGGTAGAGGAACAAAAACACCGTTCTCGCGATGATATAAATTCCGTCTTTGAAAGCGCAAAAGATCCATTACTCAGAATGTTTTTGTTTTTTGTTTCTGAGTGTGTTCGTGACATGTCTTCAAAAATACAGAATCTTTCCGAAGAATACGCATATAGTTTCTGGGATAATTTGGAGAACAATTTTCCCAATAAAATCAGTCTTCAAGATGAGAAAGTTAATGGTACAAGTTTGTTCGATTATGTCAAAACTGCGTTAGAAGAAAAAACCGGCAGAGTCGAAAAACAAGAAACGGTCATCGCAATGTTAGTCATTAAATCAAAACTAATATATTTACTGCAAAATTATCATTACTTCTGATGTGTTCCGTTGTAGATAAATTAACTACTTTCGTAAACAATTTGTTTTTTGACTCTTTCCAAATAATTAACGTATTTTTGATTTATATTTGCATAGTTGTTTCCGTACAAACAAAAATAGGTGTCGCAGTTCTTGAATGTATAATAAACTTCGCAAAACAATACTAAAAATACAATCTTATTTTTCGCAAGAAACTTCTTATTAACCAAGAAGTTTTCTGTGTTCATATTACACTCGCTAAAAAAGTGCACATCGCGTCTCATATAAGGTAATATGGTATCTTGATTTAATCGGTAGTGTTTAAATAAGAGTGTTTTTACAAACAAAACAGTAAAATCATAATAACTAAATTTCAGAATTTTAAATGATGTTTCTCGGGTATTACGATAATCATCGCACTTTTTTTCGTAAAATAATTTCATGATCTGCTCGCTTTTGGGGAATAAATAGCTAATTATTTCTTCAATAATATATTCGGGTAAGTTGTATTTTTCAAGAATTTTACCAAACAAAACATCAATATTTATTTCATTTATTTTATGATAATCAAATGAAATAAATGCCATAATACTATTTCTATTTTCCTTGAAACTTTTAAATCAAGTTCATGTTAATCTAAAAATTGTTTAAGTCTTCTTAGCCGTTTTGCGCTTCGCCTTCTTGTTTTTCTTCGCAAGTTTCTTGCCAGTTTTACGCACCTTTTTAACAACAGCATTGGCAGAATTTTTAATTTTCTTGACCACCTTCATAGTCTTTGTCTTAATATAATCGCCAATTTGTACGCCCTGTCTCTTCATTTTTCCGGCCATCTTCAGAACATCGCCGAATTTCTTCTCAGGGTTTTCTGCCTTAACTTTCATTACAAACTTGTTCCAATCTGAAAGCTTTCTTTTCGTTTTACCTCCCATTCTCTATATATGTATCAAATATTAATTTTTCTTGGTATTTTGAACATCCTTCAACTCGTCGTACAATTGTTTTACGTATTGTTTGCCAAAAACAAAATGAAACGCGACCAATCGCTGGGTCAAATCAGTTGCTCTGTAGAATAATTGCTCAATATATTCACAATATGTCATCAAACGAAATCTAATATAATATTTAATACATCTCCATTTAAATTATTTAATATATTAATATTTTTACGAAGAAAATATCTTTCTCTCAATCTCATGAACTGTATCCCAAAATTTTGCACGTCTTTGGAAATCTCCAATAGCGGGTCACTCAACTCGCGGTTACAAAGTTTATTATAGCAACAGGGGCAAGAATGTTCATGCAAGACAACGTCGTGTTTATATAAATAAAACTGACTGCAATCTCTGAAGAAGTCAAAATAGTTGATTGTGGATATTTCATTGTTATTGGGGAGAGAATAAAGACAAAATGTTGGGTCTTTGAACGGATAATCGTATGGAAGTATAATTTTTATGTTAAAAAACAAACGATCATTTTTATACACATTGATAACATACGGTTCCAATTCACTTACAAACAAAGTGCGGACATCAACTTTGTCTTTGCCGTAATAGTTTTCCAATAGTTTCAATTCTTTATTTACCCGATTCATCATTTTAAGTTTAACCATGAGGTTTCAAAAGGGATTGATTGCTTTTTTATACTTCCATCTGTCTTTTTAATCTTTTTCTACATATATTGTAATACTAACACGAGGATGAATTATTTAACGTATATCTCTTTTTTTGTTACATGCTCATTTCTTGTCACTACCGGAACAATCACATTCATTGAAGCCCTTCGCACCGATATTGTAGCCATGCGACATATTTTGAATCTAGAAACATGTATTTCTATTGTCGCTGCTTATTTTTATGGTAAGTTCATTACCATGTTAGAACCGTATAAAGAAGTGATTCTAAGCAAGAAAAAAGACAAAACGGAGGAAGAGAAAAAAAAACTAGCATCAATTGAGAAAATGGTGAACGACACCCGATATGTAGATTGGATGATTACTACGCCGATCATGTTACTTGTTCTAGTATTAGCCTTTCAATACAATTCCGGACAAAAAGGTGTTAAGTTTTCTGATTATTTGTTGATTTTATTGATGAACTACGGGATGCTTGGCTCAGGTTATTTAGGCGAAAAGGACCAGTTACATAAACTGACCGCCAACATTATCGGTTTTGTCTTTTTTGGACTATTATACGGATTCCTGTATTACAAATATTTATTGAAAACCAAGAATGGCAATAATGCGAACAATCAATTGTTATATGGCGCATTCTTCATTTTATGGGCGTTTTACGGTATCTTTTACTTGACTAAAGATTCAATCAAAAACACCGGATATAATGTACTTGACTTATTTTCCAAGTGTTTTGTTGGTATTTACTTCTGGTCTTATAGTTCGAATATATTTGTTTAATAATTCATTTCATATTTGCTTTTTCATAAAATGTCATAATAAAAATATTATTACATTTTATAATACAAATGGAGTTGTCCAAACTGTTATTGAAATTATTGTACTTAGTACTTTTATATGTGTCTTTTTACTTGCTCATCAAACCACAGGTTCAAATGAGTGGGGCAAATTTGAGTGTTAGCGTTCTCTCCATTAGCATCTTACTCGTGTATTTCACGTTTGACAAAGGTTACGATTACTTAACAAAAAACGAAATTGTAATTCAAAAAGAGGAAACTGACAAACGCGTGAAGAACCGCGTAGTTAAAAACAGTCAATATCGCAACAAGGTTGAAATTATAGACAAGGTTCATGAAGAAACATCATCCAATTACCTTATTGACCATACACACAAATTCGTTCAAGACAAAGTATTTAATTAATAATAAGAACGCTCGCTGCGGGTTCGCAATAATTTTTCTCGGTTTTGAATGTCGCTGCGAAATACATGTTTTCCAACGTGATTCAAGTTGTGCTTTATGTTTAACCATACTTCGCCCCCGATATCATTGACCCTTGCACAAAATGAATAATCTTCTGACAAGTAAACCTTGTCTTTTATCATACAACAAAAGAGTCCACAAATAGTGTTGTCGTTTTTATCCAGACCGTCGGTTTTGATTGTTAATTCAGTGTGCTTTTGACACAACTTATTAACAATTTCTCTTTTTATCAACATGAATCCTGTAGAAGCGTGTTTCACTCGTATATAATCGTCATTATCGCTCTTTACCAATTTATTGTCTTCGTCTAGAAACGCGTTGTAGTTATAATCAAGTCCTCGGGATTCCAATGATTCTTTTGATTGTATCTCCGTTTGCATTGAGTGCATGAAACGATTCCAGTTGAAAGATTTTTTAGAATATGCGCAACAAGCAACATCCTTATCGACATTGATCAAGTCTATCACCGCTTTTGCTGGAAACTCAATGTCAGAATCTATGAAAAGTATGTGCGTGAATTCGGATTTAATAAATTTAGCCAATGAATTATTACGGGCGCGTGGGATCAAGCTCTCATTTCCTATAAAGTCAATAACATATTCAATCCCACATTTTGTCAAGAGGGTGTTGAGGTTTAATATACTCATCGTATATTGCATCGTCATCATTGCGTCATAACAAGGCGTTGAAATAAAAAGTTTGACTTGAGAGTTGTCTTTATCAAGACTAGCCATACTTTATTCAGACATTACTTTCTATATTTATTTTTATTTTTTACAAATTTATTGACTAGTTTATTGTATTTTTTTCTTGAAATTCTGTTACGCCGACAGTTTGGCAACATATTTGTCTTTTCAATCACTTTCTTCAATAACTTTCCACTACTGTCTAAACCTCTCAGATAATTGAACGCATATTTTGAATGAGTTTCGCATGGAATACCGTTAGCAATAATAGTATCAGAAAAGTAATTGCTTGTAAATACATGGTAATATACAAAGTATGGATCATTTGTAACATGCTGCTTGATATGTTTCATCAATGACACCGGTGCAAACATATCGTTGTTCGGTAAATAAATACAATGATTATATGTCAAGAATAAATCTTGGTCACAAATAAACTCTTTGGACAATTGCGAACCGCAAGGGATTCTATGTGGATACTCTTTTCCGTCGTTCTGTTTGACATATTTCTTCACCTCTAAGCATTCAATTATATTGTTTTTGTGGTCTATTAACGTTTCTTTTCCCGGAATCAAATCTTGTACCTTTTTGTATCCTTTTGTGGTAAGAATGTTAGTGTCTTTCAAAAAACACGGAATAAAACCTGTCGTCGGATCAATAAACAGTGGCTCATATTCCTCAACAACTTCTACTACATTGGCACTATTGTATGCTGTAGCATCGTAATTCCATGAAAACGAAAACGAAACATCATTGTAATAATCAACGCTATTTAATGTGGAATAGAAAGTCGTCTCATAGATAACAATGCCTAGTTCCGCACTTACATCGGGTAAAATTGGACTAACCGATACAACAACAATGCTGTTACTACCGTCTACTGATTGTATTGACGAACTTGTGATTTCAGTGTCATTTGTTAAAGTATATATATTTGTGAGGTCTATTTCTACTGTTGTACTGAACGACAAATCAATATCTATAGTACCAGTTGTAGTCGTCGCACCATTTTGGACCACACTGCTAGTCATGTCAACTGTCGGTGGCGATTGTGGCGGAGGGCTTGATGAAATTATCTGCGAACCAAATATAATACTGTTTGTATCATCAATAACATAAACATCGTCTTTACTGAAAGGACTACCAGTTGCGACCACCCCATCAATATTTAAACTAAAAGTATTATCGGAATTAACCACAGTTAAGTAAGCCACGCCATTAATTTCAACTTTTACCAAGTCACCTTCATTTGCCAATGGAACAAACAATACACTATCAGCCCCCGTGTCTTCAATCACAACCGGTGGCTCAATCTGGTTTGATTTAGCCATTATAACCTGCTCAACCTGTGGGATCTTCTCAGTTGCCGTTTCACTCATCGCGACATCATCCAAACTCATCTTGATTGCGGTAACATCATCCGCCATTTCTAAAATTTGATCAATCAATCTTGTGAACACCTTACTGTTAGTAATTGTAACCGAGGCTGGCAATGTAACAACCGGAATTGTATCAACTTCTCCGACTGTAATTATTCCACCCATATAACCGTGATTTCCGCATTGGTAATACAAAGTGGATGGAGTATCCGAAGTGATGCTAATTTGCGTGTAAGCTCCCGCACTTCCCGGCGTTCCATTGACGCTTATATCGGTTGTGTATTGCACACTCTTATCTAGATCTTCATAGAATAGTAACGGGTGTCCAGAATTGGTTGAATTATCTTGATTAAATCTGTACACATTGTTTTGATCTAGTGCTAAGGAAAGCGCCTCAGCTCCATCAATATAATACGCACTACTTGACCCTTGGCTGTAATATGAATTGCTTGAAGTTTTGGTATCAACTGTCACGGTGTAACTTAGATCAACAGACACTTCACCACCTTCTACTTCATCGAAGTCGGGAACAGTCAAATCCGGAATTTCAATCGCAAGGACCATATTAATTTCATCAGAACTCAGTTTATCTTCTTCCGCAATATCAGCATCATCTGTGAATAACTCCGCAATCGCCGCAGTTTCCAAAACTTTTGAAACCTTCGCAGTAATCGTAAATGAAAATTCATTACTAGAACTAAAATAATTGCCGGCTTCGTCTGTAATCGCATCATCTCCAACTTTGAATGAAATGGTATTATCAATCGTGTTATCAAGGGCCGAAATGACAAATGAATAAAGTGAATCAGAACCACTCAATCCAGATAGCGCACCATTTGAAGATACCGTAAAATCATTTGTCTCCAAGGAAGGGATATTCTTATTGAATTGGATGGTAAATGGCACGGATTGAATATTTGAACACACGTCTTGATAAATAAATTCGCTAATAGACGAAACAATCGTTCCTGTAGGAATCACGCTGTCATATTTCCACGAATAGTTATATGAAGTGTCATTGTACAAATTTTCATTATCAAACAAGTTATAAAAACCAGTATCTTCTGGGAAACTGACTAAAATATCCGCAGAAGAGTCAGCGACAACATCTGGAACAACCGTCAACACATAAGAATTATTTGAACCGCTCAATGTACCAGAAGCGTTTGTAATATTGATTGTATTCACATCAAAGACAACATCTTCAGTAAAGTCCAATTGTAAATCGATTGAACTATTGTTTGTAAATGCGCCTTCTTTTACATAACTTGACGTAAGTGTTAATTTTGGAATAGGTGGATTGTAAGTCCATGTAAATTTATTGGATTCTTTGTTTTTGTCGTTACCATCAGATCTTGTGACTGAATTTTCCGGAAGAAGAATGGAAGTTTCTGTATTTGATGATATGCTTTCTAATGTAAATGTATAAGTCCCATCACCATTGTTTAGAATACTTGGGACGGTTCCATTTACAATTGTGAATATACTGACATCAACGTCATCAAAAGTAGTATATGTCAAAGTAAGTATGACCTGAATGGACTTATATAAATGCGAAGCACCTGATTTCAAATCAGGACTTTCAATGGATACCATGTATTCGGTTCCCGTGTAATTCCATACAAAACTATTTGAAGCGACATCATTAAAAATATCAAGGTCATCCTTCACGCTGTTATCCGCAATTTCAAGCGAAATCGTCACAGACGAAGACGCCGGAATTAATGTTGCCTTGTAACTTTGCCCATACGTGATTATATTTCCCATGTATTCATGTGCCTCGCATTGATAATAAATTGTTGTTGGTGTATTAGAATCCACAACGATAATAGTTGATGTCGACGAAACCGTTACACCGGTAGTATATTCCGACCCGCTTGTTTTTTCGGCGTCTGTATAAAACTTAAGTGGATGAGCAGAGTTTGATGCATTGTTGAATGTATATGTATTACCAACTACAAATGATATTACCTTGGCTTCCTCGCCATTCAAAAAGAATGCGTTTGAACTTCCACGATTGTAATACGAATTGCTTGAAGTTTTGGTGTCAACAGTAACCGTGTATGTAATTTCGTGTTCTGGGAAAGTAGTTGTTTCCGTCAAATCAGATAAATTACCATTTGTTGTATCTACGTCCGCTAGTGAAAGTCCGGACACAGCTTTACTGAAAACAAAATATGTTTCTATGCTTCCGATATCAGCACTGTCACCACTGTTAATATCTTGCGACGCAATATACACCTCCGGTTTAATGTTATGATAAGTCCAATTGAAAGTATGAGATGACGTATTTTTATTACCATATTCATCGCTGAATGCGCCACTCGGCAATGTTAAGCTAATCGCGCTACTCGCAAATGGTTGGAGCCGATAAGAGTAATTTTGTCCACTTCCGCTAAAATTCACAATTTCCGCACTACCATTCAGATTCAGCGAGTTGATGTCAAAATTGGTTGTGCTCGTGGAAGTGACAAGAGTAATATCTACATAGTCTGCGTTGTTTGTGAGACCACTCTCTTGGCTGGTTACAATTGTGAATGTGGGAACAACATTATGATATTGCCAATTATACGTAGTATTGTTTGCATCCGCCAAAGCTTTGTTCAATCCTTTACCGGTTGTAATCGGTAGGCTACTCGGAATGTCAATTACGATTGAAGCCCCAGTCGGACGGAATGTTTGAACCTTGACCGCATATCTTGTCCCAGAACCTGTTGTTTTGATAACCTTACAATTTGTTCCTGTAATGTAGTGCTTTCTGAAATTGAACACCTCTTCCGAAAAAATAACCTGAATCCAAATGACATCTTGATTGGTTAATGAGCCCGTATCCCCAATATTGGATTTTATGGTCTGAATTGTCAATGGCTCCGATTTGTATTTCCAGGTAAAAACATTACTTTCCGGATTCGCAACAACATTAAGATTAGAATTAATAGTTCTTGTGATTGTATCTTGCTTCAAAAATAACTGACTGTTGTGAATTGTAGTGCTCGCGCCAAACTTGAAAGATACTTTGGTCTCGCTCAATTGCTTGAAATCAAAAACATACCCAAAAGATGTGTCAAAATTAGATTTGTCAATAATAAATGTTTGGTTATCAATAGAAGAAATGCTCGCAACACTGTCATAAGTAACATCCATTTCCATATTGATCGTCGCTTTTGGAAATTCATTATTCGACAATGTATCTGTTGTTGTCAAATTTACACCTAATATTTGTGGGACTGTGTCATTCATTCCCGTATTGTACATGGTATATAACGCGCTCACTTCTGTGGAAGGAACCGCATAGTTGTAGAAACGTAAATTCTTTATATATCCGTTGAAGTATCGGTAAACAGCATTTGCTGAAGTGACAGACGCGCCAATCATTTGAAATGTTCTTTCTCCCCCCGCAATGATGTTCGATACAGAGTGCGTTTCTTCTAATACACTATTCTTGTAAACTAGAATTTCTGTTGCTGTAAAGGTCACGACCATATGAACATAATTTGTGTTATAGTATGGTAAGTTTGTAGTTGTAGTATTAATTGTTCCACTTCCAGTACTTTTAATGTGAAATTTGTCTTGTGTAGAATATCTTTGAAGTGTATAATTATCGTTATCGTCGTTCCTCAATGTTAGAAGCGTCGCAAATGACGTATTTGCGGTAGTTTTTGTTTTGTACCAAAATGAAATAGAAGCTTCGCCTAACCCATTTAACACTTCGCCCGAGATTGTAATGTAATCCGATGTAGATTTTTCAAATTCATATTCGTTATAAACCGGATCATATGTAACATTTCCGTGTAATATTAAATCAAGCGATTTAGACTCTTTTTGTTCAGATGTTATCACGGCAACCGTCTTATTATTAGTTAGCGGAATATCCAATCCGTTATACTTCCAAGTGAATGTAGATGAACCTTCGTAGTTTTCTGTAAGATTTGTTGCTCCATCTACAAAATTGTACTGAAATTGGTTTTGCGGAATATATATGGTTGAATTTGTATCGCGAGAAAGACTTCTAAATCTGAAAGAATATTGCGTTGGTGTCTTCTTGACAAAACTATTGTTCACAATAAAACCATTTGTAAACGAAATATCCGTTTCGGTTAACGACGCAAACGCCAACTTGCGATTAGGTGTATAAGTTAACAACATATCAATTTCATTTTTCTTGATGATGTCATTATTGTTAACATCAACGCTACTAATTGTTAATACGGGTTGTTCTATAGTGGCGCTCCAGGTCCATGTGAATGAGCTCGGTAGAATTGTGTTTGAAGCATCAAAATGATTCGCCATTTCAATTACTGAACTCACGTTGGGAGAACTCGCAATAAACGTAAAAATGTATTGGGTATCATTTACTCTCTGAAACCCGGTGATAACGCCGTTTGTCATTGAAATATCGAAATTCTGTATAAGTTGTTCGTTTGTTAAAAACTCTCTTGAAAGGTTAATTTCAACATCAATAGAAGATGATGTTTGCGTTTGATTGTTTGAAATATCTGGACTATTAAAAGTAATTACCGTTATTGGTGGCGACCATGTCCATTCAAACGATTCTTCTACAACGTAGTCGGAAAGTGAACTAGAATTGGGGTTAACAGTTATTTGAGACGATTGTCCGAAATTACTTGATGTAAAAATAAATGTATATTCAAGTTCAGATTTTTGATAAAAATTTTTAACAGTGCCATTTGTTATTTGTAGATCATTAGGTCCAATACTTTCACTTACTGATGCATCTACAACAAGATTCATAACAATTTCATCATTTTCATATGTGCTGTTATTTGAAATAGTCGGACTATTAAAATTCGCACTAGATGCTCCTTTTTTTGTTACGGTTAATGTGTGACTGCTTGAATATAAATAATGTACAAAATAGAATATTTTCACAACACCATCAAAATTACTACTATTTGTATAGCTATACGTCGCTTCACTCCCACTTGAGTCTGTGACGCACTCCCATGTTGTCGGACTTGTAAATTTAAACCTTATGGTGTTACTCAAACGGTAATCGTCGGACGTGTTATATTCGTAGTGCCCTCCCGGATACTTAGTCGCCCAGAACTTATTGCCACTGAACCACCACCACACCGGACCCTGACCGGTGTTACCATATAGTGTTTGGGGGGTACTATCATATTCAACCACATATCCGCCATGTTGATTATTATTATATATAGGTTGTGACCAGGTTACTTCATAAACATTGTTGTAAAAGCCTGGGTCATTTGCGTCAACTTCCACTATTGGAAATTTCCGCCAGGAACTATCTACTGATGCGGTGACAACCCCGGTTCCGCTTTTAAATACCTTGACTTGATTCGAGCTGTCGTAGTCAACAGCGTACAATCCTAAAAGCTCTACGCCTGGTGTAGCTGGAAACCAGGTCCAAACAAATGGTTCTTCAGCAAAGTAGCCTAAAGGTGAGCTAGAATTGGGATTAGCAGTTACTTGAGACGATGTTCCAGAAGTAGTTGCTGTAAAAATAAATGTATATTCCAGTTCAGAAATTTTATTAAAATTTTTGATGACACCATTTGTTATTTCTAAATCATCAGTTCCTACAATTCCATTTACAGATATATCTACAACAAGGTTCATAACAATTTCATCGTTTTCATATATAATGTTATTTGATATATCTGTACTTGTGAAAGTCATTTTTGCAGCGTTGTACGGAATATCAGAAACAGTACCGGGCGAAGTATTATTAAACACGTAAGCTATATATTGAGCTAAAGTTTTATCACTCCCGGTGTCTGTAGAATTAATTTGATCGTGAAGAACCGTCCATGTTTGACCTAATACAACATTATAATTGTATGTGTGGTTAAATGCTTGGGATACTCCACTCCACACTGAAATAGAGTCTAGTTTCCATTTAGAAAGGTCTTTGTTAAAATATTTACAGCCTGAAAACATCCCATTAATTGCTGTCGTTTTTGTTACATTCCACGATGAAATGTCTCTATTAAATAAATGACAACCTGCAAACATACTCGCTATATTGGTCGCGCTTTGCATCGTCCATTCTTCAACCCCCTTTATTTCCGAATAGGTACAACCATTAAATGTCTGAACAAAAGATTTGACATTATCAACATTCCAACTAGAAAAATCTATGTCAAGTTCATGGTTGCCTGTAAACGTGTAGTTCATAGATGTAACGTGTGATACATCCCACCCACTTATATCCAGCGTTACCGCATAAACAGCGTGAAATAAATTATCAAAATTATCTATATTGGAAATATTCCACTGAGATATTTCTGGATAATGTAACAACGCGGCCTTTTTATTAATCACATATAATTTGAGATTTTGACGCAACACATCATTGTGATTACTATTCATATTTGCGCCATTATTTTTGAATCCTATACCCAACCGATGATCACCGCGGTACACGGTTCCAACCATACCCAAAAGGCTAGCGGTCGGAAGACGCTCAGTGAGATCCATCCACTTACCTTTAAAAACCCGGTTAATTCCTTCGGCATTCGTAAACATGTTCCTAAATTGTGTCACATTCTCTATATCCCAGGAGGTCAAGTCCCGATTAAAGTAGTTTGCCGTATGAAACATATTATACATTGTTGTAACTTTACCTACTTCCCAACCTTCAATGTTTCCGTTGAACGACAGAGCGTACATAAATGTTGAGTCCATATCTGTAACATTTCCTACATCCCATCCGCTGAGGTCATCGATGAAATAATAACAACGACAAAACGCATTATTTAAAGAAGTTACGTTTGATGTGGTCCAATCACCTATTAAGACTGACACATTTGTACATCTATAAAACATTTCTCTCATATCGGTCACGTTACTTGTGTCCCATTCATTTAAATTTTCGTGAAAAAATGCTCCAGCAATACCCGTAAACAAGCTTGAAAAATCTGTAACAGTAGAAACATTCCATTTTGAAATGTGTCCGTAAGTATTTTGTGCGTTTTCTCTATTAGTTTTCCACGCGTTAACAGCGGTTGTCAGTTCAGATTTCGTTGTAAATGTAGTAACTGGAAGAGAATAATTCGGCACGAAAGTAGAATTGATAATAGAATCATTGTAATAGGTTGCGTTTTGAAACATATTTGTTGTATCGGCATTTGTCGTGTCCCAACTAGTCAAATCGTATCTTAATCTTTGACAATTATAAAACATCTGCGTCATATCAGTAACGTTTGTCGTGTCCCATCCACTAATGTCTGAATTAAACCGTGAACAATTATAAAACATCTGTTCCATATTTGTAACATTTACTGTGTCCCATTTTCTGAGGTCGCATTGAAAACACACTTTGCCAAAAAACGTTTTTTCCATAGATGTTACATTAGAAACATTCCAATCTTCCATTTCAATTGTGTGATACCTGCGATCAACTATCGTACAAAGTCCGTCTAATGAGGTTATTTTAGAAACATCCCAATCTCTCATTTTTCCAAATAAGCTTTCCGCATATAAACTATTTATAGCGTCAATATAAAAAGCGTGTTTTAATTGATTTAAAGAAGTAAAACCAACCGCAGGATCATAATCAACCTCTATGTGCCCTGTTGGAATATTTTTGAAATCGTCATTACTACCGCAAAACATTTGTTTTGTACGAATTCCGTTAGTAATGGTATTATCCTGCACTTGTGGAGGTACATTTTTCCAGGACCCTCCCAACACTTGAGTAAAACTTCGTGCGTTAGTAAATGTAAATTGAAATTGAGTAACATTTCCTACGTCCCAGGTAGATAAATCTTGATCAAACGAACGAGCCCATTGAAACGCACCGTTCATAGATGTAACATTTACCGTGTCCCATCCAGCGAGACTTTGGTTAAACCGCCTTGCCGCATAAAAAGTGTAATCCAACGTTGTAACATTTGATACATTCCAACCACTTATATCTTGATTAAACGACCAAGCATTATAAAACATATTCGTCATATTTCCAACTTTAATCGTATCCCATTCAGATAAATCTTGGTCGAATAGAACCGCATTAGAGAACGCCGAACTCATGTTGGTCACATTCGCAACATCCCACGACCCTATTGGCGAATTAAATTTAGCATTATAATTATTAAGTAAACCATGCGACGATGGACCGGCAAAAGCACCGTTAAAATCTGTCATATGAGAAACGTCCCAACCGCTGATATCATCTAATTTACTCCAATCTTTTTCTATTTTATAGTCTCCCGTACTGTGTATTGCATAATAAAATAGTCCTCTATTTCCATCCCTGAATGTTTTCAAATTTGAATGAATTATCCAAGTTGAGATATCTCCTACCTCATCAACAACTGATTGATGTGTGGATACCTTTATATAATCGCGTATTTTAAGATGAAGAATATACATTGATGAAAATATAGTTGAATCTAATTCAACTTTCACATCATAAATATTTTTGTTGAAATATAGTCCAACCAAATTTACATTTTTAGGCGTCTCTAATATCCAGTCGCCTTCAAATAACACGTGACCCGTGGTATCAATTGATGAATGAATTGTCATATTTGGTGTTTTTTCTTGAAGAGTTTCTAAAATGTATTCCCAATCTGGTCCAACTAATTTACAAGTTAATATATCAAAATTAGAGACTTCTATATCATCCTGTAAATAAGACAAAAAATCTGAGAATTTCTGCCAGGTATTCAAAGATGGGTCGGGTCCATTGTAATGCGAATAATATATTTCTTTTTCTTGTTCTAAGTGTCCTTCCGGGTAAATTGTTTCTGCATTATGCGCATCTTCTTCCATGCTCACATCAAGTTCTTGGAGACTCACATCATCTTCGCCACTCGGGTCTATTATTAATTCATCATTCCATTCGGAACTATCTTCCAAAACATCATATTTCAATGATTTTTCTTCTTCAAATAATGAGAAATGGGTTGAAGGCATATTTTTCTTGAAAAGCGCAACATTGTTCAAAGATGAACCATAATTATTTTTCAACTGAGAAATTTTGTCTTTCAAAATAGAAAATGTTTCTGTTGAATGATACACCAATATTTCAGTATCTGGTGTAAGACTCGCATATACCTCTGGCAAAAACTTAGATAAGCTGGCGTCATACAAAATCAATTGGTTCAATGTAGTTTTGGTTACAAAATCATCATAAGACGATTCGTTTATAAAGTTCAATAAAAATGGAACGTTAATGTCCTTGGTAACATTGTTTTCTGAATAAATTTCTTGATGAGAAATAAAAGACAAAGATGCGAATTCTTCGGGTTTATATAAAATATCGTCATAAGTATTTCTGGTTCTTTCTAGTATAAATGTCACCTTACCATCTTGATAATTACTCATTAATTCTTCGCAAAATAATAATGATTTTTCTGACTCTGACTCATAAATATTTGTAATCGAAGCTTTAACGCTTTTCAGTTTTGAATTATTATTCAAAGAGTCTAATATAGAAACTAGAGTGTTTGCGGTTGAACTATTATTCAAATCAATTGTTGGGATTTCTTCGGCGAGATCAAATTGTCCGTTTTTGATGCTGGCATAATCCACGTGAATACATAAGTTCATATCAATCGAAGTCCCGGAAGAAAAATTGCAAGCCGTATTTGCTATATTAGATAAAATTTTATTAATGGTTTCAACATCGTCTTCTTCGTTTATAAAACATATATAACAAGTGTCTTTTTTTACCATTTCAATTACATCCAACAATTTATCTCCGTCTTCTCCATATAACTGGAGCGGTATTAACATAACATTCACCGAAGTGGTTGTTTCATTTAGTAAAACATTATTTTGTTTGATTTCAACAAATTTTTTGGAAAAAATATCTAAGTATTCTATATTTTGATTTGCCAGAAAGTTCAAATTAGAATTATTCACTTGAAAGTATAAATCAATGAACTCTTTGAGTTGAACATTTTGTGAATACATAGGTCCCAATAACGTGTTCAACCAGTTTGTTGATGTTTTAAGTATTTCAGATTCCTCTGATGTGACGTACTTTGTTAAATAATTGACATTCGCTTTAAATGATTCATTAATTGATGCTGCTTCTTCTACATGTTTTAATGGGGCTTTATACGAATTGTAAAAAATTAAATGGTTTATGTCCAAAAAATCCACATTCTCAATTAGAAACGACTTGCTTAAATTGACTACAATTTCGTTAACAAAATTCCAACTTTTGAAACTTGAGTCGTGTGTTTCTAAATTAAACAATTTTGACTTTTCTCCTAAAAATAGTTCGGTTTCAATATTATTTTCGTTTATATTGAAATTTACAAACAAAATTTTAGAAATGTTCATTATTTGGCTCTCCATTTCTTCCGCTATATATTCATGAAGTTTTACATGAATATTCTCTTTTGTAACCGAATATAGGTCCAACTTAACAATATAACAACTCGTTTTTTTCAAAAAACTCAATGTGTTATACAAAACATCATCAATCAACGAGTCAACTACAATGATCGTAGTAACCATCTTATAATAATTAAAAATATTTAATTATTATAAAAAAATCCACACGACGTGAAATTTGTCTTTTATATAATCTCATCTATCAGATTATATTGTAAACATTCCTGCGCATCTATCCACAGCTCGTCTGAGAGTAATCTTCCTAATACTTCTTCTGATATATTAGAATTATGAAAATATATATCTTTGGCGTTGGACATGAAAAAATCTAAATTGGCAATTTCATCTTTCATTTCGTTCAAACGACCAGATGATTGGGATTGTAACTGATGTATCAACATGAATGAATGTTGTGTCATATACCGCCTTGCGCCAGAGACGGCTATCAACGACGCCGCCGAGGCAACATATCCATCAATATAAACATGTACCGGGGTATCAAGACTTCGTATCACATCACATACATAGAATGTGGGCATCAACATTCCACCGCCACTTTGGATATGCAACTTGATCGGAAATACCGTCCCATATTGTATTTGGAGTTGTTTCGATTTAACATCCAATTGTTTGAGATAATTTGTAAGAGCCATACACGACTCGGTTGTAATCGGACTGTAAAAGTTGATGGTAAGTGGGTATGAGGCATCGGCGGTTTGTTCTGGAGTTCGAGATGATGGTTCTGGCCCTTTTTCCGGCTCGTTATCATTGTTCATCCAGTTGAATGTATGTGTGGTACCTGAACCCAAAATAGAAGCACCAGTGGTTTTAAGAAAACTCGTGCGCGATAAGTAAAAAGAATCCGCTCTTGTTGGATTTAAAAAGACAAATGTCAAGAGACAAGAACAAAATTTCATATAAAATACAAACATATTTTATATTTAATTGTCTTTTTCACTATCTAACATTCTAGTAAATCTTCGCAATGTTCTTCACTGTTTTTTATGATCATATTTCGCTTGTTATACAAAAACATAATAATCTCGTCTTTGATAATTTGTTTGGTCCCATCGTTCTCAATATTCGCGTCAAACTTTTCAAAGTTTTGCTTTAAAAATTTATACGACTCTTGGTCCATGTTTTCATTGATATCACGATCACGTAAGTTCTCATCATACCACTCTTTCAATATATAATACTTGTCATCAATCAAATCGTCTACCTCTTTACTCCGCGACTTTATTTGCCATTCGTTTTCATTGAAGATCAACAAATACTTGTCTTTCATATTCGGAATATAAATGTTCATATTTTCCGGCTTTTGTGGATTAAAATGAATCTTTTTCATGATTGTCGGAATCGCATCGTTGACTTGTTGAATTGCTCGCACATAATCATTCGCAGTTAGATGCGAAATATCCGTATCTTTATAGTTCAATATGTTTGTCACTATGACATTATTCGTATTGTAATTATTGATCTGTAACTTGTTCGTCAGTTTCTTGATCATTTGGTCTTTTCTCACGTTATCGCTCTTGCTGTCATTCAGTTTGTTATTGATAGTGTTGAGTTGCTCATTCATCAACTTTACCAGTTCTTTCAAATCTTCGTCTTCATTTTTCTGACAAGAATACTTGATGTGTCTACTGAGTCCCGGACGGTGTTTATATTCCTTACCACAATACTTACAAATATGTTTTACCGGTTTCACAGAATAGGCTTCACTCTTAGCTAGTTCATTCTTTTTTGTTTGCAATGGTAACTTTGGGTAACATTTTGGGTAACTTTGGGTAACTTTTTGATGCTTTTGTGTTTTCAAATGTCTAGTGTAATTAGATTTCAATTTAGTAGAGAAATTACAGCATTTACAATCATAAGAGGCCATTTACTGTAATAACAAAACAAAAAAATCTTATATTCTTTTTATTCTTTTTTATTCTTTTTTATTCTTTTTTCAGAATCATCTGTGTTGTGTTATCATTATTGGTTTGAGTTATATATAAATTTGAACATAAATTTGTTAGCATATTCTTAAAAAAGAATAAAAATGGTAACAAAAAGGAATAAATTTAACCCAGAGAGAGAGGGGCAACTTTTATACATCTATATGAAATTTCAAAAAATAGTTTCCTGGAAAGTTGCATTTTATTTTCACGGATATTTTGGCGGCGATTGTTTTTGGCGATAAAGCGTAGATCTAAAAATGGTAACTTTGGGTAACATTTTGGGTAATTATGGGTAACTTTGGGTAACATTTCGTTATGGTAATGACTGAAAATGATATGTACATTAATCACACCATTTATGATAACAAATACATAATATAACAATTTGACGAATATTCTCTTTTCATTCTTTTTATTCCTTTTTTATTCTTTTTTCATAGACGTTGATATAATGACACAGTATATGGTTACAGATTGTTATTCCTTTTTATTGATATTTGTTAGCATATTCTTAAAAAAGAATAAAAATGGTAACAAAAAGGAATAAATTTAACCCAGAGAGAGAGGGGCAACTTTTATACATCTATATGAAATTTCAAAAAATAGTTTTATGGAAAGTTGTTTTTCTTTTTTCATGTATTACCTACTAGCAATCTGATGATTCACATTTGTCATCGTTTCTCCGGTTTTCGTATTCGTTTGCTTTACAGTTTGTGTTTTTACTCCGTTTTTAATCTCGGTAGTTGTTTCTATTTTTGTGTCTCCGTGAATTTGCGTCGACACATTTTTCTGATATCCGCCCATCGAAGACGTTCGTATATTGAAAGTTGTGGTATTTCTCGCTTGCGGATGCTGCACGTGTTGCGGAGGTTGTTGGAAGAAATTGTTATTGAAAAAATGCTGGAAAATAATATTTGGATCCACAAAATGAGGCTGCTGACGGTGATGATGAAAATGAGCGCCGGTCGGAGGCATGTGCTGTGAAAAGGGATTGGGATTGTCGTATTCTTGTTTCTTTTCCGGATCTGATAACGTCTGATACGCTTCCGATATTTTTTTAAACATTTCTGCGTTTCCACCACGGTCTGGGTGATGTTTTAATGCCTTTTTTTTATATTGCTTTTTAATTTCATCGGCTGACGCATCTTTAGGTACATCTAAAATGTCATAGTAATTCATAATTTAGTGTTTGCTATACCTATTTATATTATTTAACTTTTAATTTGATTTCTTTTTTCGCATTTTGAATCGCCGAAACCTGACACTTTTTATCCTTATCATTTTTTTGTTGTTTCCATTTCTCAACTATTATATCCCATTGCTTTTTTTGCTGGCACTCTGATAATTTTTTCATACAACGTTCTTGAATATATTATTTTTATATTTTTTTATAATATTATTTCACATTTTCACAAACATTTTGCCGCGAAAATACAATTTAAAATTCAAACTTCGTTATGCGCTTCCAGCGCTGAATTTTAAATTATATTTAATAATGAGTGAGAAAAAAAATGGTGCTAAATAAACTAATTAATTGTCAACTATTTTAGCACCATTTATGGTGTCAATTTTGGGGTGGCGGAATGATGGATTTTAGACGGGGAATTTTGGTCGCCGTTTTTTCTGAGATTTGGTAATGATTCTAGTTTTGATTGTGTTACCCTTTGGCTTATTTCTGTTTCGACGTTTCTTGGTATATTTCCTTTTATTATTTTTCTTGGTATTTTTTTTATTTGAACCTCCACCTTTACCGATTTTACTGGTTGGTGGATTCAATTTATGCTTTATAAATTTCAACAGATTACCAATATTTGGACCATTTGGATTATAATCATTTCGATTAGGACTATCCATAAACATATCTACAAATACTCCATAAATCAAGTGCTTATTATTTGCAAACGAATAATCTGGATGAATATGATATTTATAGTAAAGTAAGTTTACTAAAGATGGTTCTTCGTCGTATAAACAATTTAGTCTTACTGTCTCAATACCGCGGCCGCGATTTGGCCTGTGTGGAGATGGACCCCTCAATTGAAGAGATATAGTATCAATCATGTCATGATCTTTGAAAAATTTAATTATTTTTTCTAATAACGCTTTATCACCTTGGGCAAAAACAGTCACCCAATGATAAAATATAGAGTATATTTCAATTTTTAAACACTTAACACTTTCATCTATATCACTTCCTCCATCATCCTCACCCTCACCCTCACCCTCCTCCTCATCCACATCCAAACCCAAACCCGAACCTGAACCAGAACCTGAACCAGAACCTGCACTAGAACCTGCACCATCATGATATAATCTTGAACATCTATTATAATCGCTTTCAAGTTTAGGTATCAACTTTTTATCTTCTTCACTGTAATTATCGTGACCTGTGGCGCTAACTTGATACATTCCTTCTTTTTCTTCAGCAGCCCTGTTTTCAAGAGTCACGTGTTGTTCAAAAGTTTTTTTCACGTAATCTAAAATTATCTCCCATGTTTTTTTAGAAGAAATGGGCTCCCATATTTCTTCATGATCCCAACTCCCAAACACTTTTTCCTGTAAATAATCCAAAGAATCTAAAGAATCTAATTTTTTATAAATTTGTGGTAAGGCTAAAATTATCATATAACATGATTCATGTGTTTCTCTGTTAATTCTTTCCAGTTCCCTCTTAAGTGCCCTCCTATGTTCCATCTTACGTTCCCTTCCCCTTTTACTTCCTTCCGCCGCCATTTCGCTTCGTTCCTTTAGCGCCATTTCTCTTCGTTCCTTTGCCGCCATTTTCAGTCTTCTCAAGTGTGGTCCACGAGCTCCGCCAAAGAAACCTTTTGCATTGTTTTTATGAAAAATCACACCCATGCGGTTGTTCCTTTTATCTAGCGTTTTGCCAAAGAAAGTAACGTCAACCGGATGCGCCTCACACCATCGCCAGTGATTTCTTGTTGTTTTAATTTCTTGATCTTTTCTTTTGTACAAAACCGGATATAATGTATATGTTTTAAGTTGAATCAATTTCTCTTTCAATTTGTCTTGTTTTTCTTGGTCAATACTTTCATTAATTGTTTTCGCTTCTTCTTTTATTTCTAAAAATTTGGCTTCAAGACCTCTCAATTCTCCCGCAACAGAATCGAAAAATTCATTATATGCTTCTTGGGTTGGGTTTTCATAATCGCTATAATCATAATATTTATCATCCATAATTAGCTGTTTAGTTTTTAAACTTAATAACAAAGCAATTACAGCCTTGTACTGTTCCTGAAGGATTCCAACTTCAGTTTCTATATCTTGAAAATAATCCAGCCCTGCTATACTTGGTCTAAAGTATAATTTAGATATTTTCTTCCCCCCTTTTTCGTTATGTGTATATACAAATTGCGCATATTCTAAACCAAATATTTCTATAAAAAAATTCCATTGCCAAGCAAGAACAGAATCACATGTTAATGCTGTAAGAACCTTAGAGTGCGCAGAAGGAGAAGCAAAAGCCGCACCCTCCGATACTATTTCTGTCGCACGATATCCATCACCTAAAGATTTTATAGATGCGCTTATTATATCATCGTCTTTGGATTTGATACCGACGGCTTTTTTTAACATATTGGTCTCAGGAGCGCCATAAGCTTGAAATGTTATGGCTTGATCACAAAATTCTTTCCAATTAGTTTCATTCCTATGATCATTATATACTTTACTTGTAGGAATTACAAGACTAAAGTCACCAAGGTGCCCGAGAATTTTCATGTGTTCATTATCCAATACCGTAATAGTCGTGCGATTCCAATCAGAATTTATTAATTCCTTACCCGATGTAGAAGAAGTATCTATTTTTGCACCCCATGTAACAATATATTTTGGGTTTCCATTACTTTTGGTAATCAATTTTGGTGCTTTTCCATTACCGTCAAATAAATTACCACAATCGTGTATAATTTTATCAGAAAAAAATGGTAAATAAGGATTTCCAGCCCCTTTTATTCGTGTAATTTCAACTAGATTTATTTTTTTATTTATTTCAAGATCATCAAAAGCGTCGTGTACCCATTTTTTCATGTCACCCGGAGAGAATACATGCAGTCGCCTGTCAAAAGTATCAGGAAAAAATGCTAAATCAGCTGTTTTTTTCGGAGTTTTGTCTTTTTTTGAGTCTGCACATTTCATAGGGAACAAAGAGTATTTTTCATTATCATATTTACAAATAAAATGTTGTGTTGCTTTATGATCTTTATATACAGAACTATTCAGGAACTTAGTCAATATTAGTTGGTTTATACACTCATGTTCAGTTGCATGCAGCACTTCCCTAGTTTGTTTCAAACGGTCAATCGCAACTGTAAATGGACTTTTGCGAACACTCATGTTATATAATAAATAAAAATATTTTTAATTCAAGAAGTAACCATGTCATATGAAACATATCAAAACAACTACCCCTCAATCGCAATCATCTTCCGCTTATTGTATAACATCACAAGTATTTCTTCTTTGATGTTATTCAGCACCTCATCTCCATCGCGATTTTGCAAATATCGCTGAAATGATTTGATAATGCTCGGGTATTTCTCTTTATATTCATCATACCACGCCTCTAACACAAATTCATTGTTATCATACAGGTCGTCTACCTGTGTTTTCTTATCTTGTATTTGCCATGTATTGTCTTTATAGATCATCAGGTATTTGCCCTTAATATTCGACAAATAAATATTCATGTTTTCCGGTTTATTTGCGTTGAAATGGACTTTCTCTATAAGTGTCTTGACACACTTGTTACAGTCTGTGATACAGTTGATATAATCTTTCGGTGTGAGATGGCTGTAATCAGTGTCTTGATGATTCAAGAGTTGAATATTGATCACATTGTTGCCGTTTTGGACAATACCTTGATTGATATTTTGTATTTGAAGTTTGTTTGTCAACTTGTCGATTTGTTTCTGCATTCTTTTCATTTCAGTTTCCATTTTGGTTTCTTTCAATGCGAGTTGTTTCTCTTTCTCATTCAACAGGCGAGCAAGTTCTTGGAAGTCTTCGTCTTTGTTTTTCTTACAAGTATATTTGATGTGCTTATACATTGACTGTTTGAACTTGAAATTTTTATCACAATATTTACACTTGAAAAGATGTGTATTATTCTTTTCTTCTAAAAGGTTGACTTTTGGTTGACTAAATGTTGACTTTTGGTTGACTAAATGTTGACTTTCGGTTGACTTTTTGTGTTTGTTTGTTTTCAAGTGTCTGGTGTAATTAGATTTCAGTTTGGTGGAGAAATTACAGCATTTACAATCATAAGAGGACATATATGACTAAATATACATATAACAAATATATTCTTTTTATATTCCTTTTTATTCTTTTTTATTCTTTTTATTGATAGATAAATAAATATGTTATGTGATATGGTAAGATATTGTATATTCCTTTTTATTCTTTTTGTTAGCATAAATCGTTAAAAAGGAATAAAAAGGTTGACTCGAAAAAAGAATAATGAGGGGGGGGAGACGGGGAAAAACAATTCTGTAAATTTAAAAAAAAGTAAAAATAAAAAGTTCGAAATATTGATTATAGGATTATTTAATTATTTTATTCAGGTAGCTTATTATTCAGAACGTGTTCAACTTTCGTTCTTATATGTTGCGCACCAATAACTATTTACATTTCCGATGTTCTGTCATACAACTTGTTTTTTTTCAGAGGTTAAAATTGATTTAAATACTTGCGTATTATTTTATCTACTATAATGATGAAGTACAAATCAGAATTGAGAAATATGAAGAAAGAAGAAGTTGTTAAGAAGTGTATTGAACATGGAATATCTGTTTTTCGAGAAAATGTGAAAAAATATCGTCTAGTAAAAGAGTTAAAAGAGGAGTTGAGCAATGTACTTGGTCTAATTCCGCGTGTTAAAACTGAAGATACTGGTCATATATTTGAAATGGCTATTTGTCTAACGTTGAAAATTGAATATATAGGAAAATTTAAATATTCAATGAACAAAGCGGAAGAACTTTCGAGCCGTATGGGCAAGTTGCTTGAGCACATCAATGAACCACTTGTACATACCGCAAGTGGACAGGGCAAATATGATTATACAGGAGAAACTATGAAATTAAGTGCAAAAAGTAATAAAAACGGATACAAGGTTGCTCCTCAGAGCATTGGACAACCTACAAAGAATAAATTTTGTAATGCGTTCGGTTTTTCAAATGAAATCGATAATCAACAATTAAAGAGTCAGATTATTCAAAATATCAAGAATATGTTGGGCTTGTACATTGAAAATACTTTTGACTGCCCAATTCTGTACTATAATGAAAAAGATGCAACAATAACACTTATTAAATATGTCAATAATACACCGATCGTTTGGAATAATCAAAAAATACATTTCACTCAATCAGATATATCTTGGGAGGAAGGTAATACTGTTAAAGTAGAAGCTGAGTCAGGTTCAAAAAAGTCTATTGGCGAATTTCAATTTCATAATCACCGTAATTGCATAAAATTTAGGTGGGATATTAAAAATTTAATTGATTTTTTTCCAAACTCATTCATAGTACACAAAATACATTAAATATTTTCCATAATTTTCTCGTAATATTCTTTCGATAATTCGCATCCCTTGAATTTCCTTTGCGTGTTTTTACACGCAATAGCAGTTGTACCTCCTCCCAAAAACGTGTCCATAATAACATCGCCTTCATTACTATGTTTTTTAATGAGTTCTTCAAACAGTTGAATACTTTTTTGTGTAGGATGAAAGCGTTTTTTCCCCCCTTGTAGTGGAAACTGATAAATAGCGTTATCATATTTGCTATTGAAGGTGGGTTTTCCACCCTTTACACCCAATAGTGCAATTTCTCTACAATTTGTAAGATAATTTGTTTTGGAATTTAGAGGTTGAGGATTGGTTTTGATCCATTCGATAAAACGGATTTGTTTAAATTTGTGTTTTTCCATTAGTTCCTTGAGAGTAGTTATTTTCCAAATATCGAAAAACATAATCATTGTTCCGCCTTTTCTAAGTTTTTGGTAAAATTGTTGAATAAATGTTTCTAGAACATCGATGGTAAACTCGGAATCCCATTCTCCGTAATCTGTTTTCACACAATATTTCTTTCCATAAATTGTTCCATATTTCATATAATTTTCTTTTTTGTTGTCATTTGCAATATTTTTGTCTTTCTTATATTGTTCCCATTCTTCTTCAGTTTTGATATTTTTCAAACCATTCTGTTCGGCTTCGTGAACAAAGTTAAAATGTTTATTCATACCAGTTTCTTTAGATATAATGTATGGCGGATCTGTTAGTACAAGATCGATAGAGTTGTCGGGAATGGATGATATGTATTGAATACCCTCTTCATTCTTAATATCGATGTCATTTTGAATTTCTTCTACACACGTTGCCATTGTTTCCTTGACTTTGAAGATTATGAATTTCTAAATCAATTTTTTCCATAATTGTAACAATTTATTTTTTAATTTAATAAATTGTTATAAATGTAATTTTAAATATTATACAAATAAAAAATGGTAAACAACAAGAAAAGCAAAGTTAAAAAGGAAAAGCAATTGCCAATTGTAAGAACACGAGAAGAACGGTCACAAGAAGTGAAAAAAATAATAACAACCCTCAGCGAATTACAATTGTCGGTTGAATATAAGCCAATCCACGAGCTGTATAATATTATGAATGAATACATAAGTCGCGGAGAGAGAGTGATAGTGAATATTCCATTCCCAGAAATAAAAAAAAATATTGAAGGTATTTTGTCTGTGAATGTCAAAGAAGAAGTTTGGTTAAGATTGAATAATATTTAAATATAATCACAGCATTTGACGTTTACCACCTAAGTTTGCGATCGTGGAGCTTCTTGGTCGGCTTGTTGTTGTAAGTCTTACTCATTTTTGAGGATTTAGCAACGAACTTATTTGTTTTGTTCTTGAGAAATCCAGTTTCGTGTTTGTTGTGGACCTTGTGAGCCTTAAGACGAGCATTGAATTCGTCGAAGTTGACACCGTTGTTGAGAATGTTAGCCATGATAAGATGATTCATGATTAGTAGTTGTTGTTTGATACAGGTAGATGGTGGGGAGAGTTTAATTTCAATTTTTTTTTATTGGCGGCGTGGGGGTCCTAAAGTGCGAGTACCCATTTTAAGAAATAAATGAGGAAGTTTTGGTTGTGCCAGGGTTGTATGCTGTTTTCCACAGTTCTGATTGGGTGAATCAAAAAATAAATGTTTAAAAATAAATACCTTAATCATTCAATAATATTAACATTTCCACAAAAAATTGATTTAAAATATATCTCACAACTAGCATTAGCATAACAATGAGCGTGAAAGAGCAACTGTATCAATATTTGAATCAGAAGGGTTTGAATAAAACAATGACAGAAGAAGAGTTCAATAATAAGTTACCAGTTCTTGTAGACAATTTATTGGAATATGGGTTTCAACAAATTGTAAAAGATTATAATACCAACCTCTCTTCTGAGACAGATGATTGGAATAAACTGAAAAATTACAAACAAAAAAAAGACAATAAATTCAACATTAATGCACAATCCACTGTCGGATTGTCTATTGTTAAAAAACATATGACACATATTTATGATGTTGAAAATTACAAGGGGCAATGTATCTCTGCGCTTTGGGAAAAGGAAAACCTTGAAAAAGTTCTCAAGGTGAATCGCAAATCACACTCTACTCCATATGTGAGCGAGATAATTCGCCAATTGGGGTTCATTGCGGGAACATCTAAGGTGACAATTTATAGACCTCTGCTGACGAAGATGATTGTGGAACATTTTGAAGCAAAAGAAGTGTTGGATGTGTGCGTTGGTTGGGGAGGACGAATGTTAGGTTCAGCTTGTATTGACGGTGTCAATTATACAGGAATAGAGCCATGTAAAAAGACATATGATGGTTTGAATAAAATGAAAAAGAAACTCAAGTTGAATAACGTGACACTGTATAAAAAGGGCGCGGAGGACGTATTGCCAACTCTTGAGAAAAAATACGATCTAGCACTTACTTCACCACCATATTATAATCTGGAAATTTACAGCGAAGAAAAAACACAATCTCACCAACAAGGTGGAACATATGAAGACTGGTATGATTCATTCTTGAAACCGGTTGTTCACGGAGTTATAGACAAACTGAAGGAAGATGGTACATCTTGTTGGTCAGTAAAAAATTTCAAAACAGATAAGAATTATAATTTGTATGATGATATTGTCAAATTACACGAAGAGAAAGGATGGAAGAAAATAGATACAGAATTCTTTGTTGGTAATAGTGTGCGCCCTGGTTCAAAATCAAAAGACGGAAATGCGAAAAAGAGTAAGGAGATAACGTATATTTTCAAAAAATATGATTAGATCAATGATCTCTTCCAAACATAGTATATTATATTGAATTGTTTGCAAAGTTGGATAGATTTGTTAACACTAATTGAATATGTTGACCGAGTTTGTTTACCATTTACATTATTTTTATTTTTTTCAATTAATTTCATCAAATAGTTCCTTCTGTCTTGATCATAGATTTCAGCCGGAAATTTGTAAATACAGTCAAGAGAAAATGTTTGTTTGTTAACACCGGCTAGTATAAGCCATACTCTTTTACCTTGGTTTGAAATATCTTGATACTTGTCTATTTTTGCGATTGTGTCATCGTTGATTGTACCGCTTGGGTTATTTGGATTGGATGAACAAGGCTTGTATTCATAAAAATCGCTCGCCAAGTTCGCCGAGATAACAGCGGTTGCGTCGGCTGTACCCCATCCATCAAAACCGTGTTTGTGTGGATTATTGTATAAACCGAGAGATTCTGATATCATGCGCTCATATGGTTCATTACATTGCTTTGATTGTAGAGATTCTCTGGCAGTTTCGTATGCGACTAAATGTTCATTTAGAATATTTAGCGTATCCATATTCAAAATAGATTCATACATGTTCAATTTAGAAATATTAAAATCTAGTGGTTGTTCCAAATCAGAAGTCTGTTCGGCATTATGAGTACTATTTTCTTGTTCCATGGTTTTGTAAAACTTGCTAGTATATAATGAAAAATATTTGAAAAATCAATTTTATTACGTAATACTTTTGAAAATCTTGGATAATGCTAGTCATTCGCAATCTCATATTAGCCCATTATCATTCATCAAATTAAACAACGTTGAATAGTCTACTATTGGACAGCTATTATTTAGTTCAATTGAATGTATTCTGAACTGTTGAATGAGATTGATGTCAAATTTATACCATAGTTGAGAAGACATGGAAAATCTAATGTATCCATACTCCCATTCCCATCCAACAATTTCATCTTTATTTGATCCTTGTTTACCAACCATTGCGCGTACATCGTTCGGTTCTATTTTGAATATATAATAGTCTCTAGGTACGACATACCATTCATATGTTGTTGAATTGTCATTATCCCTTTTAACAAGTATAGAAAAGAAATCAAATGATTCATCTCTCTTCTCTATTCCGCGTATAATTTCGCTTACATCGCCATTTTTTTTTACATTACAAACTTTTCCCAGTCTATATGAAGAGACTTTAAGTATGTTGTTCTTGCTTACTTTCATCGTTTTATCTGACATGCCAAAATTATCAACTCTGTTATCTTTTCCTGGCTGGTGACCTCCATTAGCCTGTTCACTTATATGAAACGATTTTCCAAGAATTTTGCATTTGATGTCTTCCCAAATAGTTCCTGTGATTGGGTGTCTAGTTAAGGCAAAATGAACTCTGATTACTTCTTGAAATCTCATTCCGACATCGCTCCCTTTCAGTTTTTCAATGAATTTTTTTTGGTTTTGGTTGGTTTCCTCTACATTCATATTGCTGATTGGACTAGTGGAAGCCTTGACTTTACTCCGGATAACGGACGATTTTGAATAAAATTATAAAATCAATTTTATTTAATCGAAGAGGTATTTTTTATCTAGTTTTTCACATATATCTTTGAATTGGATTGTATTTTTATGATCATCCCCCCAATCATCAGTCATCATTTTATACATATGGCGCGTATCATTGCTATTACATTTTTGACATATAATTAATCCATTTTGTATCTCATTAGAACCTCCATCAAAACACGATCTTATATGCCCTGCATGTGAAGTGGATCCAGGAAGCAATTTACGCTGACAACAAGGACATCGTATTGTTGTGTCAGGCTAATCCAGTCGCGTTTGTATTGGCTCCTCCAGCACCAGTTCCCTTATTTTCAATGTGTGTAGAAGTCATGAGTCTTGTTTAGAGTTTAAGACGGCAGACGGATTTGATTTCGATTTTTTTTTCCACGGACGACTGTTCGAAAAGTGCGAGTTTCCCATTTTCAGAAATCATGAAAGCAATTGATGAAAATAAAATTGATTTAAAACTAAAGCTCACCAATAAGGCATCAAACGCAACTGAATCTTACGATGGCCCAAGAAACATTCTCAATGAATGAACTTAAAAAGCAGCAAAATCTAAGAGATGTGTTAACAAATCTGTTAATCATGAAAAAATCAAACTTAGGAAGTGACAAAATATTTGACATAATTATGTCAGATTGCGGTTTATCTCCCCCTCCAAATGCATCACGTAAGGGCTATCTATACGAGTCATTATGTATATTGTTAGTCATTTTCAAATGTTTCAAAGGAATATGTTATTCGAGTATAATGATTGGTTTAGTTCCTGATTTGAAACGTGTAAAAAATATTAAAATATTGCTGGATAAAAATATTCATTCGGGTGGTAACGTTTCTGATCTTTCAATAATGGATGAAGAAAATAAAATAACCATTATGTCGATAAAATATGTAAAAAGTCTTTCAAACAAGGGTTCTGATATAAGTGATATAGACAATACATTAAAACATCATAATTACGACGATTACAAAATTGGCTTAATTGTCAGAAACAAGAAAACTGTTAAAAAAAGTAAAAAAGAAGATATCCATGCCATAATATTTAAAAAAATAGAGGAAGATAATCTATTGTTTGACGAGACGGATGTTAAGAGAGCAATTGACGTTTTTTGTCAACAAGTTCACCAAGACATTACTGACGATCTCATCAATAGCGAGTATTTGTTATCACCAAGAAAACGATTGGTACAGAGGTTGCATCAGAAACTCACGTTGATTAAATTCAAAGAATCGTTTCACAATACAAACAACAGTAAGTGGTGTATAGCGCACAAGATGAGGAGTGGTAAAAGTATCACCATGCTGTTAATTTGTAAATATTTATTGGAGAATGGCATAAAAAAGATTTTGATAATGACTTCATATCCGGCAACTATAAACAGTTTTGTAGAAGATCTTGAAAAGTGGATAGAATTCAAGGATATTCCATACAAACAACAAAATGAGTTTGAAACAATTGATGAAACGTTCTCAGGAATTGTTTTCTGTAGCGTTCAGTATCTTAAAATGGAAAAGAAAGGTAAACATGCAAAAAGAGACAAACTAAAAGAAATTAATTTTGGTGCTGTATTTGTGGACGAATCTCATAGTGGTGGTTCAACGCAAAAAACAAAAAAAAATATTTTAGATACTGAAAAAGATATTTTACAAGATGTTCGTAAAGACATAAAACTAACTATATTTTCATCAGGGACTCCCGAAAAAACAAAAAAATTCTATAAGATTCATCGCAGTTGTGTATACGAATGGGATGTTGAAGATGAATCATTCATGAAAATGATTACAAATGCTGAATACGATACAACAGAAAAAGACTCTTCTATTCATTACCTGGAAAACCGTCACGGTCAAGAATTTATCAAATGTCTAAATGATGAAACATTGGATAAAGACTATTCTAAATGCCCTACTCAAGTTTTGATGAAACATTCAGTTCCAAAAACACTTATTGAGGATATAATCATGTACAACAACAAGAATGGAACCTCTTATGGATATAACTGTAGTTCTTTGTTTGCATTAGAGAAACAAAAAAAGGCTCAACCTGAAAAAGATAAGAAAGGTAATATAATCAAAACAAAAACAGGTTCTCCATATTTTGAATACGAATATACTGAAAAGTTTGAGATATGTCAAACCTCAGATGGAGAAGAGATACTAGTACAATTTCTTGATTGTATCATTTCGTCAAATAGAATGAATCAAAATAGCATCATGAAGCATCTTGAAAAAGTACAAACGCATCATAACTCTCGTAAATCAACGAGTAAATTCCCGCTTTTGTTCATCGTATATTTGCCTACACATACAGGAAATAATAACATAGATAAATTACAAAAAACGCTGAAAAGGTTTTTAGCAGAACATGATTTATGGGTTGATTATAACATTGAATATTCTAATTCGACGTCGGATAGTTTGATTAATCCAGCCGAATCATATAATCAATTTATACAAACTATCATGGAAAATACTGAAAAAATGAAGAAAAAGGGTTGTATATTGCTATTAGGTGACCAAGGTACAACCGGTATTACATACGAACGTTGCGATGTTACAATCTCTTTGGATGATGGACACAGTTTGGATCATAAAAAGCAAAAAGACGCAAGGGCAGGAACAGATGCACCTGGAAAAAAATGTTATGCAAATGTTGACATGAATATTCAAAGGACATATTTATATTTGATTGACATAATTCACCGCTATAGGAAAAATACAAAAACTACTAAATCTAATGCCGAGATAATACAGTACCTGTTTGAACAAAATATATTCTTATTTGATCCACATGTAATTAATAATGGAAAAATGAGCACTATTGATATGATGATATATTTTCAAAAAGAAGCAGAAAACATGATGAAAGAGATTGATGACACGCCCATACTAGAATACATTGTTTGTGATGATGAACTGCGCGATATTATAAATTCTGATTTCCAGAAAAAAATAATTTTGGAAAAACATCAACATTTGGAAGGCGAACAACAAGATTGTCCTAAGGGCGGCAAATCAAAAGTTATAATAGATTCACCCGACGTAAAGGGCGATGTCGAACAATCGGGAGGAGATGAAGTCAATTCAGCTACCGATGACGATGTTGATATCGCTAACTTGATAAATAAAACATTTGAAATGTGTAAGTCATTCTTGTTCCCACTCCTTGCTTTGTTATCCAGGTCATTTAAAGTCCACGACTTCAAGGAGATTTTTGTGCATGAAAAAACAAAAGATCTGCTATTTTCTCTACTCATAAACAAAAAAATTGATTTAACTAAAAATAATTATAGGTATGTAGTAGATATAATGAACCAGATAATTGACAATAATTCTGAAATTGTCAATAACATTCGCGAAATATATTCTCAATCCCCTCCATGTAAGTTACGTCAGTTGATTGAAAAACATTTTATCCCTACTCCTGAAGAGAAAAAAGAAAATGCGGAGGTTCCTACGCCAGTGAAATTAGTTGATGAAATGTTAAGCATAATTCCTCCTGACTTTTGGAAAACTCCACACAAAGTGTTTGAGCCGTGTTGTGGAAAGGGAAATTTTGTATTAGGAATATTTGACAATTTTGAAAAAGGTCTTCGTGAAATGTATCCTGATGAGGCAGAAAGGTGCCGAATCATAATGACCGAATGTATATACTATTCAGATATTACAACATTGAATGTGTTCATCACAACAGAGATATTGAAGTGTCATGTTCAATCATATTGTGGTTTAGATGATCTAGATTATGAGTTTAACAAATATGAAGGAGATACTCTCTTACTCAACATTAAAGAAAAGTGGGATATTGATGGTTTTGACGCTGTTATTGGAAATCCCCCTTATAACATTGCAAAAGAAAGTAAATTAAAAGGTGGTTATGGTGGTCGTAGCTTGTGGGACAAGTTTGTTGATGTTAGTATTGATGTATGGTTGATTCCAAATGGATACTTATTATATGTTCATCCCCCTTCTTGGAGGAAGCCAGAACATCGTCTATGGAAAAAAATGACAAAACAGAGTAAAATAATATATCTAAAATGTCATTCGAAAAAAGAAGGTAATGAAATATTCAAATGTAGTACATTATTTGATTATTATTTATTACAGAAAACAAATGATGATTCTATAATAAGCAAAATATATGGTCAAGACAAAAAGTTATATCATCTTAATTTATCAGAATGGGAATTCTTACCTTCAGGATGTATTGATATAATATCAAGAATTTTAGGTAATAATGAAGTAATATATTCAAGAAGCTTATATGGAACAGATAAAAAAAATGTTTTACATATGAAAAATAAAGAGCCAAAAGAAGAATATTATAAAAGATGTAAAGAACAAAAATATGAATATCCCATTATTCATAATATGACAAAAGAATATGGTTTGGGATTTGTATATTCTAATGAAAATAAAGGACATTTTGGTGTAAAAAAAGTTGTATTATCATTTGGTGAATTCCAATATCCGTATAATGATTATGACGGAAAATATGGAATGTCTCAAATTTGTTATGGATTAGAAATACAAAGTAAAGAAGAGGGTGATAATATATGTAAAGCAATTAACAGTGATGATTTTAAAGATATTTTAAAATATACAAAATGGAGTACATTTCAAACTGATTGGCGAATGTTTAAATATTTCAAAAAAGATTTTTGGAAAGAATTCATCTGAAGAGAATATATTTAACTCTGAAAAGTTCAAATAATACACCAACAAAAAACTACATTAAATTATTTTTACTTTAAATTACTTTCGTAAAATGTTACAGTTAACAAAAACCGAACAACGAAGATTAGCTCATCCGTCAAAATTACTTGAAGTCCAAACACAAGGTCAAGAGTTCAAATTCCCTCAAAACATTTTCGCACGAAAATAAGGACAAAAACATATAAAAATAAAAGACAAATCGTCAAGATTTCCGCGTATTTGTTCTAATTACATTTGTAATTACAAATGTAAAATATGTAAATCTGTACGTTAGAAATGTAATTAGAAATGTAAAATATGTAGTTATGGTGCGAATTCTTACTCATTTACAGATATTTCTGACACCATTCCCCGTCTAAAATCCATCATTCCGCCACCCCAAAATTGACACCATAAATGGTGCTAAAATAGTTGACAATTAATTAGTTTATTTAGCACCATTTTTTTTCTCACTCATTATT